>Ga0310691_10004464_pt1 | contig 15754 bp, 34 predicted proteins | sample 176DNAGHGlowgp2_FD_203887 | JGI IMG/M metagenome (GOLD analysis project Ga0310691, IMG submission 203887) | Sheep rumen microbial communities from Palmerston North, Manawatu-Wanganui, New Zealand - 1766 DNA GHGlow gp2 (v2) (version 2) | ecosystem: Host-associated > Mammals > Digestive system >...
CTTTCAGACGCACCTGAAACATCAATATCACCTTCTTTTTTCTACAATATATCATTAAAAATGATGTACATCAACCGAGATGACACAAAAAATCATTTTAAGTGTTGACAAGGCGGCTGTTTGGTGCTATTATCATTTCAAATGATAAGCGAGGTGATAAAAGTGATTGCCTACCTTCGCAAAAAGCGAGGCTTAAGCCAGGCACAGCTTGCGAACCTGTTAGGAGTTGGACAGTCCGCGGTGGCGATGTGGGAAAACGGAGAGAATACTCCGCGCCCGGAAAAGCTGATTGCGATGTCAAAAATATTCAACTGTTCTATTGAAACATTGCTTCAACCATGCGGCAAGGAGGCGGGCCAGAATGACGATTCAGGAGTTTGCGGCGCTGCCTGGAATGTGGGTCGGGACGAAGGAGGTCGCTGACCTGCTGCAGACGGACCGGTACGGCCTGAACCTGGCGGCCAAGGCCGGGCGGCTGGGCTTTGACTTCTTTTTCAGCGGGAACCGCCTGAAGATCAGCAAGGCCAGCGTGCTGAAATTCTGCGGTGTGGAGACGACAGAAGGGAAGGAGGCGGCGGGATGAGCGACGGGAATGTGTTCACAATGGGCAAGGAAGAAGCGGTTTGCGCCGAAGGGGAAGCGCCGGAGGCGCGCACGGCCTTTCTGGTGGAGAAAACGGAAGCCGGAATCATGGTTTATCCGCCAAAAGAAGGGCCTCTCTGTCTGACACGCAGAGAAGCCCTGGCGCTCGTGGCGAGCATCATGCTCCAGATCGACCGCGCCGGATTACCGCGAAGAAAGGAACAGGAGAAAAAAGAAATGCCGGATGATGATACGCGCTGCTTTGAGCGCCTGATGACAAGGGTCGGTGAGTGCATCGACAAAATGAGGGCATACCGATGCCCGGCGGATCATGCGCAATTCTGCGTGAAGATCACCAACGCCCTGTACCTGATGCTGCTGACCGTCTACGAGATCAGGAAGGAAAACGCGGGCAGGCTGGAAGGCGTCGTTGACAGCACCATCAGCGCCTGCGCGGAGCAGATCAATTTCGCCTGCGAGAGTTATCTCAATTCCTCTTACGAGGATATGAAAAACGGGATTGCGGAAGGAATGAGGGCCATTCATTCCTTCCAGCGGTGCAAGGAGATCCTGAATCAGATTTTGAAGGTTTCCCAGGCCGAAAGCGAGTCTTCCACATCGAATGAGGACATATCCCAGTCCGCAAATTCTGATGTGTGAGTAAAGACGTTGTCGGCCAGCGCGTCGGGCGTCGGCGCGCTCTGCAGGAACTCGTCCTCTACATAGAGCCTGTACTCTCTTTTGTGCGGGACGATAACGAACGTGCAGACCGGCGTTTCCAGCTTCCAGGCAATCATACGAATCACCCCCTTTCCGACCCCATTATACCACAGCGCAGGAGGGAGCGGCCATAGACCGCTCCAGGAATCAAGGAGACGCGGACATGAGCCTGAGAATGACGGAGGAGGAGTACAGCCGCTTTGTGGCGGGGATGTACGGGAAGGCCGCGGAGGGCGCGGTCGCCGGGCCGATCGAGCCGGTGGCGGGGCTGCCGGGGACGTCGGAGCGGCCGAGGCGGACGAAGTACGGGAACCGGCGCGTCGAGGTGGACGGGAAGAGGTTTGACAGCCAGCACGAGGCGCGGGTGTATCAGGAGCTGATGGCCCGGGTTCGCGCTGGAGAGCTGCGGTGCGTGCTGCGGCAGGTGCGGTTTGACCTGCCGGGCGGGATCCAGTATGTGGCGGACTTTGTGACCATCGGGCCGGACATGCGCGTCGAGGGCGTGCTGGACGCCAAGAGCGAGATCACGAAGCGGAACCGGGTATACATCAACAAGAAAAAGCAGATGAAGGCCTGCTGGGGCATCGAGATCGAGGAGGTGTGAGCGTGGGAGCGCGGGAGCACCGGGAAGGAAGACCGGCATGGACAGGATAGCGCGGGAGGGCCTGCTGGCGGCGCTGGCCGGGCAGCGGGACATCTACGGCGATCAGGCCAGATGGGGCATGAAACAGGCCGTGGAAAGGTGCATGGAGATCGCGGGCGACCTGACGGAGGACAGCGAGGGGCGGATCAGCCGGGGAAAGCTGGTGGATCTGCTGCTGCTGGAGCTGGAGAAGGCCCGGAAGAGCAAACGGTGCGGCGAGGAGGGCGCGGTGGGGCGCTGCCTGCAGATCGTGCGGGGCATCGAGGCCCCGGAGGAGGCGGACGCGCCGGCGCTGATCGACCGGGGGAAGCTGCTGGACTGGCTGGACGAGCGGATTAAAGAGAGCTGGAAGAACCGGATGCAGCAGGAGGCGCGGGTGCTCGGGGAAGTCCGGGACCACGTGGACGGGCTGCCGGTCATCATACCGACCGCGGCGGAACCGGAGGAGGAGCCGGAGGAGTCACAGCCGGCAAAGAGCCCGGGCACAACGCGGATGAAGACCATCATCCGCCCGGGGTGGAATATCCCATTGAAGGCCTGCGCGGTCTGCGGGGCGGTGGTGAGCGCCCAGGGCCACGGACGGGACCGGGATCTGTTCTGCAGACGTTGCGGACGGCAGTTTGTGGGGGACGAGAAGAAAAGGAGGCGGCGAAATGGAAGACAGCGTGACCTTTAGCCTGAAACCCTGCCCGTTCTGCGGCGGGCGGGCGCTGGTGCACCGGCACGGGATCATCTTTGCGGAGTGCACCGCGTGCCGGGGGCGGACAAAGGTGTGCAGCACGGTGTATGAGGCCGGGATGGCGTGGAACCGGCGGGCTTACCCGGAGGGGACGAGCGAGGAAGATTTAAGGAGTTTCTTTGAGAATGACGCGAACGAAGCCGAGGGAAATCATTAACACGCTGCGGACGGTCTGCGGGTACAGGGGGCTGACCGTCTCGGAGCGGATGCGCGTTGAGGAGGCCGCGGAGCTGCTGGACATGTGGTCGGAGGCGCACATTATCCAGCGGGTGGACCTGCTGGTGGCGGACAGCGGCTATCTGGAGCTGCGGGAGGCCGAGGGCTTTACGCCGGTGCTGATCCATGTGCGGGGCGTCAACCGGGACACCGTTGGCCAGGGGCACGGACAGGCCATCCTGAACACGGGGACGGGGCGCTTTATCCGGGAACTCAGCGACTACAACAAAGAGTGGCGAATCTGGGACGAGATCCCGGAGAAGACGCAGAGCTGGGAGCGGGCTTCCTACTTTGGCAGACAGAGCAGACCTTAAACCATACCCGGCTGGCGGCGGGCCCGACTCCCGCCGCCCGCCTGCCGGGGCAGAAGGAGGCGACTTACCTGAACGCAAAGGAGATCGGCATGGATCAGGTGACGATCCTGCCGCCGATGCCGGGGGCGTGCCCGGTGTGCGCAGCGGAGCATGACCCGGCCTGGCCGCACAACCGGGACAGCCTGTACTATCAGATGCACTTTTACCAGAAGCACGGGCGCTTTCCCACCTGGGCGGACGCGATGGCGCACTGCGGGCCGGAGATGAAGGACGCCTGGCGGGCGGAACTGCTGAAAAAGGGCGTGGATCCGGCGCAGCTGGAGGAGCATGGACAGGAACGGTTGGACGGCGTTTGACGCAGCGGAGCCGGAGGAGCGGTTCTGCCTGTACGGATATCTGCTGATCTGGCATGTCTGCCTGGGCGTGGTGGCGGTGACGTGGGAGAAGCGGCACGAGACGAGCCTGTACACCCACTGGCGGCCCATGCCCAGACGCGGCTGGATCGCCGCCAGGGAGAGAAAGCCGACGCAGGCGGACGCGGACTCCATGAACTGCGTCCTGGCGCGGCACGACGAGGAAGGACTGCGTGTCACGGGCTGGCACCAGTTTTATGACGACCACTGGACGCACTGGATGCCGACGCCACCGCCGCCCGAGGATGGACCCTTATACCGAAAAAGATTTCTGGAGGCGTAACATGAACGAATTAGCCAACACCACACAGGAGCAGCGCGGCCTGACCGTACTGGACGGGCTGGCGCTGCAGGCGCAGATGTTTTCCAGCGGCGCGGCGATGAACCTTTTGCAGCTGGGGCGCGTGCTGACGGAGGCAAAGCCGCTGGTGCCGCACGGGGAATGGATCGGATGGGTCCGGGCCAACGCCCACCTGCCGGCCAGGACGGCGCAGCAGTACATGCAGGCGTACAGCAAGTTTGGCCTGAACAAGGAGATGGCCCAGCTGGGGCCGACGCAGATCATCAAGCTGCTGCCGATGAGCGACGAGGAGCGGGAGGAGCTGCTGCGGGAGAACGACGTGCAGGCCATGACCACGCGGGAGCTGGACGAGGCGATCAAAGCCCAGAGAGAGCGCCTGCGGGCGGAGGCCATGGCGGAGGCGAAGGAGGCCATCACCCAGGCCGAGGCGGCGCGGGACGCGGCGGAGCGGCGGGCGGAGGCGCTGGCCTCGCGGCCGCCGGAGATCCCCGAGGAGCTGACCCGCGAGCTGCAGGAGAGCCGCGAGGAGCTGGCCCGGCTGGCCGAGGTGGCCCGGGAGAGCGTGGAGAACGCCAACCAGGCGCGGCGCGAGCGGGCGGAGCTGGAGCAGGACGTGCGCGAGCAGGAGGCGCTGCTGCAGGAGCAGCAGGAGACCATCAACCGCACGCAGGCGGAGCTTTTGAACCTGAAAAGCGCCCAGGCACGGGGCGACGCGGCGCGGCCCGTGGGCGACGAGCTGACGCTGGACGTGCTGACCCAGGCCGTGCGCGAGTTTATGGGCGTATGCGCCCGGATGCCCTACATGCAGACCACCTTCAGCACCATGGCGCAGAGCGAGAAAATGGCCTACGCGGAGCTTTTGCGCACGGTGGAGGGCTGGACGGAGGGCGCCCGGCGGGCGCTGGAGTGCCGCGCGGTGGAGGGAGGCGTTGTCATTGAGTAACGAGCTGACCCAGAAGCCGGACATCGCGCTGGGGGCCGGGGAGATTCAGGTGATTTCCACCGTGGTACAGCAGATCGTCGGGCCTGTGATGGCGAACATCGGCGAGATTCTGGAGCGGAACAGCCAGGCCATGGAGCGGATCGCGGCCACGCAGCAGATGATGAGCGCGCGGATCTCCGATCTGGAGAAGCAGGTGCGGCTGAAAACACCCCTCAGCCGGTCGCAGGAGAAGTGCATCAATGACGCGATCAAGGCCAGAGCACGCGAGGTGCTGGACGCGAAGGGGCTTGCCGACGACAGGCGGGCGGTGACCCGGATCGGCGGCTTCATCCGCAAAAGCGTGCTGGCCCGCTATGGCGTGGACAGCCTGCGGGAGGCGCCGGCCTACGACTACGAGACGGCGCTGGCCCAGGTGAAGGGCTGGATGGATCTGCTGGTGATCCGGGACGTGGCAAAGGAGGCGAAAAAGCGTGCTGAACAGGCCGCTTTACAGGCTGCTGCTGGCGGCATCGGTATGGATGGTGCGCCGCCGCTGGCCGGCCAGGATGATTAACCGGGTCAGCCGGCTTCGGCTGGGGCTGATCCGGGAGACAGACAGAGAGGAGCGTGCGGCGAGATGAGCCAGATCAAAGCGCTTGCGGAGATGGTGCACCGGAACGCCATTGCGCACGGCTTCTGGGACGAGGAGAGAGACCTGTACCAGGTGCTGGCGCTGATTCACAGCGAGTGGAGCGAGGCGCTGGAGGAGGCGCGGGGCTGCGGCCTGCTGGTGTACAAGCTGGACGCGAGCGGCGACGAGATCCGCCTGAGAACACCCGCAGAGCCGGGGTACGTGGAGCTGCCGGGCAAGCCGGAGGGGATCGCCGTGGAGCTGATCGACGGCGTGATCCGGATCCTGGACGCCTTCGGCTACTATGGCCTGGACACCACGGACCGGGAGAGCGGCCAGCCGACGGACATTGAGGGCCTGTGGCAGGATGAACTATGGGAGGAGCGCCCGCCGGAGGACATCGCGACCGCCGTCACCCTGCTGCACGCCTGCACATCGGAGACCATTCTGGAGGACAGGGAGGATCCGTCCTGTCTGCTGGGCGCTATGAGCCTGGCGCTGAGATGGATCCACGAGCGCGGGCTGGATCCGCTGGCCCTGCTCATGGAAAAGCACCGGTACAACGAGGGGAGACCCTACAAGCACGGGAAGAAATTCTGACAACAGGAGAGCCAAGCCATGCCGATTGTCAATTACGTCAGAGAGCACATCCGGTTTATGGAGTATGCGACCGATGAACACTTAACGGCCAGCGAGCGCCTTTTGTGGTATGCGTTGATGCACATCTTCAACCAGCGCGCACAAGGCAAGATCTGGCCGGATGAGTTCATCCGCATCAGCAATGACCGGCTGCTCTCATACTGTCCGATGAAATATGACACTGTGGCCGCGGCGAGGAACAGCCTGAGACAGCGGGGACTGATCGACTTTACCAAGGGCGAGAAGAACCGGAAATCCCCGGCGTACCGCATGTTCTACTTCTACCCGGAGTATGTGCCCCCGGAAAACGAGCCGGACGGAAAAGGTTATCCGGAAAAATCGGAATACATAGGGGGTAACATAGGGGGTAACATGGGGGGTAACATCGGGGATAACATCGGGGATAACATGGGGGATAACATCGGGGACTATAGTATAAACTATACTTTAAGTAATCCATACAAAAGAAACTGTGAAGAAGAAGACGGGGAGGACGAGGACATCCCGCGCGGGCGCGCGCGTGCGCGCGAGGAGATCCGGAGGGCGTGGAGAGCCTGCTTCGGGAAGGAGGCCGCCCCGGCCGTCCTGCACCGGCTGAGCAATCAGGCGGTGATGCTGGGCTTTGAGGAGGGCGTGATGACCGAGGCGGTGAAGCTGGCCGCCCTGAAGGGCGCCGGCAGCCCGGTGGACTACATCCTCAAAACCACCTGCGACTGGAAGAACAACCATGTGCGCACGGCGGCGGACGTGGCCGAGTACGCCTTTATCCATGACGCCTGCCAGGGCAAGCGGCCCGGCGGGGTGGACGAGGAGGCGGGCTTTGAGATGCTGCGGGCCTTCCGCGAGCGCCGGGAAAGCCCGGAGGAGCGGGCGGCGCGGGAGCGGGCCGAGGCGCGGCGGATGATGCCGGCAGAGAGACAGGCAGGGAGTGACAAAACATGAACATTGTGCATATCATCGGGAACCTGACGGCCAACCCGGAGAGCCGGGTCGTACAGGGGGCCAACGGGGAGAACACCGTGTGCAATTTTACGGTGGCCGTGAACCGCCTGGCCAAGGGGCAGAAGGTGGCCGACTATTTCCGGGTGACGGTGTGGAACCGGCAGGCGGAGAACGCCATGAAGTACCTTGCCAAGGGCCGCCAGGTGGCCGTGACCGGGACGGTGACGGGGCAGGCCTACATCAGCAGGGAGGGCCAGGCGCGGTGCAGCCTGGAGATTATTGACGTGCGGGAGCTGCAGTACCTGGGCGGCAGGCAGGAAAGCGGCGCAGCGCCGGCCGGGCAGGCCGAGCCGGCCGGGCAGACCATGGCCGGCGGCTATACGCAGGTGGATCTGGACGACTCGGAGCTGCCGTTCTGACAGAGAGAAAGGAGCCAACACCATGCCAAACAGGGCACAGCGGCGCAGGGAGGCGCGGGCGGCGAAGGCCGCGGCGAAACAGGAGCGGCCAGGGCGGAAACCGGAGAGCGGGAAGGCGGGCGACGAGCAGATCCGCCGGCTGATGGCCGACCTTGAAAAAAACGGGCCGGCAGCCGGCCTGCCGGGGATCCGGGCGGAGGCCGAGGCGGAGCTGAGGAACCGGGCGCAGACCCGGGATCTGATCATGGGCGCGCTGGAGAAAAACGGGATCACCGTGGACGACCTGGAAAAAGAGTTTGAGCGCGGACGGACAGAGGGATTCCGGCAGGCGGGCATGGAGATTGTGCAGTCGTGCTACGCGGGGATCTGCATCGCGCTGCATGACGAGTTTGGATTTGGCGAGCGGCGCTGCTACCGGGCGCTGAAGGCCTGCGACGAGAAGATCATCTGGGTGCTGCACCACTCCGAGCTGGCGGCGGAGCTGCTGGAGAAGACCGGGCTGACGCTGGACTGGGAGGATCCGGTGGAGAGGGTGCAGAGAATCAGGGACAGCGAGGAGGCCAACCATGCCGAGTCTGAACGGACGGAAAATTGACGCGATGTGGCGGAAGTTTGGCGGCGGGCCGAGGGACACGCAGTGCCGGACGTGTGAACACTGCGTGAAATACTCGCCCACCGACCGCCACTACTGGAAATGCCGGCTGTACGGCGTGACCGGCGGCGAGAGCACGGACTGGCGGCTGTACTGGCCCGCGTGTGGGATGTACAACCGGGAGCCGGTGGAGGATGTGCCGGTGATTGAGCAGTTGAAGCACCTGCCCAGGGCGTGGATCACGCGGCAGGAGATTGAGGGACAGATGACGATGGAGGAAGCAATCAATGGCGCGACCGAGTGATATGTGGGACTCTGCGCCCTACCCGCAAAACCTGATCGACGCGGTGTTCAACGTGAAGACCGACGAGCCCGACCCGGACGAGGTGTTTACCGAGGTGGTGCACCGGTGCGGAATGTGGGCGGATATCGCCTGCGCAATGCGGGCAGCGCGGCTGACAGAGCGCGAGGGCCAGGTGATCGAGCTGCGGTTTGTACATGGCAAGACGCTGAAGGAGACCGGCGCGGCGCTGGGCATTCAGTCCGAGCGCACCCGGCAGATCGAGGCCAAGGCGCTGCGAAAGCTGAGATACGGCAACGCGCAGAAAATTCTGCGGGTCGGCATGGATCGGTATATCGCGGACTGGATCGAGCAGATTCGCAAGACGGAGGCCGCAAAGGCGGATTCGGCGATTGCGGAGTTTCAGCGCTACTGGATCGAGGAGCACCCGGACGGGCACGAGGGGACGCCGGAGGACATCAAGCGGATCGACCGGCAGACCTGGGGCATGAGCATGACGGTGGAGGAGCTGGATTTGTCCGTGCGGGCGTACAACTGCCTGAAGCGGGCGTCGCTCAACAACGTGGCCGAGATGGTGCACCTGGCGCACGAGAAGGGCATGGACGGATTTTTGGGAATCCGCAATCTGGGCCGCAAGAGCGCGGAGGAGGTGATCCAGCGCGTGCGGGACAGGACGGGGATTGATCTGGAGAAGGAGTGCGAGATGTGCCGTGAATAAGCCGACGGATGGAGAATACCGGAGCCGGGTGTATACCGACAGGCCGGATTATGCGGACTTTGAGTCGCCGATGAAATTTCAGGCGATTCAGAGCATTATCGCAAAGCGGCTGACAGAGCATCCGAACGCGATCTGTTCCTACTCCGGCGGGTCGGACAGTGACATCATGCTTGACCTGATTGAGCGGACGCGAAAGACGTTCAAGCTGCCGCCGATTCACTACGCCTTCTTCAACACCGGTCTGGAGATGAAGGCCACAAAGGATCACGTCAAGGCCGTGGCGGAAAAATATGGCGTGGAAATCACCGAGTACAGGCCGAAGGTGAACATTGTGGAGGCCACAAGGAAATACGGCCAGCCGTTTGTATCAAAGATCATGAGCGCGGGTCTGGAGGGCTGGCAAAAAAAGGCCGTGCCGCTGACGGTGGCCGATGAGTACGCCGAGGCCGAGGACAAGGCCGCAAAGCGCCAGGAATTGCGGGAGCGCTATCCGCACTGCGAGCAGGTGCTCAACTTCCTGTGCTGCTGCAATTCGGCGGGCGAACCGAGGCCGAACATTCAGCTTGTGATTAATTCATCACGGTACATGCTGGACTTTATCAAGGAATGCCCGCCGGACTTCCAGATCAGCGCCCAGTGCTGCGACTACTGCAAAAAGCAGACCGCGCACCGGGTACAGAAAGACTTTGAGATGATTATCACCGGCGAGCGGCGGGACGAGGGCGGGATGCGTTCGGTTCCGCGCAAGGACAATACGGCGCTGTGCTTTGGCGAGATGGCCAGCGGACAGTTCCGGCTGAGGCCGCTGTACTACGTTTCCGACGGGGATAAGGCGTGGTACAGGGAGCGCTTCGGCATCCGGTATTCGGACGCCTACGAGGTGTACGGCCTGACCCGGACGGGGTGCTGCGGGTGCCCGATTTCCTACAAGGCGGTGCAGGATTTGGAGATGATCGCGCCATACGAGCCGAACGTGGTCAAGGCGGCGTGGAACATTTTCGGGGACAGCTACCGCTACCGGCAGGCGTACAACGACTTCAAGCGCCGGAAGGACGAGGAAAAGCTGCGGGAAAAGTACGGCGAACAGGTGACATTCGACGAGCTGCTGAAGGAGGTGCCAGCGTGAGCAAAGCAATCTACATCGCCGGGCCGATGCGGGGCGTGGCGGACTACCGGAACAATTTCGACGCGGCGGAGGCGTTTCTGAGCTGGAAGGGCTGGGCGGTGCTCAACCCGGCCATGCTGCCGGAGGGGCTGAAATCAGATGCGTATATGCCGATCTGCCTGGCGATGCTGAACGCGGCGGACGCGATCTGCCTGCTGAAGGGCAGCAGTGCGAGCCAGGGCGCGATGATTGAGCAGCGTTTCGCAGACTATCAGGGCAAGCCTGTGTACATGGGCGTGGAGAACGTGCCGGAGGTGGCGGAGCATGACCCGTGAAGAATTTATGGCGCACGCGAGAGAGGAGATCGACCGGGCGCTTGCCGGGCGGCGCAACCGCATGATGAACCTGGTGGAACAGGCGTGGGCGGAGGGCAAGCGCAATGCCGAGGTGGACGCGCTGACCGACGTGGTGACGGCGGCGATTGGGAAAATAAAACCGTTTCCGTGGGAGGACAGCGATGCCGAGACACCATGACGCGCCGTGGGTGGTGCTGGGAACCGGGGCGGCCAGGGGCGTGCACACGAAGCAGGGCGTTTTCGGGAAGGACAGGCGCACGGGGATGTGGGGTCTGTACATCTACGAGTACGACGAGGCGGCGGACAAGCGGACCGGGCTGTATCAGGTGATCTGGTTTGCGAACCAGCAGGCGGTGGCCGACCTGTGCGCGCTGCTGGCGGACGGGCTGACAAAATGGATGGAGGCAGAAAATGGCGAGACGGTATGTCGTGATATCGGAAATACCGAACAATGACATCTATACGGCAGTCGCCGTGTGCGACACGCTTGAAACGGCCTGCGGCGAGATGCTGCTGGAAGTGGCTGACTTCATGAAGAACAACCTGGAAAAGGACGGGAACGTAAGACAGTACTATCTGGGCAGCCTGGAAGAGATGGAAGGTGAAAACGGGTTTATGCTTTGCGGATATTTCTGCGACGAACCGGAGATGTATGCAATCCGCGGCATGGCGCTGGAGCTGAACGAGGAGGCCGGCAATGCTTGACAAGGACGTGGAAACGCGGTTCCGGCAGGCGGTGGAAGGGCTGCTGAAACCGTACAACGAAAAGATCAACTACCTGACCCGCGAGCATGAGAAGGACACGGCGCGGATTCGCGAGCTGGAGCGCGAAAACCTGATCCTCACCGTGCACCACGAGGACAGCGGCCTGGAGCGGGATACGGAGAAGAACTGCAAGTATGTGCTGATCGAGATCAAGGAAGGCCAGTTTGCCGGCCAGACGCGCACGGAGTGGCTTTGCCCGGTGTGCCGCGCGTGCCTGGGGAACTGGGAAAAGTACTGCCCGAAGTGCGGGCAGCGGGTGAAGAGGGCGTATACGGAGGAGGACAGGATCGAAAATGATTGTTGAGTGGAAAAAGCCGGAGACGGAGAAGCCGCCGCGCGGCGAACCGCTGATTGTGACGGTCAAGTGCGCGTGGAAGGCGTTTCAGGAGACCATCGGCCCGGTGTACCTGCTCCGCGACCCGGCGACCTGGCGGTGGGTGTACTGGGACGGCGACCGCAACAGCCTGATCGGCCCGGACGATGTGAAAATCATTGCGTGGGACTACTGGCCCGCGCCGGTGGAGGAGACGGATGCGTGAGCTGGTGATTGACAACTTCGCCGGAGGCGGCGGGGCGTCCACCGGGATTGAGCAGGCCATCGGGCGGAGTGTGGACATCGCCATCAATCACGACGCGTCGGCCATCGCGATGCACCGGGCGAACCATCCGGCCACAAAGCACTACACCGAGGACGTGTGGAAAGTCGATCCGGCGGAGGCCTGCGGCGGGCAGCCGGTGGCGCTGTGCTGGTTCAGCCCGGACTGCAAGCATTTCAGCAAGGCCAAGGGCGGCAAGCCGGTCAGCCAGAAAATACGCGGGCTGGCCTGGGTGGCGGTGAAGTGGGCCAAGGCCGTGCGGCCCCGCGTCATCATGCTGGAGAACGTGGAGGAGTTTCAGGACTGGGGGCGGCTGGGGCCGGACAGCAAGCCTGATCCGCGCTACCGGGGCGAGACCTTCCGCCGGTTTGTGCATCAGCTGGAGAAGCTGGGCTACACGGTGGAATACCGGGTGCTGCGGGCGTGCGATTACGGCGCGCCGACAACGCGGAAGCGGTTCTTTCTGATCGCGCGGTGCGACGGCAGGCCGATCATCTGGCCGGAGGCCGGCTATGGCGACCCGGACGGCCTGGAGGTGGCGGCGGGGATCAAAAAGCCGTGGAAGCCGGTTGCGGATGTGCTGGACTTCAGTCTTCCATGCCCGTCCATCTTTGCCAGCAGCGAGGAAATCTGGCGGGAATACGGGATTCACGCGGTGCGGCCTTTGAGCGAGAAAACCATGGCGCGGATTATGAGGGGCGTGGAGAAATTCGGCGGAAAGCCGTTCCTGATTCAATATCACGACAGCCCGGAGTTTCGCGGACAGGGCATTGACGCGCCGATTCAGACCATCGACGCAAGCAACCGGTACGGATTCTGCACGTTTCTGACGAAGTATTACAGTACAACCGGCAATTCTGGTGTAGATCAGCCGATGCCGACGGCCACCACAAAAGACCGGTTCGCGCTGGTTCAGGCCAGCGGCGCGGATATCGGGCTGCGGATGCTGACGCCGAGGGAGCTGTTCGACGCGCAGGGCTTTCCGCACGATTACATCATCGACCACGACGCGGACGGAAAGGATTATCCGCGCTGCGAACAGGTGAAGCGCTGCGGAAACGCCGTCTGCCCGCCGGTTCCTACGGCGCTGGTGCGGGCAAATCTGCCGGAATTGTGCGAGGGAGGAAGGCAATAATGGACAGGAATAGAACCATCGGCGGCCTTGCGCTGCTGAAAGCCGCGTTCATGGGGCGCGAGGAGGAGACCGCGATCCTGGACAGCGCGATTGAGATGCTGAAAGCCTGGGAGCCGACAAAGCCGGTACAGAAGGACGCGGCGACCTGGCTGTGCGCGTACTGCGATGAGACCGTCGGGAAGGACGAACCCATCAGCGGCGGCGGCATGATAATGACGCGGTGCAATTTCTGCCCGTGGTGCGGAAGGGCGGTGAAATGGGCATGATGTATCCCATTACGCAGATTGCTTGAAAATGATGGGTTGATTATTTACGCTTATTGGTATGAAACGGAGGGGAAAACAAATGCCTGATATAGAGAAGGTTATTAATGCTTTTGAAATTTGTTTACAACACATTGATGAACAAGATTGCCCGGAATCATGTCCGTATTTAGAAAAATGTAAAAAATACGAAAATAGAGTAATATTTCAGCCTTTGATGATGGATGCTCTTTTATTGTTAAAAGCGCAGGAACCGAGAGAAATCACAAAAAATGAGTGGCAAATGTGGAAAAAAGATAAACGGAGAGACCCTATCTGTATGGTGTTTGAAGGCGATACTACTCCATTTTGGGTTATTAATCCTGAACAAGTGAATGAAATTTTGTATCTTACAGGGAAAATCAAACTTTTTACAAAAAAACCGGAAAAAGGGAGGAAAGTTTGGAATGAATGATATTGATTATATTTCAATAATTGAAGAGGATGCCGAAACCATCATCAGCTTTATCAAAAGCCACGAGCGCGAGGATATCCCGGATGAGGTCTGGGATATCTGCATGGAGCTGATGGACTTGACGGAAAGGGTGTAAGGCGATGACTGACAAGAGTAAAACCATCGAATATGACCGATACGCGATCATGAGATACAGTTACAGAACGACGACTGAGGTTTTTGCCGAATGGCGCGATCACAGCTTATATCTTCTGGCGCTGCCGTTCCGGCTGGACGAAGATCAGATGAAACTCATCGTGCAGATGACGGCTCAGATGAGCGAGAAATACGGATACTCAAGAGACAGTGTTCAGCTTGTGACCCCCAAAGAGGAACGGGAGAGGCCGATTTTGGAATCCGAGTGGTTAGAGGATTCAGACCCAGGTCAGGAGTACGGCACAACATGGGCTTGCTGGAAGTGTGGTCACAGTATCCATAAACCGTTCGTCTGGAATCCTTACGATAGCGGTTATAAATATTGCCTGCATTGCGGGGCGGAAATGAAGGTGAGATTGAATGCCGATTAAAGGCAAATGCTGGTCTTGCGGTGAGGAACACTATCTGACAGGACAGTTGCTCCGCCACATAAAAGATGGGCATTGGGAGTATCACATGGTGTGTCAGATTTGTGCGGACTACTTTAAGGCGAAAGGGGTTGCGCAGAATGCGACTGATTGACGCTGACGAACTAATGAATTACTGCAACAACCAGAAGGACAAGACGATTGACGCAAACGACATTGCCAGATTTCCGACCATCGGCGGCTGGATCAGCGTCAAGGACAGACTGCCGGTGGAAACGCACTCGATATTCTTTCCGTGGTACGGCAAACAGAAGTGGTCAAGCGCGATGTGGAAGGAACAGTCCGACAAGGTGATTGTGACGGTGGCATTCAAGGACGGCACAAGACTTGTCACAACAGGCGAAACGCATGACGGCGTTTGGCACACGTCCATCAGCAGAACGTTTGAACCGGAAGTCACGCATTGGATGCCGATGCCGGGACTGCCGAAGGAGGAACACCATGCCGAAACGTGACAACCGGCTCTGGCGACCGGAAAACGCCGGGATTCAGGCCACGTTCTGCCTGTGCGAGGAGTGCGGCGAGATGTACGAGGCCGACCGGCAACACATCTGCCGGAGGAAGAACAGTTATCCGGCGAAGGAGGCTGACAAATGCCCTGGCTGATTCGTGGCCCGGTGCCGACAATGGCGACCGGGGACTGTCCGTGGTGCGAGAAGAAGCAGACCACGCTCCACCTGATGGCCGCGATGATTGACGGCCAGCTCGGCGGGGATTATGTGTGCGCGGAATGTCTGCTTGCGCTGGACAGAATGCGGGACGCAAACAAGCCTTTGAGAAACAATCCGCCTGTGGAGGTGACAGGATTTGACTGACCATGAAAAGCTGCTTGACCTGCTGGACAGGTGCCTGCCGGAGAGCGACGAAACAGAGCTCAACTGCGGCGGGTGCAAGTATTCCGGGGACTGCCACAGCGGCGCGTCGGTATCGCTGCCGGCGCGGTGGGTGGAGGACGTGCGGGCGTACCTGAAGCGCGAAAAGCCGCGCCTGCTGACGCTGGAGGAGATCAAGGCGCTGCCAGACTACACGCTCCTGTGGGAGGAATATCGCATCGACTGGAGCGACTGCCCGGTTGAGCAGTTCCGGGAAGACAAGATTGACATTGAGATGGCGCCGGTGGAGAAGGTGGGCGACAGGCTGAGCAGCATCACCGGCTATGACGTGATCGACGACCGGCTGTTTGGCCATGGCGAGACGGACAGAGTGCGCGTCTGGCTGGGCAGACCGACGGACGAACAGAGGGAGGCGGAACCATGGGAATAATGAGCCTTGACGACACCAGACAGGCGTTCCGGTGCTGCGTTCAGATACCGCCGGATTGCGCAAACTGCCCTCAGCAGGGGCCGGGCTTTGGCATTGAATGCA
>Ga0310691_10004465_pt1 | contig 15752 bp, 15 predicted proteins | sample 176DNAGHGlowgp2_FD_203887 | JGI IMG/M metagenome (GOLD analysis project Ga0310691, IMG submission 203887) | Sheep rumen microbial communities from Palmerston North, Manawatu-Wanganui, New Zealand - 1766 DNA GHGlow gp2 (v2) (version 2) | ecosystem: Host-associated > Mammals > Digestive system >...
TGCGTTTTTCGCGGGTATCCCGGTCCCACTCTTTTTTCACCTGTTCACTCCAGGTCTTGATCTTCTGGACTTCGTCTATGATGAGAATGCGCTCTTTCTCCCCATGGAGGTCCATTTTCATCCTGGCTTCCTGCCAGCGGGCCGGTATCCAGGTGGTATCTTCGCGATTTACGCCATCGGCAGCAAAGAAGTCGTAAGGTGTGTCAATACCATCGACATACTGCCCGACAAGGGTGGATTTGCCCACCTGACGAGGCCCCATGATTATTTGCATACGTCTTCTGGGCTCGGCCATCCGGCTCTTTAAGATGGATAAGTGCTGTCTCTCGTATAACATATTTATAAATTCTGTTTTACAAATTTATAAAATGTATTTTACAAAATCGCAAGATACGTTAAACTTTTTTCCGGAAATATCCAGCACCACAAAAGCCCGCTGTTTTCAGCGGATTATTATATTTCATCACACTTTTACGCATAATGAACGACAAATTGTGCGTTTTTTAATGCCTGATACCTCAATAGATAAAGCCGAACATCCAGATGGGAATGGAGTGGCCTGCGGCAAATTCCATATCGTCTTTTACGAGGTATCCAACCTCGGCATCTTTGATTTGTTTGCCTTTTTTGTTCTTTCCTCCAACCTCAAAGGTAATGCCGTCAATCTCGAAATCGGAGATCTTGGAAGATGTGACTTTATGTACCTGCGAGGTCCAGGCCAGGAAGTTGGTCTCACGCATGTTGCCTGAGTCGATGATTCCATCTTCGGAAAGGGCGAGGGCGATGTTGCTGTTGCCAAGATAAAGTTTCTCCACTTTCATCAGCAGATTGTCGCTGTGACCGGGTTCGTGCAGGGCGCCAAAAAGGCCGGATTTGGTGAGATACTCGATGTAATCAGGAACAATGTTGCGGCTGATGCCAAGGTCGCGGCCCAGCGTATCGTTGCTGGGCTTGTAAGGGACGCTCTTGGAAAGGATGTACATCAGTTTCTTCAACTTGACTGCAGATGCAACAGTCATTTCCGCATAAGCAGGGATGTCGTTTTCCACGGTGCTGAGGACGGCATTTTCAAGACGAATAGGGGCGTCGCTCTCTTGGAAATAGGGATAGAAACCGGTTTTGCAGTAGTCTTTGTAGTAAACAAGGGGCCGATGATCCCCGTATGGGAAGTCGATGCGCCCGTGCAGAATCTCGTCTAACGAAGCTGTCTTCAACGACCAGCCATTACGGATGTTAAGGTACTCGCGGAAGGATAAACCGGGCATAGTGTAAGGAATGGACCTGCGGCTGAGGTCGGCCTTGTTCCCTTTCTGGAGGGCAAGGAGCGAACTGCCGGAATAGACTACCTGAAGAAGCGGTATATCGTCGTATATGTTCTTGATTTCCGTTGACCAGGGCTTGTATTTATGGATTTCGTCAATGTAAAGGCGCTTCCCTCCAGCCTTGAAAAAAGACTGCGCCAGATCATAAAGGGTGTGGCCAGAGAAATAGATGTTGTCAGCAGTGACATAGAGGGTTTCCTCCAGGTTGTCGAACATTTTGATATGCTGGAGGAGCATGGTGGATTTGCCGACACCTTTCTGCCCCATGATGCAAATGAGACGGTTGGACCAATTGATTATGTCGTGGAATTCTCTGACATAGTCCATCGGGGTCAGGGAGAGTTTGAGGCGGAAAGTATTGTATAGCTGTTCCATACGAACTTATTCTTTTTGGCAAATATAATACTTTGCACTGAAAATAGTGCAGTTTTTTGTAAAAATCGCACCAAAAATAGTGCAAGACAAAAAACTGGCCAGTTAATATCATGTTTTTCGGCTTGCGCAAAATTTATTTTACTGTTTTACCGACTCAGCGCAGATTTTAAGTCCCCCACTGCTTCTTCGGTACGGTGGGCACTCGTTGAACTCAGCCGCATTAGGCTGGCCCGCTCTACTGGACTGCCGATTGCGGATGACCGCAATACAAACCGGCTCGAAACGACAATGACGCTGGAACAGAGAACCATCGTTATTTTTCTTTGGTATCGAAATAGATGACGGTGATGTTCTGGTACATCGGCCTACCGTTTTCCTGATGTCCGCTGATGGTGATATGCAGATCTTCGTCGCTTTCGGTTTCGCCCAGGTCGGTGGCGATGAAGCCGTGCAAAACACCATTTTACGCATAAATTTACGCATAATTGCAGATATATCTTAATAGGCCAAGATGAACTCCGATTGACTATTTGCGCTCTGTATCAAACAATTATAATACTCCACCAAACCCTGTTAAACACTAAAGAAGGACTTCCCAGCACCACATTAACCCGCTGAATCTCAGCCGGTTATTTGTTTTGTTTTGTCTCGAGGTAGGCCTCTTCCGTATTGACGGACCAGACGGGCGTCTTGTCTTTCCAGGTGCCGTTTCTGATGCTGTCGACGGCGGTCATTCCCGTCAGCATCGAATGGTCCATGTTGTTGTAGCGGTGCTGGCCGTTCCGTCCGATGCAGAAGAGGTTTTCGATCGTGTTCAGAAAGGCGATGACCTGGTCCAGCTGGTAGTAACTGCCGTAATAGGTCGGATAGGCTTTTTTGATCTTTACCTGTGTGCTGTCCACGACCTTGGCGGCGTCGATGATCCCGATGTGCTCCAGTTCGGAAATGGCCATCCGGATGAAATCCTCCTTGCCCATACTCCAAAGTTCGTCGCCTTCGTCGCAGAAGTATTCCAGGCCGATCCAGACCTTGTTCTTGAAGTCCTCCACCAGGTACGGGGACCAGTTGTTGAAAATCTGCAAACGCCCTAGTTTGACATCCCGTTCCTGGATGTAGATCCAGGTGTCCGGGATGCGATTCTTGTAAGTCTTGATCTTCGTCTTGTTGCTGATGTTCAGTTCATCGACCAGCAGGCCCACCGTGATGAAATCCCGGTAGCGGAGCTGTCCGGCAACGTTCTTGACCGCCTCCGGCACTTCAATGCCGGACAATGCTGCGACAAGGTCCTTGATGGGCATCGAAGAGAAGAACCAGTCACAGTCCTCCTGGACCAGCCCATTTTCGGGGTGCTCGTAAACGACGTAATCCACTCGCCGCGCCCCGTCGGCGTCTTCCCGGATGTGGACTTCCCTGACGGCGGATTCCATCCGGACCTCCCCGCCTTTTTCGCGGATATCCGACGCGACAGTCTCCCACAGATGACCGGGCCCGAGTTTCGGGTAGATGAAGGATTCGATCAGGGATGTCTCCACCTCTTTTCCCTTGACGTGGAACGCTTTCCGGAAAATGTCCGCCAGCACGGCGCCGACGGACAGCCCCTTTACGCGCTGCGAACCCCAGTCCGCGCCCAGACGGGAGGGATGGATGCCCCAGACCTTCTCGGTGTACCCCTCGAAGAACATCTTGTAGAGTGGCTTGCCGAAGCGGTTGATATAGAAGTCTTCCAACGAATTCTCGGGCCGCTTGTGCAGGGTGGCCGCGAGGTAACCGAATCCGGCCTGGATGGTACGCCCCAGTCCCATATTGGCGAAGGTCTGCCATTTGAGGGAAATGGGATAGTCAAAGAAACTGCGCAGATAGTAGATCCGGCTGACCCGGTTCCTGGTCAGCATCACCCGGTCGGTAACGGACGGGTCCGGTCCGCCTGGCCGGGTGGCGACGGGGCGTTCCAGCAGGATGTCGTCCAGGGAGGGTGCACCCTGCAGTGGCAGGATCTTGTCCCACCAGTCCGTCACCCGCTTGCTCTTGCTGAAAAAACGGTGCCCGCCGATGTCCATCCGGTTTCCCTTGTAACTGACGGTCTGGGAAATGCCGCCGATCTGGGAACTCGCTTCCAGGACCACAGGCGAAATAGCAGTATTCTCTAGCAATTCGTATGCAGTTGTCAGACCGGCGGGGCCGGCACCGGCGATAACGGCTTTCCGGGGGGTGTCGTCGTGGCTCATTTTGTGAACAGGACAGCTTTACGGGCGAAAAAATTCCATAGCAGGACGAGGGCGGCCGTAATCAGCTTGGAAAGCAGGTAGTGCAGGCCGGTCAGGTCGGTGAACAGCCACATCAATCCTTCCGTAAGCCCGAGGCCGATCACGCCGATGAAGGCGAAAATGGCAAACTCTTTCCGCTTGTCCTGGTATTTTGATTCGGAAAACACCCAGAAGATGCTGAGCAGGTAATTCACGACCAGCCCTGCGATGAACGCAATGCTGGCCGACAGGAGATAATGCAGCCCGCACTTGTCCGACAACAGATACAGCAGGCCGTAATCCACCAGGAAAGCCAGTCCTCCGACTATGCCGTAGCGGAAGAACTGGATGAAGACGTTGTCGGTTTTACCTGTCATGCTAATGCCCTTCGGGCGCCGGGCATTGACAAGCTTTCCGGGCGACCAGCCACGCCAGGGCCGCGACGGCGACGGCTTCGGCCGTGACGATCAACTCGATCGGGACCATCCCCACGGACTTCGACAGCAGGACGGCTCCGCCGTCGATCACGGCGTGCAGCAGGATCGCGAGCGGAAAGAGCCAGATCCACTTCCCTCCCTTGCGCACACCGGTCCAGACCAGCACGGACTGCGCGATCTGCAGGACAATGGCGGCGATGCGCTCCCAGATCCCGATCAGCAGGGCGCTTGGCTTCGTGCCCACCAGCTGGTCGATCTGTGCCTGCAGGGCCGCCTGTGACGCTTCCGGCGTCTTGGCGATCAGCGCCTCCGTCTGGCCGGCGTTGACCATCAGGGCCATCACGATGCTCGAGACCATGCCGATTCCGAAAATGATGAGCATTTCCGCTCCCCCGTGGCCGACACCATAGGCGACTCCGGGCAGGACCGTATCCGGGACGCGTTTTTTCAGATAGTATTTCATGACCAGGAAGCGGGCCGTCTCCTCGAAGAGGCCGGCCATCAGGCCCCCGTACAGTGCATAGTAAAGGGTGTTCCCCAGGATGGCGTTCCCGCCAGGCCCGTTCAGGACCAGCTGGTGCACGGCCGACTCCAATACCAGCGCAGCAATGAAGAACGCGGCGGCGCCGGCCAGGATCACGGACCAGCGGGCCTTGTGCTTCCGGACCAGCCACCAGGCCAGCGCAATCGGGACGGCCACGCCCAGGAAGGCGCAGAGGGCCATCAGGACAATGGAAAAAGATGAAACCATGGCTTATCAGTTTATACAAATATAGGGATTAATTTGTATATTTACGGAAACTAGCAATACACATTTCCTATGAGCAAAGAACTGAAAGGCACCAGGACCGAGGCCAACCTGATGGAAGCCTTCGCCGGCGAATCCATGGCCCGCAACAAGTACACCTATTTCGCATCCAAGGCCAAGAAGGACGGTTACGTCCAGATTGCGGCCATCTTCGAAGAGACGGCCGCCAATGAGAAGGAGCACGCCAAGATCTGGTATAAATACCTGCACGGCGGAGCCGTTCCCGCGACCGTGGAGAACCTCGCCGATGCGGCAGCCGGCGAGAACGCCGAGTGGACCGACATGTACGCGCGCATGGCGCGGGAGGCCCGTGAGGAGGGTTTCGACGAGATTGCCGAGCGTTTCGAGCAGGTGGCCGCCATCGAGAAACACCACGAGGAGCGTTACCGCAAGTTGCTGAAGAACATCAACGACAAGAAGGTCTTCTCCAAGGACGGCGACGCCATCTGGCAGTGCTCCAACTGCGGGCACATCGTGGTGGGAAAGGAAGCGCCGGAGATCTGCCCCGTGTGCGCTCATCCCCAGGCCTATTTCCAGGTCCTGGCGGAGAACTATTGATCCCCGGACTGCAAGCAGTTGTTGATCAGCCGCCAGGCGATGGACCCTGGCCGCGGCAGCGGCGGCAGGGCGTCGCGGCGGAACCAGCGGGCGTCCCGGACCTCGCTCTGCTGGATGACGATCTCTCCCCCGGCATATTCCGCATAGAACCCGGCCATCAGCTGGTCCGGGAAGGGCCAGGCCTGGCTGCCGGCGTAGCGGATGTCCTTGATTTCCAGGCCGGTTTCCTCGCGGACTTCGCGGCGGACGGCCTGTTCCAGCGTCTCCCCCATCTCCACGAATCCCGCCAGGCAGGCGTAAATGCCCTCCCGGTCCTTGATGTTGCGCAGCAGCAGGATTTCGTCGCCGCGGCTGACCAGGGTGATGATGCAGGGTTCGATGCGCGGGAACTGGAGCTGCCCGCAGGCCGGGCATTCCAGGGCGTTTTCGACCGGATGCGGGCGGAGTTCCTGCCCGCAGGCGGGGCAGAACCGGGTCCTGCTGCGCCAGAGCGTCAGCCCCTTCACCCGGGACAGCCGGGCGTTTTCTGCGTCGCCGTGCGAGAAGAAATACGCCGGGACCGGAAGGAAGCGCAGGCCACCCGGGGCGCCGGCAGCGGCGGGCAGTTCCACGCCGGTGCAGCCGGTCAGCGGATCGGTGAAGCGGAAGGCACCCGGAAAAGCGGCGAGGGCTTCCGCCTCAGCGGCTTCGCCCTCGCCGTCTACCAGGACTTCCCGTCCCCGGAAGAAGTATGTCTTTATCTCCACTTGTCGTCCTTGGCCGGGGTGCGGATGTCGCTGAGGCACTGGATGTCGTTCAGGAACCACTGGCCCGTGCTCTTTTTCTGGCGGAGCTTGATCTGGCGCGGGTTGTCCGCACCGCTGGAAGCGACGTGCATCACCGCCCAACCGTCCTCCTGGAAGGAGTACGGGTTGCTGCTCACCGTGATTTTGTAGGGCTTGGCGGGCGTGTAGTTGTTGTCGGGGCTGGAGCCGGCAAAGTAGGAGAACGGCTTGTATTCCTTGCCCTGCAGGCGCTCGCGGATGAACTGCTTCTCATAGGTGGAAAGCGGCTCGGGGCCCTTCAGGAAGTTCAGCATCTCATAGCAGGCGTCGGGGTTGTCGCCATAGCGGGTCAGCGCCAGGAGCGTCAGCGCGGCCACACCGTACGGATCTTTCAGGTCCGCTTCCTTGAGGGAGGTGATGTCGTCCGTCGTCTTCGGGAGGGACTGGAAAGTGAAGGAACGGGAGCTGTTGCCGGTGGCGAGGCTCATGACGTTGTTCAGCGTACCGCAGCCGGAGAACAGCGCGCAGCCGGACAGGAGGCTCAGAAGGCCGAGAAAAGGTTTTTTCATACCGTTATCGTTTTTAAATGGTTGTTTCTACTACAAATATAAGAAAAAAACTATATTTGCAGAAGAACAAAACCTGCACTTATGAAAAGAATCCTTTTCCTGATGATCGCCTCCCTGCTGCTCCTGGCGGGGGTGGAAACGCGCGCGCAGTCGCGTCTGGAAAACGGCAGCCACTCCACCATCGGCTATATCAATTCCAACGGCCGCGTGGAGAACGGCAGCCACAGCACCATCGGTTACTTCAGCGACAGCCGCTTTGAGAACGGAAGTCACTCTACCATCGGCTATTACAGCAGCGGCCGCTTCGAGAACGGCAGCCATTCCACCATCGGCTACCTGAGCGGCAACCGCGTGGAAAACGGCTCCCACAGCACCATCGGCTACATCAGCAACGGCCGTGTGGAGAACGGTTCCCACAGCACGATCGGCTATTATCCCAGCAGCCTGAAGACGGAGTGGGTGGCCTTCTTCTATTTCTTCATGAAACGGTAGCTCCCCCGCTGCAGCCGGAATGCAACAATAAAACCGACCCTGGTCCAGGGCCGGTTTTATTGTCGTTTCGGAACTTCCTACTCCTTGGCGAGGCATTTCCACACGCAGGCGGAAAGGGCAGCACCGGCCATCGGGGCAACGATGAACACCCACACGTTGGCGAGGGCTTCCCCGCCGGCGAACAGGGCCGGACCGATGGAACGGGCCGGGTTGACGGAGGTGCCGGTCAGGTTGATGCACACGAGGTGCACGAGGATGAGGGTGAGACCGATGGCCAGACCCGCAGGCTTGCCGGCTCCCAGCTTCGCATCCGTGGCGCCGAGCACGACGAGCACGAAGATGAAGGTGGCGATGAACTCGACGAGCAGTGCGCCGCCGACGCCGCCCGCATTGGCCACGCCGTTGGTGCCGAGACCGCCGGTCAGGTCCGGAGCCGCGACGACCTTGGTGAGGAGCAGCAGGATGGCACCGGCGATGATACCGCCGACCAGCTGACCCACCCAGTAGCCGCAGGCGTCCTTCCAGCTCATACGGCCGGACAAGGCGACGGCGAAGGTGATGGCCGGGTTGATGTGGCAGCCGGAGATGTTTCCGATCGTGTACGCCATGGCGACGACGGTCAGACCGAAAGCGATGGCGGTGCCCACGACACCGGCCGGCTCGCCGCACCCGAGGAACATCGCGGTGCCGCAGCCCAGGAGCGTCAGAACGAAGGTTCCGATGCATTCAGCAAAGTACTTTTTCATTTTGAATGTGGTTTAATGGTTTGTTTCACGATGCTAATTTAACAAAAATCCCTATTTTTTGCTAACTTTACCCGATAGAAATCAAAAAACGAATCACGATATGTACGACGCTGACCACGGACTTTATGTCGCCCACGGCCCCGAAGGGCCCATTTCCATTACCGGCAAGATGGCGAACCGCCACGGGCTCATCGCCGGCGCCACCGGCACCGGCAAGACCGTCACCCTGCAGGTGCTCGCCGAATCGTTCAGTCAGGCGGGCGTGCCCTGCTTCATGGCGGACATGAAGGGCGACCTGTCGGGCATCAGCCAGGCCGGCCGCCTGAGCGGCTTCATCGAGAAGCGCCTGCCCGAATTCGGCATCGAGAATCCGCAGTTCGCCGGCTGCCCGACGCGTTTCTACGACGTCTTCGGCGAACAGGGCCATCCCATGCGCACAACCATCTCCAATATGGGCCCGATGCTGCTCAGCCGCCTGCTGGGGCTCAACGAGGTCCAGTCCGGCGTGATGGATATCGTCTTCCGCGTGGCGGACGACCGCGGGTTGCTGCTCCTGGACATGAAGGATCTCCGCGCGATGCTCAGTTATGTGGCCGAGCACGCGGAGGAGTACTCCCGCCAGTACGGCAATGTGTCCACGTCCAGCGTGGGCGCCATCCAGCGGGCCTTCCTGTCGCTGGAGAACCAGGGGGCGGACAAGTTCTTCGCCGAGCCGGCCTTCGACATCCAGGACCTCTTCGCCGTGGAGAACGGCCGGGGCGTGATGAGCGTGCTCGCCGCGGACAAGCTGATGCTGAATCCGAAGCTCTACTCGACCTTCCTGCTGTGGCTGCTGTCCGACATCTACGCCAAACTGCCGGAAGTGGGCGACCCGGAACTGCCGAAGCTTGTGTTCTTCTTCGACGAGGCGCATACGCTGTTCACGGACACTTCCCCCGCCCTCGTGAGCAAGATCGAGCAGGTGATCCGCCTGATCCGAAGCAAAGGCGTGGGCGTGTACTTCATCACGCAGAGCCCTACAGACATTCCCGAGACCGTGCTCGGCCAGCTGGGCAACCGCGTCCAGCACGCGCTGCGCGCCTATACGCCCAAGGACCAAAAGGCCGTCAAGGCCGCAGCGGAGACCTTCCGCGCCAATCCCGCCTTCAAGACCGACGAGGCCATCATGAACCTGGAGACCGGCGAAGCCCTCGTCAGTTTCCTGGACCCGAAAGGCGCCCCGTCCGTGGTCCAGCGCGCCAAGATCCTCTTCCCGCTCAGCCAGATCGGCGCCATCACGGCAGGCCAGCGCCTGGACATCAACGCCGCTTCGCCTGTCGGCGGGAAATACGACACGGTGATCGACCGCGAATCCGCCTTTGAGATCCTGCTCGCCGACCAGCAGAAGGCCGAAGAGGAGCAGGCCCGGCAGGCGGAAGAGGTTGCCCGGCAGAAGGAGGAAGCGGCGAAGCAGAAAGAAGCCGCGGCCGCCAAGAAGCCTGTCAAGAGCGGCAAGGCGAAGAAGACCATCGCCGCGACCGTCGCCGCCGCTGCCGCATCCGCTGCGATTTCCAGCGTAACGCGCAGTGCCGGTACGGCCGCCGCCAACGCCATCACCGGCAAGAAGAAAAGCAAGAATTCGAAGGGCACGGCGGAAAAGGCCATTTCCAGCGCCACGTCCAGCGCGCTCCGCGCCCTGACCCGCAGCATCCTGGGCAACCTGTTGAAATAAATGACTTTGAGCGCCCGGTCCGGACATCTTTATACGATCCTTCTCCTGCTGCTGGCGGTGGCCTCCTGCCGCCCCAAACCGCCGGAGATTGTCGTGCCCCCGGAACCGGAGATCCCGCCGATCGGCTTCCGGACGGAAGCGCTCGCGGCGGATACGCTGCAGGTCCGCAGCGGGGAGACCTTCAACGGCCTGATGCACCGTCTGGGCATGGACGCGAAGGACGCGTACGCCCTGTCGGTGCTCTGCGACAGCGTATTCGACGTGCGCAGGCTGCGGGCCGGAAACGACGTGCTGGCTTATTACACACCGGACAGCACGCGGGCCCTGCGGTATGTCGTGTATGTGCAGGACAAGGTGCGTTCCACCGTGTTCCGCTGCGCGGATTCGCTCGCCGTCTGGCATTACGACAAACCGGTCGAACACGAACGCAAGGTCGCGGACGTAACGATCACCAGTTCGCTTTGGAACGACATGATGAAGGCGGGCGCCACGCCCAACCTGATCATGGAACTGGCGGACATCTATCAGTGGAGCGTGAACTTCTTCGCCCTGCAGGGCGGGGACCGCTTCCGGATGATTTACGACCAGACCCTCTGCGAGGGCGAGGTGGTCTCGATCGACAGCGTCCGCTTCAGCCTCTTCACCCCCGAATCCGGCCGGGAGGTCGCCGCCGTGCGTTTCACGACGGCGGACGGCACCGCCTATTGGGACCAGGGCGGCGAGAGCCTCAAGCGGATGTTCCTGAAGGCGCCGCTCAAGTACAACCGCATCAGCAGCCGCTTCTCCTATGCCCGCAAGCATCCGGTGACCGGCGTGGTGCGGGCGCATACCGCGGTGGACTACGCCGCCCCCACCGGCACGCCCGTGCACGCCATCGGCGACGGCGTCGTGACCAAGCTGGGCTGGGACGGCGGGGGCGGCGGCAACCGCATCCGCATCAAGCATGCCCGGGGGTACGAAACCAGTTATATGCACCTGTCGAAGTATGCGCCCGGGCTGAAAGTCGGTTCGCGCGTGTCGCAGGGCCAGCTGATCGGCTACGTAGGCGCCACCGGCACCGCCACGGGCCCGCACCTGGACTTCCGGGTCTTCGAGAACGGCCGGGCCATCGACCCGCTGTCGCTGAACTCCCCCGCCTCGGAGCCGCTGGATACGGCCCTGCTGGCAGACTTCAACCGCCTGTATGAGAATTATATAAACGAGATAAACGGCCTGCAGCCGGCGGACTCCACGTCCGTTCCCGCCTTGGATACGCTAACCACCAGATAACACTGACCTATGGATCTTAAAACTGTTGCTGTTTTCCGGGCTCCGCTTCCGGAGAAATTCGGTATTCCCCGCCAGGCCGGGCTGGCCGGCTCCCTGCGGGGTACCGTCGTTTTGGAGCCGCCATACCGCAACCCGGACGCGCTCCGCGGGCTGGACGGTTTCGACTGGGTCTGGCTCCTCTGGGGCTTCCACCTGAACCGCGAAGACGTGCCGGACGGCCTGACCGTCCGTCCGCCCCGCCTGGGCGGAAACGAGCGAGTCGGGGTGTTCGCCTCCCGCTCCCCCTATCGCCCCAATCCGTTGGGCCTCAGTTCGGTACGCATCGAATCCATCGATCTTGAAAAAGGCGAGATCCACGTACTTGGCGCCGACCTGGCGGACGGCACGCCCATCTACGACATCAAACCCTATGTGGAATACGCCGACAGCCATTCCGGCGCCCGCAGCGGCTTCGTGGACGACCACGAGTGGAAACCGCTGGAAGTCCGGCTGCCCAAAAGCGTCTTCCAAGCTCTTTCCGCCGACAGCGTGGACGGCCTGCTGGAGATCCTCTCGCAGGACCCGCGCCCGTCCTACCAGGACGACCCGGAACGGATTTACGGCCTCCTGTACGAAGGCCGTAATGTCAGATTCCGGGTTTCGGACGGTGTCCTGACCGTCCTCGAAATAGAATAGTTCCCGCTACCAGTTCTTGCGGTCGAAGGTCCACTGCGGGTAGAAGGTCTTCCCGTACTCGTCGTTCATGAAGAGTGCGGAGTCGCCCACGATACCCTTCAGCTGCCAGTTCAGCCACATCCGGGCCACTACGGCGAAGGCGCCGGCGTTCTTCTCGTAATAGGTACCGTGGTGGCCGTCGAGCGTGGAGATCTTGACCACGGGGATATCATCCGCAATGCGGCCCCAGTCGCCGTTGGCGTTGTTGTAGGCCACGTCCGCGGTGCCGCCGTTGATGTAGAGCATCGGAGTGTGCAGGTTGGCCAGGGACTTCTTGGACGCGCCGCTCATTGACATCTCGCCGATGCCGGAGTTGAAAATCATGCAGGTCTTGATGCGCGGGTCGTGGGCCACGCCCAGCACCTGGGCGCCGCCGCAGGACTGCCCCATCGCGGCCACCTTCTCGAGGTCGATCAGGTGGTAGTATTCGCTTTCCTCGTTCCCGTTCTGGTCGGTCAGCCAGTCCAGCGCCTCCAGCAGTTGCCGGGCGTAGGTGCGGAAGGGTTCCACCGTGACGACGGGCTTCTTGTTGCGGTTCTTCTTTGCGGCCGCCTCGGCAGCCTTCCGGGTGGCTTCCTGCTCGGCGGCGCGGGCGGCCAGTTCAGCCTCCGTGTATGGGGTCAGGCGCTCGCCGTTGCCCATGATGGCCACGGGCTTGGTCTCGGGATACCAGCCCCGCACGACGCCTTTCCATTGGGCATAGAACGCTTCGTCGGGCATGTCCTGATAGGGGCCGATGGCCAGGATGATGTAGCCGTGGGAGGCCACCTCGCTGAGCAGGCGGCTCATCTCCAGGTTGTTGTTGGCGCAGGCGCCGTTGGCATACAGCAGGACGGGAATCCTGCCGTTCTCGCTTACATAGGCCTTCAGGTTCTCCGGCCTGTAAATGGTGTGGGTCGGGAGGCTCGTGTCCTCCACGGCGACGGACTTGTAGGCACCGGTACCGCCGCCTTCGATGACCTGCGTACGCCCGGTCTGGGCCAGGGCGACAACGCCTGCGGCCAGCAGCGGGAGGAGCAGCGCAAAGGTTTTCTTCGTGTTCATGATGGGTTGTGGTTGAGTGTTTCGTTATTTCGTGGAAGTGATGTGGAAGCAGTGTTCCTTCCGTTCGTATTTCACGAGGATGCGGCCGGCCGCCTTCTCGTCGCGCAGCACCTCGGCGAGCACCTTCGTGAGCTCATACGGCTGCATGAACTCGTCGGTTTCCTCGTCGCGCCAGTAGCGCGTGTAGGTAATGTCGAAAGTGGTGCCGTAGCAGTGTGCGGAGTTGTCGGAAGCGTTGGGATTGCCGCTCTTCCGGAGATTCGCGACGTCTTCCTCGGTCCGCAGGATCGAGGAGCAGACGAGCTGGTAGACCGGGAACTGCTTGCGTGTGAGCGAGTCGTGAAAAGCGACGGCGATGCGGTTCAGTTCGGCGGCCGCGTTTTTGGTCAGATATGGCACCGAGTAGCGCAGGTTGTCGATCACGAGGTAGTCGCTGTCGTCGATCCGGACGAGCCGCTGGGTGTCGATGTCGTCCCGCTTCTCAGGCACCTTGCGCAGGCCCACGGCGCGCGCCTTTTCCAGATGGACCTCGTTGATGTCATTGAACACCTGTCCGTAGGACATCAGCTTGGTGTAGTAGATGATCTCCTTCGCGGTGGACTCCCCCGTTCCGTCCACGTCGTCCTCCCCTTCCTCTTCGGCGGCATTCTCCCGGGCGAGGCTGTCCGCCACGGTGGCGGTCTTCTCCTTCTTCGGGGGACGCTCCTTCTTGCTGCAACCCCCTCCGACCAGGAGTCCGAGCAGGAATCCCAGTACGAAGGGGGTCAGCAGCACGATCAGGGCTTTCTGCCGCTTATTCATATTTCAGGACCGGTTGGCGCGCGGCGGTCGTCTCGTCGGGACGGCCGATGGGCGTGTTGTGCGGCGCACCGTGCAGCAACTCCGGGTCCGTCTTCGCCTCTTCCGCGATCTTGCGCATCACGGCGATGAACGCATCCAGGGTCTCGAGCGACTCGGTTTCCGTGGGCTCGATCATGATGGCCTGGTGGAACAGGAGCGGGAAATAGATGGTCGGCGCGTGGAAGCCGTAGTCCAGCAGGCGCTTGGCGACGTCCAGCGTGGTGACGCCGTTGTCGTCCAGCAGACCGTCGAAGACGAACTCGTGCTTGCAGACGGAAGGGATGGGCAGCTTGTAGCAGTCCTTGAGCGATTCCTTGATGTAGTTGGCGCTCAGGGTGGCGAACTTGCCCGCCAGTTTGATGTGCTCACGGCCCAGCATCAGGATGTACGCGTAGGCGCGCAGGATGATGCCGAAGTTGCCGTGGAAGCCGCTCACGCGCGGGATGTGCAGGAACGGGAGCACCTTGTCGGACACGCCGACCGGACCCGCGCCGGGACCGCCGCCGCCGTGGGGCGTCGAGAAGGTCTTGTGCAGGTTCAGGTGCATGATGTCGAAGCCCATGTCGCCGGGACGGACCATGCCCAGCAGCGGGTTCATGTTCGCCCCGTCGTAGTAGAGCAGGCCGCCGCAGCCGTGGACGAGTTCCGCGATCTGCTTGATGTCGCGCTCGAAGAGGCCCAGCGTGTTGGGGTTCGTGAGCATGATGCCCGCGATGTCCGGGCCGAGCAGGCCCTTGAGGGCTTCGACGTCCACGAGGCCGTCTTCCTTGGACTTGACGACGACGATGTCCAGGCCGCAGACCGCCGCCGAGGCGGGGTTGGTGCCGTGGGCGCTGTCGGGGACGATGACCTTGGTGCGGGCCGTGTCGCCGCGGCTCATGTGGTATTCGCGCATCAGCATCAGGCCGGTGAGTTCACCGTGGGCGCCGGCGCAGGGCAGGAAGGTGAAGTGCTTCATGCCCGTGATGGCGGCGAGGGCCTTGTCCATCCCCACGAGGACTTCGAAGGCGCCTTTGACCGTTTCGTTGGGCTGCAGGGGGTGCAGGCCGGCGAATCCCGGGATCCCCGCGATCTCTTCGTTGATCTTGGGGTTGTATTTCATCGTGCAGGAGCCGAGCGGGTAAAAGCCCGTGTCGACGCCGAAGTTCATCTGGCTGAGGTTCGTGTAGTGGCGTACAACGTCCACCTCGCTGACTTCCGGCAGGTCCAGCGGAGCTTCCCGCCATACTTTACTGCATACTTTGCTGCCAGCAGCAGCCTGCCCTTCGGAAACGTCCTTCGGACCCCACCGCTGCGCTTCGCTTGCGGTCCCCCCTCTTAACGTGCCGAGGGTGGCAGTGTTTCCGAAGGGCAGCTGCTGCCGGTCAGCAGGTCTGGGAAGGGAGAAGCCGATGCGGCCGGGCTTGGAGAGTTCGAAAATGAGTTTGTCGTAGTATTTCATATCGCAGCCCTCCCGTTAGATTGATTTGACGATTTCGACGATGCGGTCCATCTCCTCACGGGTGTGCTTTTCCGTGACGCAGAAGGTCACGTAGCCTTCCTCGGTCTGCAGGGCGGCGAAGAAGCCGGCGTCGAGCAGGGCCTTCTGGAGTTTGTGGACCGGGCAGAGCGGCTTGAGGCAGAATTCCTTGAGGAAGTCGGCGTCGAAGACGCGCTGGAACTTGCCCGTGGCGAGCAGGGCGTCGTGCAGGTAGTGCGCGCCTTCGTAGCAGAGGGCGTTGACCCTGCGCATACCTTCCGGACCCATCAGCGACAGGTATACGGTGCACCAGAGTGCCATCAGGGATTCGTTGGAGCAGATGTTCGACGTAGCTTTCTCGCGGCGGATGTGCTGCTCGCGCGCCTGGAGCGTCAGGACGT
>Ga0310691_10004467_pt1 | contig 15749 bp, 1 predicted proteins | sample 176DNAGHGlowgp2_FD_203887 | JGI IMG/M metagenome (GOLD analysis project Ga0310691, IMG submission 203887) | Sheep rumen microbial communities from Palmerston North, Manawatu-Wanganui, New Zealand - 1766 DNA GHGlow gp2 (v2) (version 2) | ecosystem: Host-associated > Mammals > Digestive system >...
TCCCCAATCCCCAATCCCCAATCCCAAATAAAGGTTAATTTTTATATTATTTTTTAATTATAATTATATAAATATTTTTTTATAAAGAATAACTTTATTTTATCCACAAAAGAATTTAAAAAAAATTATTAATCATCATCATCTTCATAATTATCATCTTTCTCATCATCATCTGAAATGTCATTACCTCCGAATATTTTTTTGGGGGGTTCGGAAGGTTCTTTAACAACATCTTCCACTATAACATTTTCTTTACTACGTTTATACTCCTCTACTTCATTTTCAAAATCTTCATCTTTATAATTATTCAAATAAAGATAAAGCCAGTATATTTCCTTTATTTTTATATTTAAAGATTTAATTTGGATTAAATTTTCATGAAATGTTTCATCTTTAATATCAATATGTTGATTTTTTAAATTTTCATGAAATGTTTCATCTTTAATATCAATATGTTGATTTTCCCATAAATCTTTTTCTTCCAAATATTCTACTATATTATGAGTATTTTGTCGGATTTTACTTTCTTTATCATTTTCTCTGTATAATACTATTGTTATAAATAATCTTAATGCAGTTGATAAAGATTCTTTTTTAATATATATATCTTTTTTACTAAATATCTCATCTAATTGTTTTATTTTTTTTTCATTAAAATATATTTGATTTTCTTTTTCTACATCTTTAATGCCTTTATTATCTTTATCAGATATCTTTTCCTGATATTTTATAATATCATCTTTTACATATTTAAATATTAATTTTAAATAATAAAGATAAATATTTGAAATTTTATTAACAGTTAGATCTTTTTTTTCATTAAATATATTTTTGAAATCATTATCTAATCCGTTTATTTTATCAACTATCTCAAAAATTATAGTGTTTTCATCAATTTTGCGATTTTCTTCATCTTTTATTTTTATTAGATTCTTTATAAAAATAATGAAATTATCTATTAAAATTTGATATTTTTCATGATCTTCAGGATAATCACTTATATAATCATAAATAACGACTTTATCATCATCACTTATATCTTTAATATTATATTTACTTTCAAATGTAGTAATTAAATCATTAATACTATTACTAAATACTTCATCTTTATATTTGAAATCTATGAATTCTTCATTTATTAATTTTTTATTTTTTAAAATTTCATCTGTCATTTCCAATTCTATTTGATCTAAATTTAATTCAAATTCACTATAATCTTTATAACTTCCAGAATCTATTATTTTTCTATATGATGAATCAAAGACTAATTCAATAAATTTAACATTGTCCCATAAATCATCTTTGAATATTTCATTTTCTTTTATTTTTTGTATATTTATTTTTTTCATACAATTACTATTAAATATACCTTCTTGATATTTTATCATTAATATATCTTTTAATTTATTATTTTGTACCTCTCTAAATGTTTTATATATTTCTTTATATGCTTTTCCATATTTGTTATTATCATCCAAAACAAAATCACATAAATGATTTTTCTTAATATCTAGTTTATCCTTGAAGTTATAGCTGTTATAAAATTTAATAAATTTATTAAATAAATCTTCATTTTCTTTACTCAAATAAATTTCATCATCTTTTAATAATTTATTTTTTGCAGAATCTTTTGTGATTTTCAATGAATATTTTTCATATAATAAATTTATTCCCTTATTAAAATCAAAAAAATATTTATCATTATTATTTTTATTATTTTCTTTTTTGGTTTTTTTAAATTCTAAATATTTTCTTATTATTGGATATTCACTTTTTTCCTTATGCTCTAAAATATCTGAAATTTTATTTTCATCTATATAATTAGAATAATAAAAATATTCATAATATGGATATTCACTTTCATAAACTTTTTTATCATATAATTCTTTTAATAATGCAATACCTGAATTCTTACCTTTGCAATTTTCTATTTCATTTTTTTCAATTTTATTAATTTCATCTTTTGCTTCTTTTATTTTTTTATGAATTATTGTAATTAATTTATTTTCGAAATCTATAAGTTCTTTATATGTATCAATACAATTTTGGTTATGTAATTCAATAAATAAATCTTTGAAAATTAAATTCATGAATATATCTATTCTATTGATTTGCACTTTCTCTAATTCTTTTTTTAGTAGAATAAAACATTCATTAATTGTATTAAACCATGACATTTTTTCATTATTTGGCAATTTTGGCAAATAATCATCAAAACTATTTTCATTTGTTAATAATTTTGCAAAAAATAAATGAGAATATAAAATGTAATTTAATAATCTATATGATATTTGATCTAAATTTCTAATGATTTTATTACCCTTTTTAAATTTATTTTCGTCTATTTTATTTAATCCTTTTTCATTTATGAATAATGGAATAATATATTTTTGTTTGAACTCATCTTTAGTCATATAATTTATTTTTGATAAAAAAGTTGAATCTGTATCTTCAACTTCTTTTTCGTCATTAAATATTCTGAAATAATTTTCTCTTTTAATAGGTTCACAAACTTGACTGAATCCATTATTTTCGTCATTTTCATTATCCTTATCATATATTACCTTTGCCCCGATAAAACAATCACAAAATGGACATTTTAAATCTTTTTCTTCATATCCCGGAAATCCAGAAGGAATTTTATGATAATATCCTTTAGTCTTATCACATAAACAAATATAACAGCCTTCTTTTGGGGTTTTTTTAAAATGATTTTCTATTTTGTTATATAATTCATAATAAGATTCATTACTTGTATCACTACCAGGATAATATTTTTTGTTTAAATAATCAATTTTATCGCCATTATATAAACTTGAAAATATATATTCACCTCTTTTATTTTTTTCTGCAATTTCATTTAAACAATATCTATATCCATATAGTAATGATTCAATATTCATTTGATTAATTTCATATTTCTTTTTTATTTCTCTAAATTTTTCTGGATTAAATATAAATTGTATTAATTTAAATAATTTATTTGTTTCTATATTATCAGAGTTTCCATATATTGGTTTACAAATATTTTCAAAAAAATTTTTATAAAGATCAGAAGTATCAAAGTCTTTTTTCTTTATATCAGACAATACTAAATTAAATGCTGAAATATAAAAATTATCAAAATTTAAACAACCCTCTTCATTGCATAAATCATCGGGATTTTTCTTTTTTTCAAATTTTTCTTCCAATTTCAGTTTTAGTAGTGCATCATATACTTCTTGATAATTATCATCATCTAATGTTTCAATTGTAACATTTAAATTTTCTGCTTCTTTGAGATCTTTAAATTTGAAATCATATTTTTCTAAATTATATTTATATTTACCTTCTTTATTTAAAAATATTTCAATTTGTTTATTATTTAGATTATAAATGATTTTATATATATAAATCTTTACAATTTTTAAATTTACATCTTTGTTAATTATATCAATAATTTTCTTTTGAGATTTATTATATCTTTTTATAAATATATAGCAATACACTTTAATATAAGCTATACATAATAATTTAATTATATACAACTTTTTATCTTCTTTAATTTCCTCATCTAAATACTTATTACAATCTATAAAAAAATTCAAAGGTTCTTCTTTTTCTAAAGATTTATTATCTAAATAAATTAATGAATTTTTTTCAAAAAAGTAAATCAAAGTTTCTTTTAAAGCTAAATAAATTTCTTTTCTTTCATTTCTTTCATTTTCTGGTTCCAAATTATCATTTAAAAAGTTTATTATATCATTACTCTCACCTTTTAATATATTTGATTTAAAATTTATTAAATCAAATTGACCACCTTTTACAATTAATTTTTGAAATAATCCATTTGATTTTTTGATTAAATCTTTTTCTTCAACCAATAATTTAACGATAGTTTTATGATAGTTAATATCTTTTACTTTTTCAATTTCTTTCCAAAATAAGTATTTTAATAAATTATAATAAATACTACAATATTTTTGATCTTTATTTTCTTTTTTCAATATATTATATATATATACAAAATTTTTTCCTGAATTATTTATATTACCCAATTTTAAATTAATAACGCTATCTCTCAAATAATTCCTAATTTCTATTATAGTATCAATATTTATACCTTTTTGATATTGATATTCTATAATTTGTATTAATTCATCAAAAATATATATTTCACTTAAATCTAATTTCAGTTCATCAACCAAATTTTTTAAAATAATATTTATTTTATTCAATTGTGTTTTATAGTTTTGAATATTATCGAGTCCTAATTTTATTTCATCAGACATTAAACCTAAACATATACCTGCTAATAATAAATAAAAACATTCATTAACTTCTCTTATATGTTCTCGATGTTTACTAACTGTATATTCAAGACCAATTTTAGTGTCATAAATTGTATCTCTAATAATTTGATATAATAAATCATCATTAGGAACAATTATTTTAGCATGATCAAATATTTCTAATATACTTTTGATATAATCTTTATATGATTCAATCCATATAATTTTTTTTAAGATAATATCAATTTGTTCATCATCTTTTACTATTTGATATTTATCCTCAGAATATCTTAAATTAGACAATAATTCAATTACTTTGTTATTATTTTTAAAATCATTTTGGAATTCAAAGTCTTTATCAATATATTTATATATATAAAAAGTAATATAATCTTCTTTCATTAAAGACGTTGATGATATTCGATTTAAAAAATCAGAATATTTTTTATCTTGATTTATATAATCTTCAACATTATTTAATAGTTCGACTTCTTTGCTATGATAAATTTGTTTTATATTTTCTGATTTTAAACTTTTAGTTTCTTTCACTTCTCTCATCTCATCTTCATATCTAATCAATTCATTAGTAATATTTTTATTTAAATATTCTGATAAATTATAATAAAAATAATAAAATCCCGGTATTTTAAAATTCCATAAAAATTTTGGTTGAGGCCTGATTTTATCTTCAATTTTTAATTCAGATAAAAATTTATTTATTATATCTTTAATTAAATTTTCACCTAATTTATTAAATGTTTCTTCATCATTATCTAATTCTAATAGTGTTGTTAACAAATTATCATGTTCTAAATATTCAAGTATTTTTATTAGATTTTCATTAAATATTTTTTCTTTAATATAATCCAATAGATGTGATACAAGATCAATTGTATTTTTATTAACTGGCTTTTTTTTAAGTATATTATCAATACCTTCTTTTGAATTGTTTTCATCATCAATTAATTCTTTTGCTTTAATTAATAAAGCCTCTTTTAAATATTGATTTTTTTCCATTTCTAAATAAATTTCTAATTTTTTCAAATAATCTTCTCCCTCTTTTTCTAATGGATTTTTGAGCATATTTATTTTATTTTTTTCATTTATTTGTTTATAAACAAAATCTGACAAAGAATTTTTAAATGCGTCATCTTTTTGCTCTATAATAATATTATTTATCATCAACTTTTTATTTTTTGCATCAAATAAATTTTTTAATGTAATTTTTGGTGGCCCATTTAAATTATCAATAAATATTTGATTTATATCTTCATTGACGTTTGGAATTGAATAAATTCTTATCTCTTTTTGTTTATCATTAATAAATCTTCTTTTTATATGAACTAAAAATATATAATTATATTCATCATCTTTATAATAATTTATTATATAATCACTAACAAACTGTATTTTATTTGAATTAGATTGTTCAAAATCAATTACAATGATTTTATCTTTTAGTTTGTTTTCCATATTTTTATCATTAGTAATAATTTCATCTATTCTATTTTTTAATTGCTTTTCTGTCATAATTTCAGATATCAAAAATTCATTTTCATGAACATCTTTTCCAATTTTACTAAATGTATATATAATTGAAATTTTATAATTATTGTTTTTGTCATTTTTCCATCTTAATAAATTACTTTTATATTCTTCAAAATTACAATATCTTTCAATTTTATTATAATTTTTTTTTATTTCACTATCATTTCTCAAATTAGCTATAATATCCTGCGGTAAAATATTAATTATTTTTTTATATATTTTATCTTTTATTTCTTCTATTTTTTCTTTATAATCTTTTTCTGTAGTATAATTATAAACCAATCCATCAATTTCTTCATCACTACAATTTATTAGTAAATTTTTTAAATAATAATTAAAATTTTTATTAGATATACTATTTAACTTAATTTCTTTTTTTATATTTCTTATTAAATTTCTTTGATCTTCATCTAATAAATCATTAAAAACAATTTTTATTTTTTCTGATCTATTCAAAAAAGCCATATCTGTTGAATTAATAAATTCTTTATCAAATAAATTTATAATTCTATCAGATTCATCAACCGGTGTATCTTGCTCACTCAAATTTTCTAAACATATCCTAATAAATTTTTGTCCGTCTATTATTTTATAATTCATATTATATAGATCATATAAATATGGCTGGATTTGATTTAAATTTTGTAATATCAAAATTTTTTCAGGTTCTGATATATAATCTTGAATTTCGTTTATTTTTTTGAATCTATACTCCTTATTATTATCATCTGGGAAAGTACTTCCATTCATAAATTTGATATCTTTTTTATCTGAATTTTGATTTTTAATATTTTCAATAATTAAAGGTGCTAAATTTTGTTCTATTTCTAATAATAAATAACGACTATAACAATCATTTATATTATCCTTTATGCAATTTATTAAATTATAATTCTTTGTATCATTTTGATCTAACATATATATCTTAAAATTTTTATCTTGACATTTTGAATTATAAATATTTTTAAATAATTCCACAGAAGTAATTTCAAAATCTTTTCCTAGATATTTGGCAATTTCTTTAATTCTTTCATCTTTATCCCCTAAGTTTAAACCACTTAAATCAACTTCATAATTTATACCTCCAAAATTTCTTTCTATATATTTTTTGATAATTGGTTTAACCACATTTTCATCATTTATATTTTCTAAGTTTGATGCAGCTATTGCAACGGATTTTATTATACTATAAAAATCGCGATTTCCATGGAATTCAGTTTTTATTTCTTTCTCTGCCTTCAAAATTTTTTTAAATTGTTGAAGACCTTCAATTTCCCTTTTTTGTTTATGTTCATTATTATATTCCTTATATTCTTCCAGAAATTTTTTCAATGCCTTCATTTCTTTTAAATAAATTACAAATTTTTTATATTCACGATATGTTTCTGCAAGTAAATTAAAAACAATTATATTTTTTTCTTCAACCAGTTCATTAGAAATATTTTTTGCAATACCTTTAGATGTATTTAGAAGTTCATCAAGATTTTCTTCAAGATTTGGAACTGATAAAAATAAAGCTCTATTTATTTTGGCAGCATCTAAAGTATAATTACTTATACCTATGAAACATACACCATTAATTTTACCATCATCTTGAAGATATTCATGTAATGCTTTAAGAGGATTTGATTTTGATTTGTCAGCCAAACCTAATTCATCAAAAAGAATCATATACATAGGCATTTTTTCGTCTTTTTTTCTATTATTTATTAAAGTTTCAGTTTTTTTAAACAACTTTTTAACATCCTCAGGAGTATTAGATTTAGAACCTTGAAAATAAATTTGGACTAATTCTGGATATTGCTTAAAAAAATTACTTTTAGAATATTTTCCTCTCATTGAATTATATATTAATTTAGAACTTAAACTTTTACCAGTACCTGGCTTACCAACTATAATTAATGGTATTTCTGTAACTAATGATAAAAATAAAATAAATAAATTTTCTTTTAATAGATTATTTTCACTTATACCATCTTCTTTATCAATTTGTTCTATCAAAAAATCTTCTTCAATTTTTAAAAAATCACTAAAATTCTCAATATTTTTAGTTATGATATCATAATATAATGGTTTAAATTTTATATTTTCAATTAATTGAGCATTTGGTTCTTCGGTTTGATATTCACAATATGAATTTACTAATTCCAATAATTCCAATTTTAAATTTGAATCAAAATTTTCTCTTTTTGTTCTATTTATAATTCTTATATAATAGCATAAATATATAGAGCAAATAATACTTTTAATTTTATTTACTTTTTTTTGATCATCATTTATTTTATTTTTATCATATAAGTTTAGAAAAGAATCTTTTTTTAGATAATAATCCTGAAAAAAATCGACACAACTTTTAAATCTATTCATTTCCCTTAATGATACAACAGAAGGTTCAGGTTCAATTATATCTTTGTTATCTTTATCTTTTTTTTCCTCTCCAAAATTTTCCCTCAAAAATTTATGACATTTAGATATAGCCTCAGCTGTTTTTTCATATAATTTTTTTTCTTGATCAATATTAAATAAATCTTTTATAATAGCTTTAATATATTTCTTTTCATCTTCTTCTGTTATTGAACCAAAACTATATGTGTAATATAATAACGATTGAGGTAATTCATTAACTTTATATACTAAATTATCTTTTTCTTTATCATCTACTTCTTCATCATCTTCTACCGTTAAACCACATTTTTCAGTAGTGTTTGGTTTTTTCCTATATGGATTACAAGCACCAATAAGTCTTATATTATCTTCTAATTTTTCTCCATTAAAAGTTCTATCAATAAATATTTCTTTCAAAAGTGTTAATGATGAACAAGTATTAATTTCATCAAAAAATACCCATTGCTCATTTCCTTTTCCCTGTTGTTCTTTTGCTTTTTCATTCATTTTTTTCATTTCTTCACAAATTTTTTTATCAGTAAATCCTGGATCTATTCGAATTATTCCCACTAAATTATTACCATTATTTAAAATCTGGTTTAATTTTTCTATCAAAGTAGTTTTACCACAACCAGTTTCTCCCATAATGATAACGGGTACATTAGCTTGTATTCTAAAAATTAATAATACCATTTTTTTATAATTATCATCAGTTATTACATATCTATCAGTTTTTTTAAAGCTAGATTTGGCTTTATCTGTATTTGTTGGTAAAGCTAAAATAGACATCAACGATTTTTTATCACCAACTTCTTGATCTATTTCATTCGGAAGATTTAATAGTTGTTTTAATCTTTTTAGATAGAAAAAAGTTGGGTCTGCAACTTCATTTATTGCTTCTTTTACTAATCTAAAGAAATCTTCATCTGAAACTTCTTTATTTTCCTTTTTAATTCTATTAAACTCATATATTTCCATGAATGGGTGATTCTTTTTTTTTGATAATTTATATTCATCATATATTTCTTTAGCCTTTTCAAAAGATTGTCTTGGCTTTTCTCCTATTTTAAATGATATTATATTAATATTATCATCGACACATTTTTTAATTAAATTTGTTAATTTTAGTCCTTCTTCAGGAAGTGGATCTTTTTTTGTAAATTCTTCACCATGAGCACCATCATCAGCAATATGTATTATTAATTTATTTCCTTTCCTCCAATTTATATCATTTAAAGCTAATCCATAACCTGAAACCCAATCTCCTCCATGACCAAATCCTCCATGTGTATTAATAGTCGAAATAAAATTTTGTAGTTTATTCATATTTCCAGTCAAATTAAAAAATCCACTATCATCATAATGATTATAGTCATATGGATGTTTATGCAAAGCATATGCTAAATCCCTATAAAATACAACTCCAAAATTAAAATCCTTTTCAGTATATTTCTTTTTTAAATAGTTAAAAATATCAATTACCTTTTTATTTGCTGCATCAATTTCTGGTCTCATTGATCCAGTTGCATCTAATAAATAAAGTATATCAACTTCGTCTATTGCCCCATTTTTAATGTCTTTTTTTATACCTTGAGCTGTATCACCAAGATCTATTAAATTACATTTTTTTGTTTTAGAATCAACATAAAATAACGTTTTAAATTCTCCGTTTACAAGATCATTCTTGTATGCTTCTGAATATAATTCAAATTTATCTTTTGCAACCATATCTTTTTTAATTAATAATTGTGCAAATCCTCCATTTGTAAAAATTTTTGTGGTTTCAGAGAAATTTTTTATGCATTTTTCTGTTATATCTTCTCCATAAGAGTCCTTAAAAGATATTTGGCCATCCATCTTACTATACTGACTTATAAATAATTTTATAAAAGTTTGTATTTGATGAAATGAATACTCAGTAATACCCAATATTTTTTTTATATATTCTTCTATTTCCTTATTTTCTTCAAATCCTAATGCTTTTTTAAATATACCCCTTATATTTAAAGATAATTCTAGCTTATCCATTGGTATATTTTCAATGTTCTTTTTCTTATTTTGTTTTACCTCACCTATTACAATATTTTGTATTGGGAAATAATTTAATATCCCAAATTTATCTAAATAATTTTCTCCTAAACAATTAGGAATTTCAATATAAATATTTAAATCTTTAGGGATATAAATAATATCTTCATTATTAATATAAAAATGAGTTATAAGAAATGAAAATAAAAATTCATTTATTATAGATATTTCTTCAGTTTCTGATAAATCTATATGAATAGCAATATTTTTATAATCGATTATATCCTTTTTAATCCTATTTATTATAATCATATGGTCTTTTTTAATTTTTTTAAATAAATTCAATATTTTTTTATAAACAATATTTTTTGTTAATTTTCCTCCTAAAGGTAAATGATAATATTTTAAAGGTCCTATCATTTTTTTAATTTTATAACTTTTACCTAAACCACATACATCAGAGGAAATAATTTTTATATTTTCAATTTTAAAATTAATATTAGCTGAGATGCTCAAAATATTATCACTGATACTAGTAATATCTTTACAAGGTTCAAAATTTTTATCTCCTTTTTCCAATTCTTTGCTATTATTAATAATTTCTATACTATTATTTGAGATAAAACCATTTGTATCATCTTTCATATTATATTCAAATTCTAATTTTTTACATGAATATTTTTCAAGTTCTTTTAAATTATTTTTGACTTCTTCTTTATTATAAACAAAAACAAAACAAGAATTTAAATATATATTCGTTTTAAGTTTATTTACATTTTCTTCCTTTTTTCTTTTATAATTATCAAGTTTAATAGATAATATTTTATCTATATAAGTATATATTTTATTGTATTGAAAATCAGATAATGGTTCAATTATTTCAAATACAAATAAAGTATTATATTCACATAATATAGCTCTATATAAAAATGATTGTATTTCTTCTATAGAAGTTTCTTTACTACAAATTAATAGATTTTGGGATATAGGTAATTTTTTTCTCCCTAATTTTTCATAAAATAAACATATTATATATTCTTCCTTTGATATTTTTTCACACTTACTGAAATAAAAACCTTTATATTTATCTTTTTCTTTTTCTTTTATTAACATTTTTTTATAATGTTCTTCTAAATCAAGATTATTCTTATTAAACAAAGATACAATATAATTTATGATACTATCAAATGATTCATTATTATAAAGATTATAAAACTCATAATATTTTTTGGTTGTAAAATTATTTTCTTTGATACCATCTTTAATTTCTTTAGCATCTGTTATATTTAAAATATATCTCATTATATCTAATATATCACCATTACCTTTGATATACAATTGAATTTTTCTGAATATTTTTCCATATAAAAATCTTGAATATTTTTCTTTCTTATATATTTCATTTAATTTATTTTCAAAATCAATCTTTGCGTCAAATAAAAATTTTTTTATTTTTTCTTTAACTTCAAACTCAACTCCATTTAAATAATACTTTATAATTGGATATTTTATTTCAATCTTTATAATTCTCGGTATATTACATCCTTTTACTCTTAAAATTAACATTTTATCATATATTTCTTCAACATCAGCTACTAAATTTTTAAAAAATAATAATTTTTTACATTTTTCTTCAAATAAGTCATTTGTTTTTGGTTTTCCTTCATCCTTATTATTTTTAATACTAATTTGGGAATTTAATTTAATTAAATCATTAAGCTCTATCTTTTCATATTTATCATTTTTTTTATAACTAAAATCTTCTTTGTCTTCTTTTAATTCAAAATATGCATTTTTAATAATTGCATCAACTTTTTTAACAATATTATCATCATTTTCAGTATTATTATTTTCTAATTCTTTTATGGCTTCATAATTTTTGGAATAAGCTTTAAATTTATTAATATCTTCTTCGTTGAGTTTTTTGATATTTTGTAATATTGCTTTTTGACTTTGATTCTTAAATTTACGTAAAATCTGTAAACAATCAATTGTATCTTCAATATTTTTAATGCTTATTCTTCTTTGTGTTGGATCTAATAATCCTTTTAAATTATCAATATTTTGATTTTTATTTATTTTTTCCAATAAAAAATCCAAAGCTTCATCCTTTTTATAAAGAGAAGTATAGAAATTATAATGAAAGTCATCAGATGTATAATCATATATTTTGTCTTTTTTTAATCCTTCTAGATTAATTTTAAGTTCATTTAGTTTCAAATTTTCTATATTTTCTTTTAAAGCTAATTTCACAGATAAAAACTTTTCAAAAAAATAATTTATACTTTTTATATCTATTTCATATTTTTTACTTTTAAAGAAAATTTTTATATCTTGTTTTAATTCATCTTCTGTTATTCCAAAAAAATTTAACATATCATCTATTATTTCTTCAGACTTAGATGTTTTATATTTTCTCAATTCATCTTTAATCTTAGTAAATATTTTTTTATTATTTTCCATTATTTCATCTAGATTATCATTTAATTTTTTTAAATCTTCTTTTTTGTTGTTTTTATTATTTTTATATTTAATTAAATCATTTTGATAATTTAAAAATGAATTTTTTATTTCTTCTAAAGAGTGTCCCGCTGTTTCAAAACGTTTCGCTTCATCATTACCTTTAGTATGATCAAATATAATTTTAAAAATCAATAAATTTTTAACTTTTTCAACCTTATCAGCAAGATCTTTATACTCTAATAAATTTTCTATTGATTTTTTTATTTCTCCTTTACGATATTTATCCAGAGGTAATGTTTCTATATCTCTAATAGTATTATTTATATCGTTTATTACATTTTGATATTGATTTTTATGAAATTTTATTAAAGATTTTTTAATAAAATTCAGTTTTTCAATTTCTTCATTCATAGCATTTATCTGTTTAATTAATTTATCATATAATTGATCAACATTATAATCTGTGTGTACAATTTTTATTAAATTCAATTTTTTAATGATTTCATCTTTTTTATTAGCTTCTTTACTTTTCAGAAACTCTTCTAATTTTTTCTTACTGAATTTATTATTTTCTAATTCCAATTCTTTCTCTACATTAGTTAATGTTTTTATTAAATCTTCTCCTAAATCTTTAGCTTCAATTTTGAATTCATTTCCATTTTCATTTTCTTTTTTTTTATTTAGTTTTTCATTTAAATCACATAATAATTCTATTTTTTTTTTCTCATTATTTTGGTAGAAATCATCTTTGGTAAATTTACATTTTTCTATTAAATCTTTTAAAAATTGTTTTTTATCTTTAACATCAGATAAACTACAAATTACTTTTATTATATTATCAACATCATCCCTTTCTTTTATAAAATATTTAAATATTGATTCTTTCATGTCTTTATATTTATTTGCTCGATTTTCTATGGATTCACTATTTTTATCCTTATTTTGATCACCTTGAACTATTCCTATTAATTTACTATATATTAAGGATTTGATTTTTTTATCTAATTTATCAATTTTTTCAGTTAAAAATCTACAATTGTTTTCTTTTTTATTTTCATCTTTTATATTTTCTTCTTTTTCAAATAAATATATCATATCAATAAAATCACAAATTATTTTAACCTCTTTATTTAGTTCTTCTTCATTTTTTAATGATTCTATTTCATTTATATAAGAATCATATTTCTCTTCAAGTAAATTATAATAATATTTTTTTTTATCTTTTATTTTTTCGACATCAATCAATTTAATAACTATACCAAAAGTTGAAATATTTTTTATTTTTGATACCATTTTAGATATATATCCTTTTATATTATTTTTAAAGACTTCCTCAAATTGTAGCTCTCTAAAAGATATAATCAAATATTCTACATCTTTTTCTTCTTCAAAAATTAAATAATCAAAAATATCAAGATTTTTATAATTAATATATAAATCTCTATCATCTGGGTCATTAATATCAAAATAAGGAATAAATTGCCTAATCATTCCAAGTTTTTTAGGATTTGATTCTTTATTATTTGCTAAATATTCTTTAACATTTTTATCTAATATATATGCGAATTCATCCCTTTCATAAAATGTTTTTATATTATTATAAATTATTTTATATTCTTCTTTCATATTTTTTTCATCTTTGTACAAAAATTTTATTAGATTATAATATTCTTTAAAGATTTCTCTTAAATTTTTACAATTATTAATATTTTCTAAATCAATAATCACTTTATATTGTTCTAATAGATAACTCCAAAATTCAGTTGTAAAATATATTAATAATATTTTTTTTTCTTTTAAATAATCAATTATTTCTTTGATTAAATCTATTATTCTTTTTAATTCATTATTCTCCTTATTACAATTTATATCTTCTTGATGTTTTTTCTTTACTAGTTTTAGTTCAGACATTATTAAATAAGGCTTTTTGAAATAACTAATAATATAATCTTTATATTTATATATAACATTTAGATAAGTTTCGATATCTTTTATATATTTTAATGCTTTATCAAATGTTTTTATATCTTTATTTTGCTTTATAAATTCCATAAATTTATAATAAAATTCAATATTTTGGTTTAGTGGTTTAAAAAAATAAGGAAGAAATTTAATTAGAATTTCATAGAGAATTTCAGGATTTGTTTTTGATAATTTATTTATATCTACCGAAAAATACTTATTATTTATATCATAATAATGTAAATAACATAATAATATTCCATAAAAATCAAACAGTTCATATTTATGAGTTTTAACAAAATTATCATCTTCTGAAAAAAATTTATGAAAAAAATCTAAGTGTATAGATAGATTTTTATCTATTTTTGTATTTTCTAATACTTTTATTCCATTAAAAGCTTTTAACAATTTTGGACATAAATTCTCATTCTCATAAATAAGATGAAACAAAAATATTAGAAGATTAAAATCTTTTTTCTCTTTATATAAGGAAATTGATTCATTGTATAATTGCTCAATTTTTTTATTTTCATTATTTTCTTTTAATGCTTCTTTAAATATTTGTAATTTATTATAATATGGAATTATATTTTGCTTAATTTCTTGAGGTGGAAGAATAGTAATATATTTATCTCTTTTTAATAATTTAACATCATAAAGAAAATAATTTTCTTTCACAGTGAATATAATTTCGTAAATATCATTATTTATTTCATATTCTATTTTGATTTCTTTTTCATCTTTTATATTCAATTTAAAAACTTTATGTTTTATATAAGATTCGTTTTTAATATCTATAGTTTTTGTAGATATAAGTTTTGGTATGTATGCAGATTTATATATTGGTTCTTTATCTTTATTTTTTGTGTTTTCTTCATTTTCTTTTGGTTCGAAAACTATAAAATAAATTACTTTTGTTTCTTCATCGTCTTTAATTTCTGTAGTCCCCTCACCTTCTTCTTTACTCATTTTTATCTGAATTTAAATTTTTTTATTTTTGATAAATAATATATCAAAAATAGTTAATTCAAAAAATTAATTAAATTTTTAATATTAATTTAAATATTATTGTCAGTTTAATCGGGGATTGGG
>Ga0310691_10004468_pt1 | contig 15746 bp, 14 predicted proteins | sample 176DNAGHGlowgp2_FD_203887 | JGI IMG/M metagenome (GOLD analysis project Ga0310691, IMG submission 203887) | Sheep rumen microbial communities from Palmerston North, Manawatu-Wanganui, New Zealand - 1766 DNA GHGlow gp2 (v2) (version 2) | ecosystem: Host-associated > Mammals > Digestive system >...
CCGCTGCCTGCCACGACTTTATCCTTTCGCTTCCGGACGGCTATGACACGATGGTAGGTGAAGGCGGTTCCACTCTTTCGGGAGGAGAGAAGCAGCGGATCTCGATTGCAAGAGCGATCCTTTCCGACGCGCCTATCGTATTTCTGGATGAAGCGACAGCAAGTCTTGATCCGGAAAATGAAGTGCTTATTCAGAAAGCCATCGATGAGCTGGTGAAGAATAAAACAGTCCTGGTCATTGCCCACCGTCTGCAGTCCGTCATGAATGCCGACGATATCCTTGTTCTTGATGACGGTAGGATCATCGAAGAAGGAAATCATGAAGAACTTCTTCTGAAAAACGGAAGATATGCTGCACTTTGGAAAGAACAGCAGTCAGCAGGTAACTGGAAACTGACCTGATACGAAAAAAATCAGGACAGCGGATGAAGCAAAAACTTATCGAAATGGTTTTCTGGCCAGCTCCAGGTCCAGTGTGTCACTGATCGTGATCGTGCCGCCGTGGCGGTCGATCGCATCCTCGATTCTACTGAAAAACACTTTACGGATGCTTTCTTCGATGGCGATGTGATCCGAGTAGGTGCCGAGGAGCTGGATGTATTCTTTCGCAGTGAAAACTCTTTCTCTGTGAAACAGTTGATACGTGATATCAGTGAATCCGTATTTAGCAGGAATCTGCGAGATCTCCCGTGCGGTATCTTCGGTAAACCAGGCTTTCGTTCCGGGCTTCACGCCATAGTACTTGTTATAGTGCTCGTTATAGATCGCGTCGATCTCCTGCGCAAGTTCGGGATCGTTTTTACTGTTTCGTGGGCGGTTGGCAAATCTGGCAAAAGCACCGCCTTCTTTCAGAATTGAATATACCTTGGGATACCCGATCTCTTCCGGTACCCAGTGAAATGCGGTGGCAGAGAAGATGAGATCGTAAGCGTCTTTTTCCAGTTCCACGTCTTCGAATTTTCCGGTGAGGACTTTGAATTTACTGAACTCTTTAAACTTGTCCTTGAGAAGCGTGGAGAAGTTCTCGCCATATTCTACAGCTGTAAGGGCGCAGCCTGTCTTAAGAATAGGGAGAGTTGCCTGACCGCTTCCGCTTCCGACTTCTACCACCGAACTGTTCTCGTCGATGGAAACATAATCGAAGATCGCTTTATATAGTTCATCCACGTAGCCGGGACGCATCTTCTCATAGAGAGATACTGCCGTATCAAAAGTTCCGCCCAGTTCCTGCCGATAATCCAGTGCCATATGTGTTCTCCGTTTCTTGCCTGTCCGCTTTTAGACATTATACTCTTTCTTGCCGCCGTGTCCGCCGAAGATCTGCCAGGAGCCGGTTCCCAGCCGCTGGAAAAGCGCCTGCCGCTCTTCGGTGCAGAGCTCCTTATCCGTATCTACGGAAGTCATCAGGATCGGCGCATAAGTATTATACTGCAGCTGGCGGGGAGTCATATCCTTGAGGTTTACGAAGATATCTCCGGTAAAAGCGATGTGATGCTCATAATCCAGAAGCACGGTTTCTCCTTTGAGGTGACCGCCGCGGCCTTCGTAAAGTTCGTAATGCAGATCGCCGAAATCGAAGAATCCGGTCTGTTCGAGCGGATGACGGATCTCTCGGTCATCTCCGATGATCGTGACTTTCTCTGGAGATACCGGCGTGTAGGAAGTCAGTGCTTTGCAAATACGGACATAGGGCTTGTGAAGAGGATTGACCTCTCGATAACCGTCCTTACCTTCGTACTCGAGGCGGATGCAGGCAGCGCTCTTGGCGCTGGCATAAACCTCATCAAAGAGAGGAAGAAGTCCGCAGTGATCGACATCAGCATGAGTGATCAGGGCCGACTTTCTGACTGTGTCGAAATCCGGGATCAGCTTCTTAAAAATCTCCAGCATCTCTTCCTTATAGCACGCATAGCCGGTATCGATGAACAGGTATTCATTTCCACTTCGGATAATGGCTGTATTACTTCCGCATGGTGGTTCGATGAGCGTGATGACCGTGTTGTCTGAGATCTTGTGCTCCGTGATCCTGGGTTCGAAGGAAGACTTTCTGGAAAGTGCCAGTAATTCGGCAAACCGGCTGATGCTGTCAAACGTCCGATATGGGGAAACGCCTGTCTCGTCCAGAATCTGCATGGCGAGGTTCGTATTGATCAGAAGTTCATTTTTCGAGTCCGGAGAGATCTCCATGGAAGAACTCAGTTCATCCACAAAGGTATGGTAGAAGATACTGTTATCGTAGATCTTATCGGCATGGTTATAGTCGATCAGACGGACATCGCAGAGTTTCTTTGCCTCTTCGATGAATTCCTTGATCCGGTCCTGCTTATCCACGATCAGCCCCATCTTAAAAAGCTGGTATTCGGTTCCGTTTTCCTGCGAACTGATATAGGAGATGTTGAAGTTATAGGCACTGATCAGTTCCAGTACCGATGTAACGCTTCCCGGTTCATCCTTGAGCTTAAACTCGAGAAGAACGACGCTTCTGTCGTCCTCATCACACTGCAGATACCCGATGGCAGTCAGTTCTTCCGTTGCTTTTGAAAGCTGTTCCGGCGTACCCTCTGCATCGATAAAGAGCATATGGGAATCCACAGCCTTGTTGTAACTGACGCGGGTAATGTTGATCCCGAGTGAAGCGAAACAACGGCTTGCCTTTAGAAAAGCACCGATATGGTTGGGCATTTTTGTAACGAAAGTCTTATTCATAGCTCTTTCTCCTCGACTATAAAATGCTCCGTAGAGTCATTTCCGGAATCGGTTGACTCATTATATCATCCTGACGGAAGGCGTCCTATACCATTCTGGTGTAAAAAACTTGATGAAAACGGTGTTGACAATTTCGGATAGGCGAAGTAAGATAACGGTGTTACGTAACAGCGTTATGTAAGTGACGCGAATTGTGAGGATGATCATGAAAAACGATAAAGAAACAAGAGAGAAACTTCTTTCCTGTGCGAAGGAAGAGTTCATGGAGAAGGGCTTTCAGAATGCCTCGCTTCGTCAGATCTGCAGTAGAGCAGGGGTGACGACGGGTGCGGTCTATTTCTTCTTTAAGGATAAGGAAGGCCTGTTCTCGGCACTGGTGGAACCTACCTATCAGGGCGTGATGGGGGCGCTTATCCATCACCTTCAGGAGGATATGGAAGAAGATCTGGCGACCTATGTCCATAAGCCCGGTGACCACGATCCTTTCGTCGAAGAACTGATCCATGTTCTTTATCAGAACCACGATGCGGTGACTCTCCTGATCTCGAAATCGACCGGCTCGAAATATGAGCATGTGATAGATGAGTTTATCGGGATGATCGAGAAGAACTTCATGGGACTTGCGGAGAACTATGCCCAATCGGTTCCCGGTAAGCAGCTGAACCGGCCGATGGTCCACTGGCTCTCGCATCTTTCGATCATGACTTTCGTTCATCTTCTGACCCACGTAAAGGATGAGAAGAAGGCATTGCGGTTCATGAAACCTGCGATGGAGCATCTGATCCTGGGATGGATGAACTTCATTCTCGAAGATAAGGAAAAGTAAGGGGAAAGAGTATCCATGACGTGAGAAAAAAGACGGAAAAATATTGAAAATGCAACACGCGGTTAGCTATGACTAACCTAATAAATGAGAGAGTAACAGAAGGAGAAAAGACACATGTATCTGACGATTCAAGATGTGAAGAAAAGTTACGGAGAAAATGGAAGCTATATTCAGGTGCTGAAAGGGATCAGTACCCATGTGGAGAAAGGACAGATGTGCGTGATCCAGGGAACCAGCGGTTCCGGTAAATCGACACTCCTGAACTGCATCGGAGGCCTGGATACGATGGACTCCGGATCTGTGAAAGTCGAAGGAAAAGAGATCTTCGGGTTAAAACCAATGGCACTGTCCGAGTACAGAAGAGCGAATCTGGGATTCGTGTTCCAGTTCTATAATCTGGTTCCGAATCTGACTGTTCGGGAGAATATCCAGATCTGCCAGCATATTGCGGAAAATCCTCTGGAAATGGACGAACTTCTGGAGACTTTGGGATTAACGGAGCATCAGAATAAGTTCCCGTCCCAGTTAAGCGGCGGACAGCAGCAGCGGTGCGCCATCGCCAGAGCTCTGATCAAGAACCCGAAGCTCCTTCTCTGCGATGAACCGACGGGGGCGCTGGATTCGAGAACGTCCAGAGACATTCTGGTCCTTCTGGAGACAATCAATGCCAAATACAATACCACCATGCTGATCGTAACCCACAATAATTCCATAAAAAACATGGTGCATAAGGTGATCCTTCTGAAAGACGGCGTGATCAAGAAAGACTACGAGAACGAAGTCCGGACTCCTGCGGCGGAATTGGAGGATCTCTGATGAATCATGTATTGAATAAAAGACTCCTTCGGGATCTGAAATCGAATCTGGGCCGTTATCTGGCGCTGATGTTCATGATCTTCCTGGGTATCTATATTGTAGTCGGAATAGTAGGCTCAGCTGAGATCGTTATTGACGGAACAGAAAAATGGAAAGAGAAAAATCAGGTGGAGGACGGACAGTTTTCTGTTTTTCTTCCTCTAAGCGAAGAAGAGGAAAAAGAAATCACCTCGAAGGGAACAAGTATCGAGAAGATGTCTTCCATGGATCTCCGTGTCAGCGACGGATCGGAACTTCGTGCTTTTGCCGTAAGAGAAAAGATCGATCTGATCATGCTCGATGACGGAAGGCTTCCTTCTTCCGAGAACGAAGTGGTACTGGAGAAGAACTATGCACGTGTCCACGATCTGTCTATCGGAGATCTCATCACCATCGAGAACCGTGCTTTTTCCATCGTGGGAACCGGATCTGTTCCGGACTATGACCAGATGCTGAAGACATTTGCCTCTCCGGCTGTCGATGCGGAGAGCTTCGGCATCATGTTCGTTTCGAAGGAAGGCTATAGAAAACTGACAGAGGATCTCCCGGACAAGGTGGAGACGTATACCTATGCTTTCCGTTTGGGAAATGAAACTTCCGATGAACTGAAAGACCGGATCGAGGGCCTGACCTCTTTTGTGACCTATGCGGACAACATCCGTATCGAGGGTGCGGCAGGCGATGTGATTATGGATAAGAAAGTGGGACTGATCGCCGGCGTGATCGTTCTGTTTCTTTTTGCCTACGTGATCTCTGTGTTCGTCGTTCACCAGATCGAAAGAGAACAGCCGGTGATCGGTGCGCTTTATGCTCTCGGAGTCAAAAAAAGAAATCTTTTGGCGCATTATGTGATCCTTCCAACAGTGACTGCGCTTATAGGCGGCCTTCTTGGTCTTCTGGCCGGATTCTCGCCACTGGGAGTCGGGTTTATGGGAAGGACCCATTATGAATACTTTTCGATTCCACAGTTTCCGATCGTATATGCGCCTTATCTGATCATTTACGGAGCCGTGCTGCCTCCTCTTATCTGTCTGATCGTCAATCTCTGGACAGTAAACCGTAAGCTTTCCAAGACCGCGCTGTCACTTCTTCGGAATGAGCAGACGGCAGGAAGTTACAAGCAGGTGAATCTCAAGGTTAAGAGCTTCAGCGCACTCTTCAGCATCCGCCAGCTTCTTCGTGAGAAGCGCTCGGCGATCACCATCGTGGTCGGCATGCTGATCACATTCATGATCATTTCCCTCGGCATCAATACATATGTGCTCTGCTCGAGCGTCAAAGATAAGAATACGGAAGATACGAAATATGAATACATGTATCTATATAAATTTCCGGATGAAAAGGCTCCGGAAGGCGGAGAGGCCACTTTCGTAAAAAACCTTTCCATCGACTGTCTTGCCTACACACTGGATGTATCTGTGATCGGTATCGACGGGGAAAGCCGGTTCTTCGATGCTCATCCGGAAACCGGGAAGAGTAAGTGCGTGATCAACCGTTCCATGGTGCAAAGATACGGGTATAAGGTAGGAGATAAGATCACCCTGACAGATTCTGTAGAGGATATGGATTACTGCTTTACTGTGACCGGAATCAGTGAGTATTCTGTCGGTTTTACCGTCTTTATGGATACCGCAAGTATGAGAGAGCTTTTCGGAGAAAAAGAAGATTATTTCAATGCCGTATATTCCGATACTGCTCTTCCCATCGAAGAAAACAGACTCTATTCCGTCACGAGTAAGAAGGATATTGAGAAGAGCTCATCCATCTTTCTGGAGACGATGGCGCCGCTTACCGTGACCCTTCTTTCAGCAGGATCGGTGATCTTTATGGTGGTCATGTACCTGATGCTGGCTGTCATGATCGACCGTTCGACCATGGGTATCTCGCTCATCAAGATCTTCGGTTACCGCCCTGGAGAGATCAGAAAGCTATATCTCAATGGCAATTTCTATGTGGTACTTATCGGCGGGATCCTGGCTTTCCCGATCGCAAAGAAGATCATCGATACGATCTATCCGAATTTCATCGCCAACGTGGCCTGTTCCATGAATCTTTCGTACCCCTGGTATCTGTATCTTCTGATTGCAGCCGGGGTGCTCCTGATCTACTTTGCCGTCAGCTCACTACTGGTCGGAAAGATCAAGCGGATCTCTCCTGCTGAAATTCTGAAAAACAGAGAATAAAAAGTTAGCCAACGCTAACTAAATGTGATACAATGCTCTGAAGAAAAACAAAGGAGCATAAAACGGAATATGGGTCTTTATAGGAAATTCGTAAACCAGACGAGAAAACCGGAAGGTGTCTTGGGAAAACTGATGGTGAATGGGATGAATGGAGGACATGCGAAACTGGCAGACTGGGGTATGTCATATCTTCCGAAGTTCGCCCCGGGTGATATCGCGGATATCGGATGTGGAGGCGGAAGAAATGCCGGAGAACTGGCAAGACGGTACAGTAATGCCCATGTGATTGCCATCGATTATTCGCCGGTATCGGTGGAGAAAGCTACTTCTCTTAACCGGAAATGGATCGATGATGGAAGAATGCTGGTAAAGCAGGGGGATGTCAGTCAGCTGAGACTGCCTGCCGGAAAATTCGACCTGGCCACGGCTTTCGAAACGATCTATTTCTGGCCGGGACTGGAGAGGTGCTTCTCTGAAGTATATAAAGTTTTAAAGCCCGGCGGCACATTCCTGATCGTCAATGAATCGGATGGTACAGATGAGACGAGTCTGAAGTACCAGAAGATCATTGACGGGATGAGGTGTTACACCGCATATGAGATCGATGCAGCACTAAAGAATGCGGGCTTTTCGGATGTGCAGGTCAATCATCATGAGAACAAGCCATGGATTTCCGTTGTGGCGAAGAAAGGAGTATGAATATGAAACCGGATTATAAGAACTGGATGCCGAAAGGAATGGTACTAGGAAGCGCGATCGGAGCAGGAGTCAGCATTTTGCTACTGATCGTATTCGGCTGTACTCCGTTACTTTCTTCCGGAGGCGTAAAAACAGTATTGACGATCGTGTTTGCCGTACTCTCGCTCCTCATGGTAGTGATGACCACATGGATGTTCCTGATGTACCGGGCCTTCTCCTATAACGGGAAACGCCAGATGTCCAGACAGATCATTGAAGGACTGGCGCAGCATGTCCATATTCCGGACGGTGGAGTCGGTCTGGATGTAGGATGTGGAAGCGGCGCATTAACGATCGCCTGTGCGAAAAGGAATCCTAACGCTTCCATGGTCGGCATAGATCGTTGGGGAAAGGAATATGCTTCCTTTAATCAGGCACTCTGTGAGAAGAATGCGAAGGCGGAGGGTGTGAAGAATACCAGTTTCAAACAGGGAAATGCTGTGAAACTGGAGTATGACGATGGAGTTTTCGATGTGGTGACCAGTAATTATGTGTACCATAACATTCCCTCATCCGACCGCCAGAAGATCCTTCTTGAAACACTCCGCACCCTCAAGAAAGGCGGTTCGTTCGTGATTCACGACATCATGTCACAGGGGAAATACGGCGATATGGAAGCCTTCGCCAGGAAGCTTCGTGCGCTGGGATATGAGAAAGTGGAGCTGCTCGACACCACGCAAGGGTTATTCATGACACCTTTTGAAGCCATGTGGATGGGACTTTCCGGGTCGAAGATCCTGATAGGGAAGAAATAAGATAAAGAAAAATAGATAAGAAAAGAGAAGTGATCCTCAGCCGGTGGCGAGGATCACTTTTTTTCCTACCAGACGGATACAGCCGTCATCCTGCATACGGCCGAGTTCCCTGCATACGGAAGATCTGTCCGCGCTGACATAAGCGGCCAGTTCTTCTCGATTTAATGTCAATCGGCAGGTTTTTCCTTCCGGGCCGTCTGTCGCCCCTTCCTCGAAAAAGAGCAGAAGCTTATCCCGAAGAGATTTCTGCGTCAGAAGGCAGATCTTCTTGTTCAATTGAATATTCGTGGCGGCCAGAATACGCATGAGATTTACCGATAGTTTTCCCAAGATCGGATCAACGTCCGGTCTGGCGAACAGAAGATCAAGATTCATAAATAGAACCTCGGTATTCCCGACTGAACGGAAATGCATAAAGGAATTCTCCGACTTCGTCAAAGAGAATGCCTGACCGATCAATTCCCCGGGGTTCTCGCGGGTGACCAGCTCCTCTTTGCCGGTAAAGCCGGAGAATTGGACATCAATATTCCCGGACAGGATCATTCCTGTGTGACATATGGCTTCACCCGGAGCGAATATATCCACATTCTTCGTGTATTTTCTTCGGCAGGAGCAGGTCCTGGACAGAATATTGTCAATTTCATCCGGGCTGAAACCTCGGAACAGATCAGATTGCAGTGCGTGTATTTCGTTCTTTAACATTTTTCAAAAAATGTTGCTTAGGCAACTTTTTTCTCGTCTCCTTTTTAGTATACTGTCGAAGTTAGCGCGTGCTAACCGATTGAGATTATTATATTCAATATTTTAGAAAAGGCAAGACCGGGAAACGAAAAATGTTAAAAATAGCGATCTATGGTAAAGGCGGAATCGGTAAATCGACGACAACATCCAATCTGGCGGCGGCTCTTTCGCGTCACTATAAGGTTATGCAGATCGGATGCGATCCGAAGGCAGACTCAACAAAGAATCTTATGGGCGGCGAGAAAATCAGTACCGTTCTTGGCAGAATTAAAGAAAAAGGAGAGGAAGTCGAGCTTTCTGATCTGGTTCACGAAGGATATAACGGCGTGCTCTGTGTAGAGTCCGGCGGTCCGACACCGGGGATCGGCTGTGCCGGCCTGGGAATCATATCTGCTCTGCAGAAACTGGAAGAATTAGGTGCTTTCGAAAAATATGATCCCGATATTGTTCTGTACGATGTACTTGGTGACGTGGTGTGTGGAGGATTTGCCATGCCGATCCGTGACGGATATGCAGAGCACGTCTTTATCGTTACTTCCGGCGAAATGATGGCTCTCTTTGCTGCGGATAACATTTCCCGGGCGGTGGATAATTTCAAAGAACGTGGCTATGCCCGTGTTCGAGGCCTGATCTTAAACGAACGTCTTGTAGAGAATGAGACGGAACTGGTTGACCGTTTCGCGAAGGAACATGATCTTCCGGTTATCTCCCATATCCATAGAAGCAAGATGGTGCAGGCAGCGGAACAGGAAGGAAAGACAGTTATTGAGAAGTTCCCCAAGTCTTCTATTGCCAAGGATTATGAGGAACTGGCGGCCAGGATGGTAAGCCTATGCAGCAGTGGCGGAGAATCCATGGGGAAAGACCCGTATGCGGATGAAGTGGCTTTCCTTCTGAGGGGGTAAATATATGCGTTTTGAACCGAATCTTTGTTATTGTAATCCGGCACATGGCGGATGGGGAATCATCCGTGTCGCGGCACTGATTCCCGGATCCTATCTGTTATTCGTATGCCCGTCTGCGTGTTTCCGGCATGGTGCGCTGGGAGCGATCCAGCATAACTATAAGGACAGGATCTCTTATCTTTATATTGACCAGAGTGACATAGTAGAAGGCTATGACCAGGAGATCCTGGATGGGGTAGATGAACTTCTGATGAGGACCGAAAAGGAGATAAAGCTTCTTTTTATCTATGTTTCCTGTCTGGATGATTTTATCGGTACGGATATGGAGAAGGTGACCGCTATCCTCGGGAAACGGTATCCTGATATTCTTTTCCGCGCCGGGCACATGAATCCGATTGCTTCCTCCACCAAGATGCCGCCTGCCGTCACGACTTTTGACGCGATGTTGAGTGTGCTTCCCGACTGGAAGGAACTGGATGACGGAGTAACGATCTGGGGGAATTTCGTCGGAATTCCGGAGGATAACGAAATGATCCGCATGCTGAAACACAGTGGCCGCCCGGTGCGGCAGATCTCCTCGTGCAGCACCTTTTCCGAATATGAGGAGATGTCTCATTCCGGGAAATCGATAGTGATCAAGCCATTTGTCCGATATGCACTGAGCCGCCTGGAGAAAAGAACCGGAGCCACACATATGGAGATGCCGATATGCTACGACATAGACATCGTCGCGCAAGAGTATCAGGAACTGTTCGCATTCTTAGGCAAGGACGATAGAGAAGAATTCGAGGATGACCGGTTCTTATGTGAACAGGCCATTCACCATGCGGTAGAAGAAGTCGCAGATGTGCCTGTTTTTGTCTCGGACAGTGCGACCGTATTTCCGCTTTCTTTGGCAGTGGCTCTTCTGAAATATGGATTCCGCGTTGCACGGGTCTATCTTTCCGAAGTGGTGGGCCCTGACCAGAAGTATGCGGATATCCTGCTATCTGAGTATCCGCAGGTCGAGATCATTCAGGGAGACCACCCGGACTCGGTCTTCCGGGCGGAAACCGAAACCCTCGCCCTTGCGGTAGGAGAAGAGGCGGCATATTTAAGTCAGGCACGTTATGTTACCGATATTTCTTCTGATGAAGGATTATTCGGATATCAGGGAATCAGGATCCTTATGGATACCATGCGGATGGCCATGAAAGAAAAAGCAGATATCCGAAAACTGATCGATGAATACGGAGGGATCGTCTGATGAACAGAAAACATAAAGTGTGTATGTATCTTCCTCCTTTTGCAGGGGATTATTCAGGGGTATGCTCCGCGCTCTTTGATCTTGGCGGTATGATCTGCATCCACGATGCTGCAGGCTGTACGGGAAATTATACCCATTTCGATGAACCGAGATGGTACGGCAGTCACTCGATGGTGTATTGTACAAGTCTTCGAAAAGTGGATGCGATCCTTGGGGATGATGAGAAGCTGATCGGAAAGATCACAAAGAATGCTATGGAAAGGCATCCGAAGTTTATTGCCATTGTCGGAAGCCCGGTGCCCAATGTCATCGGATTTGATTTCAATGGTGTGGCCAGAGCGGTCGAGAACAGAACGGGGATTCCCTGTTTTGGTTTCCCTACCGCAGGGATTAAAGGCACATATTATGACGGCATCCTTATGGCCTATTCTGCACTTACGGAGTACTACGAGAAGAACCCGGAGAAGCGTGATCCATGGGAAGAAGAAGGAGTGGTTGCGATCCCGGGAATATCTCCGCTTGATATGCATCAGGATATTTATGACAGCCTGTGTGCGACACTTTCGGAAAATGGTGTCCGCCTGATGCAGGAAAAAGGTCAGTACGGCTCGCTTCTGTTTTATCAGTATCCGGAGAAAGTTGCCCTGAATCTGGTTTGGAATCAGGCAGGACTTGCGATCGCCCAAGCGATGGAAAAGAAATACCGCACCCCATATATCGTAAATTTCCCGGTAGGAAAGAAGCTGATGCTCTCGTATCTTGACCTGATCAGAGAAGAAAAAACAGCTGTGCTTAAGGTGCCAAGCCCTAAGAACATAAGACGCAGCGGCGTCATTATTGCTGACGCGGTGATAGGAGATTCGATCCGCAATTTCCTACGCTTGGAGGATATCGACTGCCAATTGTACACGATTGAACATGAAGATGATGTGTCCACATATTTACGTGATGAAGATATGATCCTTTCCGTTGTGAAAGAGCAGACAGATCTTCTGATTGCAGACCCGCTATTTCTGGAGTTCTCCGGGGACATGAAGAATCAGATTCCGTTCCCGCAGTACTCCGTCTCAAGCCGTGTGGGGAAAGACAGCTACTGGAATTACATCGATGAGAACAAATGGCTTGAATTGAAACTGTAAGCCCGTTCGGCGCTTCTAAACGACCGGCTTAAAAATAAACGAAGTTCTTACGAAAGTAAGTAGAAAGAGGATTATTATGAAGAAAAAACTGCTTGCCGGCTTATTGTCGGTATCGATTGCACTTTGCGCCTTCTCGGCCTGTGCGAAAAAGGAGGAGGAGACAAGTGCTTCGTCATCGTCTGCGACGCAGAGTGAAGAGACAAGCGCAGACTCTTCCGAGAGTGAATCTGACACATCTTCTGAAACGAGCGGAGACGTGCAGGGAGAGAACAAAGAGTCTGAAAACCCCTTTGGAGATCCGAACGGAACCCATACAGTCGTTGACCATGCCGGAGATACCGTAGAAGTACCGAATACGATCAATCGGATCGTGGTCGGCTCCTTCTATCCGCTTGCATCTGTTATTGCGGAATACTTAGGTTCTGCGGAAAAGATCGTAGGTATCCATCCGGTTTCCATGAGTGCGGCAGAGAACGGTCTTCTCGGACAGATCTATCCGGAGATCCTGGATGCGGATACTGCTTTTATCAGTGGTGATGAGGTGAATCTTGAGGAACTTCTCCTTCTTAAACCGGATATTGTAATCGGTGTCGGACAGGAACAGGCGAAAGCGATCCGTGACGCAGGCATTCCGGCTGTGACAACTTCGGCGTCTGCCTGGAATTATGATATCATCGTAACCTATGAGCACTGGGTCGATCTTCTGGACCAGATTTTCGGAGGTTCGGAATTCGCGAAGAAAGCTATGGAGAAGAGTGATGCGGTCCACGCAGATATCATCGAAAAAACGAAGGATATTCCGGATGATCAGAAAGCTCGCGTATTAGTTCTCTTTAAGTATACGGATGCGGCGATGGTGGCTTCCGGTGTGAACTTCTTCGGCCAGTGGTGGTGCGAGTCCGTAAATGCCTACAATGTTGCCAGTGAAGTACCGGATGGTTCGATCCTGAAGATCTCGATGGAACAGGTGTATGAGTGGAATCCGGATATTATTATCATTACCAATTTCTGCGGCACACAGCCGGAGGATCTGTATGAGAATGCAATCGGAACCGACGATTGGAGCACGATCAACGCAGTAAAGAATAAGCGCGTCTATAAGATGCCTCTTGGCCTTTATAGAAGCTACACTCCCGGCGGTGATTCTCCGGTTACTATGCAGTGGATGGCTTCTGTGATCTATCCGGATCTGTTCTCGGATATCGATATCCGTGCTATTGCCAAAGAATACTACAAGGAAATGTGCGGATATGATCTGTCCGAGGAACAGTTAGATATGATGTTTATTCCGTCACGTGATGCAGCAAGAGGCCTCTGATCTAAGGGCAAAGGTGAACACGTGAAAAAGAAAACAGAAATAATCTGGGTGATCGGGATCACCATCGCGCTTGTTGCATCATTCTTGATCGCGTTGGGTGTGGGACGATACTCGATCCCGGTTAAAGACTGCGTGAAAGTCCTCCTAGGCATGAAGGTCGAAGACCCGAATGTGAAGACTGTTCTTTACAGGATCCGTCTTCCGCGATCGATCCTCGCGATTATCGCAGGCGCGGGTCTGGCCGTTGCCGGTGCAGCCTTTCAGAGTATGTTTTCCAACCCCCTGGCGACTCCTGATACTCTGGGAGTCGCCACGGGCGCTTCTTTCGGAGCAACTCTGGGAATCATGCTGCGTCTTCCTTCTTTAGGGATTCAGGGTACCGCATTTGTTATGGGACTGATCTCGGTGGGACTTGTGTATCTGATCAGCCGTGTGAAAGGTGAGTCTACGCTGGTTATGCTGATCCTCTCCGGTATGGTGATCAGTTCCCTGTTCGAGGCGTTAGTCTCTCTTATTAAATATGTGGCTGATCCGCAGGATGTATTGCCTGAGATCACCTACTGGCTGATGGGCAGTTTATCGGGAACCAGCTTCGACAAGCTATGGATCGGAACCATTCCCATGATCGTCGGCATTATCATTCTTTTCTGCCTTAGGTGGAAACTGAATGTCCTTTCATTGAATGATGATGAGGCAAGGGCAATGGGCATCAACCTGAAATTCATGAGGGGCCTTACGATCGTATCCTCTACCATGATCACAGGATCTGTGATCGCTATGTGCGGTAAAGTAGGATGGATCGGAATATTGATCCCGCATATCTCACGTATGATGTTCGGGAACAATAATAAGTATGTCATTCCGGCAAGCATCGGGCTTGGCGCGACATATCTTCTTCTTATCGATACAGTGGCGAGATCCGCGACCGCTGCAGAGCTTCCGATCTCGATCCTTACTGCTATTATCGGAGCCCCGGTATTCATTATTCTGCTTAGAAGGACAGGAGGGGTGAAAACATGATCTTTGAGGTGAAAGATGCATCATTCGGGTATAAGAAAGGTCCTGATATACTCAAGAACCTTTCTTTCACAGTGGGCGAAGGCGAGATCCTTTCGATACTTGGATCCAATGGCGTCGGTAAGACCACGCTGCTGAAGTGTACTCTCGGATTTCTTCCCTGGCGGACCGGCTGTACTTATATCAATGAGAAAGCCTGGCATGAATGGAAGAACCAGGAGATCTGGAAGAAGATCGGTTATGTGCCACAGGCTAAGCGCTCGGCCTTCTCCTATACGACAGAAGAGATGGTACTTCTCGGCCGAAACGCCCATCTGGGTATATTATCTCAGCCTACAAGGAAGGATTACCAGTATGCGGAAGAATGTCTGGATATGGTCGGAATGAGCCGGCTTCGCGGGAAGCTGTGTAATGAGATCTCCGGCGGTGAACTGCAGATGGTCCTTATTGCCAGAGCATTAGCGACAGATCCGGAACTTCTGATCCTGGATGAACCGGAGTCGAATCTCGACTTTAAGAATCAGCTGATCGTCATCAATACGATTCACCGGCTATGTAGGGAAAGGGGGATCTCCTCTGTCGTTAATACCCATTATCCAGAGCACGCACTGGCGATATCGGATAAGGCTCTGATCTTAAATCGTGACGGAAGCAATTCATTCGGATCTGCAAACGAAGTGATTTCTGAAGAGAACCTTTGTAAAGCTTTTGATGTTGATGTGCGTATTCGTGATTTTATGATCGAAGAGAAAAGACATGTCTGCGTGCTTCCTATAGATGTGCTCAGCCGTGACAAAAATGAACAGATGACCGTGGTCGAAGGGAGGAGTCGATTTCGTGAGAGAAGAGGAACTTCATTACACAGCAGAGAATAAAGAAGCAAAACTGATCGGACGTGTTCCGTGCGTGGTGCAGCTTCCTTTTCAGGATTATCTGGATGAGCATATCTCTGACCGGAAAGAATATAACATCGCATTAGCGGAGTTCGGTTTATTCTGGGTAGATAAGATCTTTCAGGAATGTGATCCGGATGTTTTCATGGGGACAGGTATTGAAGGTCTCGTCAATCATCCTGTCATAAAAGAAAAAGGATTTCATGCATCAGGAGATACACTTCTCGGGAATCCGGCGTTTGCTTCTTTTTCTGATCCGAGAGGAATGTTTGATATCTATTCGTGCATTCCTCTGGTTATGGTCGTGGATACAGAACAGGCGAAGGGAAGAAGTGAACCGAAGGCTTTTTCTGACCTGCTTTCGGGTGAGTTTGAAAACAGTATTGCATTCCCGGATGACGGACACATGTTTGACGGGATCATTC
>Ga0310691_10004469_pt1 | contig 15745 bp, 13 predicted proteins | sample 176DNAGHGlowgp2_FD_203887 | JGI IMG/M metagenome (GOLD analysis project Ga0310691, IMG submission 203887) | Sheep rumen microbial communities from Palmerston North, Manawatu-Wanganui, New Zealand - 1766 DNA GHGlow gp2 (v2) (version 2) | ecosystem: Host-associated > Mammals > Digestive system >...
GCTTTTGATATTTTTCGGCGCCTTGGTGCTGATCACCGCGCTGGCCTTTGTCGGCGGCAGCAGCATGTACACGCTTATAGGCCAAAGCGTCATGGAAGAGTCCATGGACAAGCTTTTGGAAGATGGGGGCAAAACCGTAAAGTTTGCATCCGGAAAAGTCTATGCCTGTTCGCCCGAGATCTTAAGGATAGAGCATTCCATTGATTTTATCCCCACAGGGACGGAATACTATTATGTGATAATGGATATTGAAAACCGGAACTGCATGGTCGCAAAAGCTCCTAAAAACTGGGATCTTGACTATTTCCAGGATCTTTATAACAAAGAAGGCATAGAGGCTTCGGGCCAAGTAAAGGAGATGGATCATGATGTCAAGAAAGCCTTTGCCACCTTCATAGAGCGCCGTCAAATGGCGGATTACAATTATTCTTCCGTTTATTACATAGATCTTATGGCAAAGAAAAAAGCCATCATCGGCCTTACCGGCTTTATTCTTGATATTGTCACGGCCGGTATAATCGTGTTTATTATAAAGCAAAAGGGCACAAACCGGCGAAATAAAGGACTTGGTATCGCCGCGCTCATCACCGCGATAGCGGGTCTCATCCTGACCATAAAGTGGTTTGAAGTATGAAAAATCTGCGCCGCAAGGCGCAGGTTTTTTATCCATCATATTTACTGAAAAACTCGGTCAGCTCGCCGGTGTATCCTTCAAAATCCACATGGTCGGCCATGCAGTGGTCGGCGCCTTCAACCAGGAAGAGTTTCTTTTCCGAAACGCAGGCTTCATAGTTCTGCCTGGTCATATAGCTTGGTACAAAGGTGTCTGCCGTGCCGGTGATAAAAAGTATGGGCTTTTCGGCTTGTTTCATCGCATCGATCGTGGAGTGGGCCTTAAGATCGAGTCCCATTTTAACTTTGGTGATGACATTGAGAGTGTCCATCATAGGGTGTTCGGGGATATTGAAAGCATCCTTGGCATGGACCTTAAGCATTTCATACGGACATGTAAAGCCGCAGTCTGCGATGATGCCCTTTACATTGTCCGGAAGTTTTTTGCCGCAGGCCATAAGAACGGTCGCGGCGCCCATTGAACGCCCGATAATATATACGGGAAGCGATGAGGGGTGAGCCTCGTCAAGCCAAGCGACCCAGGCGGGAACATCCATGCTTTCCGTCACGCCAAAGCCCATATATTTGCCTTCGCTTCCGTTCTGGCAGCGCTGTTCGGGGAACAAAAGATTGCATCCGTTTTCATAGAGCCATCTGCCCATGCAGGCGTAATCCGAATACCATCTGCCCCTCCAGCCGTGAAAAGCGATGACCGTTCGTTTGGCGCCGGGACATGCAAAATAGTGGCCCTTAAGCTTTAAGCCGTCGACCGATGTAATATATACAGTGTCCGATTCAAAATCATTGAGCCAGGCAGCACCCTCCTTGCCCTTTTCTTCGTATGGCGTTCCCGCGCCTATCATCTGAAACTCTCCGTTTGGTTTCCGTGCGTTAAATCCCAGGTCGAAAAAATATTTCATTGCGGCGGCGTACGCGCCTACGCCGGCTATTCCTATACCAAGTGCGATCTTTTTCATATGTCTTTTACCTCCATGAATAAAGATGATTCATCTACATATAATTTTATGAGTCTTATGCATTTAAGTAAAGTTAAAAAATACTAAACTTTTCTTGTAAATGGGAGCAGCATTTGTTATAATTCCTATAAAGAAATATCGGAGGTATTATGGTCATGAGACTCGATAAATATTTGAAGGTTTCCCGCCTCATCAAAAGGCGCACAATAGCAAATGAAGCCTGCGATGCGGGCAGAGTAAAAGTAAACGGAAAAGTGGTCAAGGCCGGCTACGAGGTGAAGGTGGGCGATGAGATATGCATAGGTTTTGGAAACCGTGAGGTTAATGTCAGGGTCGTAAGCGTTACCGAAACGGTCAAAAAAGAGCTGGCGGGCGAAATGTACGAAAGTATTTGATCGTTTTTGCGCAAAAACGTTATTTTCCCCTTGCATTATTCGAAGAAAAAATATATATTGGTTTTGTGGCTTTTTTTAAGTACAAGTTCCGGGCCGCAAACGAAAGGAGGGGAGATCATGCAGCCAAACGGCAGGATGAAGGCAGTTGCCGGAAGATCAAACAAGATCAGTGTGCTCATAATCGTCGCTGTATGTATTCTCCTTGGTACGGCGCTTCTCTGGGGCAGAAGCAGGCTTCACAGCAAGAACGCCGAATATAATGCTCAGGAAGCGCAGATAAAGGAAAGCATAGCTGCGCAGGAAGAAAGAAGCGAGCAGCTTGACAAATACGAAAGATATGTAAAGTCGGATGAATTTGCAGAAAAGACCGCCAGAGAAAAGTTCGGGCTGGTCGGCGAAGACGAGTATGCAGTTAAAGCAGGGAACTAAAGGGGCAGCAGCTTCCTCTTTGGGCTCTGCTTTTTTGAGATTTAAAGGATATTTGGGATAGATGGATGCGATAGATAAGACAGCATTAAGGCTTATAAACGAGGGCCTTTTGAAAAAGGGCGATAAGGCTGTGATAGGTCTTTCAGGAGGCGGCGATTCGGTGGCGCTTTTTTATGCGCTGATAAGCGCCTGCAAAGATACAGGAGCTTTCCTTACTGCGGTCCATGTTCATCACATGATAAGAGGTGAAAGCGCAGACGAGGATCTTCGGTTCGTTAAGGCACTTTGCGGCGAGACCGGTACACCGCTGACCGTAAAAAAAATAAATGTTCCCGAAAATGCCGCAAAAGAAGGCATAAGCCTTGAACTTGCGGGAAGAAAGGCCAGAAGGGACGCCTTTGAAGAGGCGCTGCGCCGGGGCGATGAAAAAGCCGATGCGAAGCTTTTTCTTGCGCACCATGCAAACGACCGCGAAGAGACGCTGCTTATGAACCTTTTCCGCGGCAGCGGCAGCCTGGGCATGGGAGGAATAAGGGAAAGAGCGGTAATAACAAAGGAAGACGGCTTTTCATATGAGATAATAAGACCGTTTCTTTTATTCACCCACGAGGAGCTCCTTGAAGCGCTGGTGGCTAGAGGCCATATCTGGCGCGAGGATGAGACAAACAGCGAAGACAAATACACGCGTAACGCAATAAGGCTGAAGATACTTCCGCAGATAAAGCAGCTGTACCCTTCCTTTACTAAGGTCGCAGGCAGATATGCCGATCTTATGGGAGAGGTGAGCGATTATCTTTCGGGCGAGGCCTTAAAGTTTCTTGAAAACAATGCCGAAAGGTCGGGCGGGGAGATTCGCATAAACGCAGAGGCATTAAGTGATGCGCACCCTGCTCTTGCAAAAGAGGCCATCCGCCTTGCAATAAAAGAAACGGGCGGGCTTACGGATGTTTCGCTTGCCCAGGTCGAAGATGTGCTTGAACTTACCTGCGCCCAAAGCGGCAAAAAGGTATGCATCGCAAAGGGCCGCGAGGTAAGAAGGTCTTTTGACGACATCGTCTTTGGAAAGGACTCCGGGGAAAAGGCCGTTAAGCTTAAATATGAGTTTACGGATCTGCCGGCCGGCGAAGTCCTTGAAAAAATAAAAAAAGATGATAATTACAGCTTTGCTAAATGGTTTGATTATGATAAAATCATTATGCACGGTAGCGGAGAACTGCTTGTCAGGACGCCGTTAGAGGGCGATCATCTTATGATCGACCGCGCGGGACACAAGAAGAAGCTTTCGGTTTATTTAAAGCAGCAAAAGATCGACGAGAAAAAAAGGAAGACCATTCCTGTCTTTGCGGCGGGAAGCCTTATCTTAGCGGTCGCAGGATACCGCGACAGCTGCGGCTTTGAAGTGGATGAAGGCAGTAAAAGGATAATAAGACTATATACGGAGGAAGAACAGTGAAAGAGATCATTACAGAGCTTATAAGCGAAAAAGAGATCAAAAAGCGAATCAATGAACTCGGAGACGAGATCTCGAAGGCTTATTACGGAAAAGAAATAAGACTTATCGGGATATTAAAAGGCGGCGCAATGTTTGCGTGCGAGCTGGCAAAAAGGATACAGGTGCCGGTGATCATGGATTTTATGCAGGCACAAAGCTATGGCGCAGAAACATATTCAAGCGGAGAAGTACGCATCGTCAAAGACCTTGACATGCCCATAGAAGGCTGCCATGTTCTTATAGCCGAAGACATAATAGACACAGGCAACACCATTGCGGCTCTTACAAGCACTCTTTTAAGCCGCGGCGCATCGGATATCAGCGTATGCGCGCTTCTTGACAAGCCCTCAAGACGTGTGCAGAAAAAAGTAACACCGGATTATCTGGGATTTTCGATTCCCGATAAGTTTGTCGTAGGAATGGGACTTGATTACGATCAGAAATACAGAAATCTGCCCTATGTCGGCTGCATAAGCTTCGAGGAGGAATAACAGGTGGTGGCAAAAAAGAAGAACCGATCCGGTATCCTGTTTTTTCTGATAGTGCTTGGGCTTATGCTCTATCTTCTTTACATTTACAAAAATGCGGACACCTTCTATTCACAGTCGGTTACGGGCGATTATTTCAAAAGCCTTGTCACCAAAAACGAGACCGTCAATTCCGTAAAGGTGGTGCAGGAAAAGGAAGTCCCCGCCGGATATGTTGTGTTTGAATACGGGGACGGCAAATTTATATTCTATGTATCGGATGTAAACGAGATACAAAAGTTCCTTGCCGAGAATAAGGTGGGCTTTACGCTCACGGACGTACAGCGCGACAGCTACATAAAGACCACGGTGCTGCCTATACTTCTGCTGGGAGTAGTCATAGCATTTTTGTTCGTTCTGTTTTCTTCCATCGGAAATGCCGCATATATGGAAAGCGGCATGAAGAGCGGCGACAAGATGCTCTCCTTCGGAAAGAGCCGTGCAAGGAAAATGGGTGAAAAGGACAACAAGACCACCTTTAAAGATGTCGCAGGCTTAAAAGAAGAAAAAGAGGAAATGTCAGAGATAGTCGATTTCCTTAAAGACCCCGCAAAATATAACGAGATGGGCGCACATGTTCCCAAGGGCATACTCCTTGAGGGCCCGCCCGGAACAGGTAAGACACTTCTTGCAAAGGCTATAGCAGGGGAAGCAGGTGTTCCATTCTTTTCGATCTCCGGCTCCGATTTTGTCGAAATGTTTGTCGGCGTCGGCGCGAGCCGTGTAAGGGATATGTTTAACGAGGCCAAGTCAAGCGCACCCTGCATCATCTTTATAGACGAGATCGATGCCGTGGGAAGAAGAAGAGGCAGCGGCCTCGGAGGCGGCCACGACGAAAGAGAACAGACCTTAAACCAGCTCCTTGTGGAAATGGACGGTTTTGAATTCAATTCAGGCATAATCGTCCTTGCGGCCACCAACAGAGTCGATATACTTGACCCCGCGCTTCTTCGTGCGGGCAGATTCGACCGCAAGATCGTTGTCGGAAGGCCCGATATAGGCGGCAGAAGCGAGATATTAAAGGTGCATACCGCAAACAAGCCTTTAGGAGACGATGTCGACCTTGAAAAGGTCGCTCAGACCACCGCGGGCTACACGGGTGCAGACCTTGAAAACCTTATGAACGAAGCAGCTATAAGCGCCGTAAAGGACGGCAGAAAGTTTATCAGGCAGGAAGATATAGACAAGTCCTTCATAAAGGTAAGCATAGGAACGGAAAAGAAGTCGCGCATCATAAGCGAGGACGAAAAGAGGATCACGGCCTACCACGAATCCGGCCATGCGATACTCTTCAAAGTGCTTCCTCTTATGGACCCCGTAAGGATCATTTCCATCATCCCCACAGGAGTCGGCGCAGCAGGCTATACCATGCCCCTTCCCGATAAGGACCGCATGTATATTTCAAAAGAACGCATCCTTCAGCATATCCAGGTCTGCCTTGGCGGCAGAATAGCCGAAGCGTTGATCTTTGGCGACGTTACGACAGGAGCCTCTCAGGACATAAAGGATGCTACGGCAGCCGCAAGATCCATGGTCATGGATTACGGCATGACCGAATCCCTCGGCATGATCCACTACGGTGACAACGACCGTCAGGTATTTGTCGGCGGCGGTGTTGGCAACACCCACGAATACAGCGAAGATACGGCCGCAGCTATCGACCGCGAAGTAAGAAAGATAGTAGACGACTGCTACAAGAAAGCAGAAGCTATAATAAAGCAGCATATGGATGTTTTGCACAAGTCTGCCGCCCTTCTTATGGAAAGGGAAAGGATCACCACAGAAGAGTTTGAAGCTCTCTTTACATGATGTTTCTTTTGTGGAAAAAGCAAACAAAGGCCTGTTTTGTATAATGTGCACAAAAATAAATTTGTATTTTTGTGAAGTTTGGGCACACTTTTGGAGGAAATTATGCTAATATTACGCACGTAACCCCCCCAATACATTATATGGTTTTTGTAACACGAAAAAGGACTGGTCCCCCCCGGTCCTTTTTTGTGTTAAAAGTGAGACGGGGGGACGGGGTCAGAGTCTCATTTTCTTGTGTTTTTCATACCCTGAGCATCAAAATGCCCTTTGGGGTATGTAATATCCTTGACGGCAGTCATACCTAAACAAGAAAAATGTCTTAAAGGGTATGTAATATCCTTGATGGCAGTCATACCTAAACAAGAAAAATGTCCTAAAGGGTATGTAATATCCTTGGCGGCAGTCATACCCAAACAAGAATAATGTCCTAAAGGGTATGTAATATCCTTGATGGCAGTCATACCTAAACAAGAAAAATGTCTTAAAGGGTATGTAATATCCTTGATGACAGTCATACCCAAACAAGAAAAATGTCTTAAAGGGTATGCATTATTCTGGCTGACGGTAAAAAAACATACCCTATCAGGTATTTTAGCCTGCAGGGTATGTTTTTCTTTTTCTTTTTATAGTAGCCTCATTCAGTCTTTGTCGGCATAAGCGAGAATATAAATTCCGTCCCGACTCCTTCGGTGCTTATTACATCTATATTTTCCCCATGGGCCTGAATGATCTCACGCGTGATGGAAAGCCCGAGACCGGAGCCTTTTTTGTCGCGCCCTCTTGAAGGGTCGACCTTGTAGAACCGGTCCCATATCTTGCCGAGGTTTTCGGCGGAGATGCCGGGGCCCTGGTCTTTTACGGAAACATAGACCTTACCCTTGTTCTCGCTGGTCTCTATGAAGATGGTGGAGTTTTGCGGGCTGAACTTTATGGCGTTGTCGATAAGGTTGTAGAGAGCCTGCTGGATCCGGCCAAGGTCAGCGTGAACAAAAAGTTCGCGGGATGCGAAGGTGAGCTCGAAAACGATATGTTTTTCGCTGCAGCGGCCTTCGAAAGTCGCAAGTATCTTTTTTATCTCGTGGTGGATATCGAAATCCGAAATGTTTAAAATAACACCGCTCTTTCCAAAGGTGTTAAGATCCAGAATGCTCTGGGTCAGCTGTGAAAGTCTGTCGGTCTCATCCTTTACGATGCGAAGGTATTTCCCTTCAAGCTCGGGAGGGATGGTGCCGTCCAGTATGGCCTCAAGGTAGCCTCGGATGGATGTAAGGGGAGAGCGGAAGTCGTGCGATACATTCGTTATGAATTTGCGCTGATCTTCCGCAGTGCTTGCAAGAGCAGATGCCATGAAAAGCTGCGTCTTTGAAAGCACACCGATCTCGTCATTTGAAGAATAGTTATATTTGTATTCCAGGTTTCCGGAAGCGTATTCCGAGGCGGCCTTTGTGATCTGCTTAATGGGCTTTAGTATCAGGATATGTATGAACAAAAGCAGAATAAGTGATATCAGAAAGACCCCGAGGGCAATGACATAAAGTACATTCGTCGCCTGATTTATCTGCGCCATGGCTGCTGAGCGCGGATATGAGATTATAACATAGCCTGTGGTCTTAAAGCCGCTCACTATCGGCGCATAGACACATATCTGATCCTCTGCCTGGCTGTCGGCAAGCCTTGATGTAAAGGCGTGATGGGAATTGCTTTTTGCAGGGTCAAAATCCGTAATGACAAGATTTGTCTGTGGATACAGGACCTTAGATGAAGGATCTAAGATCCATAGCCTGCAGTCGCGGCTTTTTTCAAGAGCCTGAATGCTGTCCAGTCTCGGATCGGTTACGGCATCTTCCAAAAGCAGGTCCGTCTTGAACGTGCTCACGATATAATATGCCTCGTCATACAGCTGTTCCTCTATGAGGTTCAAGCGGTAGCTTTTGTTGAGCCCGACGCCTAAGGTGGCAATCAGCACTACACCCAGAACGGCAAATCCAAGGTAGACGAGCAGAAATTTTATGTATAATGAATGCTTCATAGCCTGCCCTTACTTCAGTTCGAATTTGTATCCCACGCCCCATACGGTGGAAAGAGCCCATTTTTCATGATCCTTTATCTTTTCTCTAAGGCGCTTTATGTGCACATCCACGGTTCTGGTGTCGCCGTGGTAGTCGTATCCCCAAAGCTGGTCCAAAAGCTCTTCCCTTGTGTGCACGCGGTTTGGAGTTTTTGCAAGATAATACAAAAGCTCAAGCTCTTTAGGGGGCATTTCAAGCGGCTTTCCCATGTATATAACAGAATAGTTTGAAAGATTGACCGTAAGGTCGGGGTATGAAACGTATTCACCGGTGTGCTGCGTCATATCCTTCGCGGGGGCAGACGGCACACCCGTTCTTCTTAGAACTGCTTTTACCCTTGCCACAAGCTCTTTGGGGTCAAAGGGCTTTATCATATAATCGTCCGCGCCAAGCTCAAGTCCAAGTACTTTGTCAAATACCTCGCCCTTTGCCGACAGCATGATTATGGGAGTGCGTGATTTTTTGCGGATCTCTCTGCAGACCTCATATCCGTCCTTTCCCGGAAGCATCAGATCCAGCATGATAAGATCCGGAGAATATACGTCAAAAGCGTTTATGGCGGATTGTCCGTCGTAGACGGTCATGCAGTCGAAGCATTCCTTTATAAGGTAAAGGGAGATTAGTTCTGCAATGTTTTCATCATCATCTACAATAAGTATCTTTTGTTTGTCAGCCATTTTCTTTTTCCTTTTTTTCAGCTTTCAGGGAACCCATGCCCTGTAATTATTTAAATTCCGCGACAGTCACGCCCGCATCGCCCTCGCCGTATTCGCCAAGGCGGAAGGATTTTATGTATTTCTGCTTTTTTAGGTGCTGATGAACGGCGTTTCTCAAAGCTCCCGTGCCGCGTCCGTGCACAATGCGGCAGGACGGCAGACCGGCTAAGTGGGCATCGTCCAAATATTTGTCAAGAAGGGGGATGGCCTCATCCGTCGTTTTGCCTATAAGGTTTATCTCCGGAGATACCGACAGGGATTTGCCCATCTTTATGGCACCGCCGCCACTGCTTTTTAGGGCCTTTCCCTCAAACGATACACTGCTTTCATTTAACAAGGTGATATCTTCAAGATTCGTGTTGTATCTCATTATGCCAAGCATAACCGTAAGCTCGCCCTTTGAATTTGGAGCGGTTATGACATCGCCCGCAGCATTCATTGAAATGACCCTTACCCTTGTGCCGGGAGTGACCTTTTTAGGGTCGATTGATGCGGCCTTTTCGATAGCGGCCGGCGCAGGCTTTGACTGATTTTTGCCCATCTTTTCGCGCACTCTTGTGCGCTCTTTTTCAAGCTCTCTTGCAAGATCGCTGCCGGAAGTATGTTTGTTTACTGCGCGTATAGTCTCGTCCACAAATGCCTTTGTTTCGGCGAGCATCTTTTCCGCATCGCTTCTTGCTTTGCCTAGGATCTTTTCCTGCTTTTCGTCAAGTGTCTTTTCGCGGGATGCAAGGGACTGAGCTTTGCTTTCAAGCTCGCGCCTCATTTTTTCAAGCTTTGCGCTTTCGCCTTCAAGCTGTATTCTTCCCGATTCAAGCTCCGATATTACATCTTCAAAATGCGTCTCGTCGGAGGTTATACGGCTTTTTGCATCTTCTATTATGTAATCGGGGATCCCGAGCTTTTCGGATATGGCAAAAGCATTCGATCTACCGGGGATACCTATCAAGAGCCTGTATGTGGGGCGAAGGCTTTGTATGTCGAATTCACAGCTCGCGTTTTCCACTCCATCGGTCGACAGTGCATACAGCTTAAGCTCCGCATAGTGTGTCGTTGCCACAGTACGTATCCGCTGCTCTTTTAGGTGGTTCAGTATGGATATCGCAAGAGCCGCGCCCTCAGTGGGGTCTGTGCCTGCGCCAAGCTCGTCAAACAGACATAAAGAATCTATATCCGCATTTTTTATGATGGGGGCGATATTTGTCATATGCGCCGAAAAGGTCGAAAGGCTTTGTTCTATGCTCTGTTCGTCGCCAATGTCGGCATATACCTCGTCAAATACGGCCAGCTGTGATCCGTCAAATGCCGGAATGTGCAGCCCCGCCTGCCCCATTATCGTAAACAGACCGATTGTCTTTAAAGAGACCGTCTTTCCGCCGGTGTTAGGGCCGGTTATTATAAGAAGAGTGAATTCGTCACCGAGCCGGATATCCGTCGGTACGACCTTGTCCTTGGAAATAAGGGGGTGACGGCCTTTTTTGATATTTATCCGTCCTTCTTTGTTAAACACGGGCTCGCTGCCGGAATAATGCCTTGAAAGCGATGCCTTTGCAAAGATAAAATCAAGGTCCGTCATGACCTTAAGGTCTTCTGCTATGACGCTGCTTTCCGCTGCGGCAGAGGCGCTTAAAGCGGCCAGAACCTTTTCTATTTCCTTGATCTCTGCTATCTCAAGTTCCCGCAGTTCGTTGTTGAGCTTTATCACGCTTAAAGGTTCCATGAATACAGTGGAGCCGGTAGCGGACTGGTCGTGCACCATACCCGAAAAGGAAGATCTGTGCTCTGATTTTACAGGTAGGCAGTAGCGGCCGTTTCTGGTGGTTATTATAGGGTCCTGCAACAGCGTACGGCTTCGCTGAAGGATGGAATTAAGTTCTGCGGTTATCTTGCTTTTTGTCGCGGCTATATTTCTTCTTACAGAGTGAAGACCGCTGCTTGCATCATCCGCTATCTCCTCTGCGGAGATAATGCATCTGTCTATCTCTTTTGCAAGCGAGGTGAGCGGTGAAAGGGAAATAAACATTTCATCCAGCGAATCGTATTCATTCTCGCCTACATCCCTTATTCCGTAGCTTTTTGCCCGGGCTGCGGCCGTTAAGAGCCTTCCGATATCCAAAAGCTCGGAAGCGGAAAGAGAGGCTCCCATTTCAAGCCTTGCAAGAGAAGGCCTTACATCGGTCACGCCTCCAAAGGATAATGCGCCGGTCCTTAAAATGCGCGAAAGGGCATCTGTCGTGTTTTTCTGCGCCTTTCTGATCTCGTCAAGATCGCCCATGGGCTCAAGCGAAAGGCACATTTCCTTTGCCATGGGGCTTGCGGCGCGGTCTGACAGCATTTCGGTTATTTTGTTATATTCAAGAGTTTTCAGTGCTTTTTTGTTCATTGTTTTAGATCTTATCTAAGTCTTGCCTAAGGTGGGGCATAACTTAAGGAGTTTTGTTTTTTTGGCGGCGTAAATATAACCGGCCTGCAGACAGTATAACATTTTTTTGATAAATAATAAATGCGAAAATTGTTGAAATGAAAAGTTTATTTCCGCGAAAAAAATGTGGGAAAAATAGCTGTAAAGAAACAGTTGTGAAAAATGCTGAAGTGAAAAAATGCTGAATAATAGAAGTGAAAATGACAAGATATGTTTGATTTTTTTTATTTGTTTATAGTATAATGACTGTCGGATGTTTGTCCCTCGGGGGAGAGGGCATATAGCACCATAGGGGTAAAGTATGGACGAAAACAAAATAAATGACGAAAAACCATATATAAAAGAAAAGATAGTCAAAAAGAAGAATTCTCCGGCAAAGATAATAGGGAGGATACTGCTTTGGGCCCTTTCCGGTGTAGTTTTCGGGCTTTGCGCGGCGCTTGCTTTTTATTTTATAAAGCCGCATTTTGAGGAAACGAAAGAGGAAGAGACTACCCAGGCAATAATAGAACTGCCTGTCTATACGCAGGGGGCCGAGACAACTCCCCCCGAAACAGAGCCCGAGCCCACCACTCAGGAGGACACGGAGAGCAGTACCGAAGGAGCCCGCGAGACATTTTTCAGCGACGAGCAGGAGGCATGGCTTAAACGATACATGGAAGCCATGGCTGCCGGAAGAAAAATGGAAATGGGCGATATACGCGCCGTGAACACCATATTGGAAAATGTTGCAAAGGCTGCAAAGGGCAGCCTCGTTGAACTTACCGGTTATAAGTCGGAAAATGCTGTCTGGAAGACGCAGGGAATAGTGTTCTTTGATGCCGAGGAGAATAATGAGATACTCATTCTTTCCGATATCACGGCGGCTACAGAGGCTGACAGGATCATGACGGTATTTCCATCAGGTCTTCCGGAGGCAGAGGCGGAGATAAAGGGCTGCGATCATGTTTATGGCATTTGCGTTCTTGCCGTGTCAACGGCAGGTCTGAATGAAGGTCAGAAAAAGAATATAAAGGTAACCACATTTGGAAACAATTATTCGCTCGGACTTACAAATACGATCATCCTTATCGGAAGCCCGTATCTTTCATATGACAGCGCCGCAGTCGGCAGGATCACATATATCAAGCCGGATTGTCAGGCACCCGACAGCTCCTTCAAGCTGTTTGCCACGGATATCTCCGTTCCGGAAAATTCCAAGGGCTTTGCGATAGATCTAAGCGGTCAGCTGGTCGGAGTATTTAACACAAATATAGGGCTTGTGACAAATACGGGTGCTCCGGCAGGCTATGCGGCTGTAATAGGTACGGGTGCAATAAATGATACCTTAAGCTGCATGAGTAACGGAAAGACGGCAAGTCTTCTTGGCATTTACGGCATTGCCGTAAATGACGAGCTTAAAGAAGCAGGAATGCCTGCAGGCGTATATGTTTCAAAGGTAATGGAATCCGGCCCGGCATTCAATGCAGGAATTTCCGAGGGCGATATCATAACAAATATCAGTCAGGCGGAGGTTACCGATATAACCCACATATCACATGCCCTTACGGGAACGCATCTTCCCGAAGAAACGGTCAAAGTGACTATGTACAGACAGAGCAGGGGCGAATATCAGAAAATGACGGTCAGTGTGACCTTAGGAAGCAGGTAGAAATGAATCAGAAAAAGATAATCGATATCCATGACGGCGAAAGACTCAGTCAGGTATTCTTATGCAGAATAAAAAAAGAGGCTGTCTCAAAGACGGGCAAGAGCTATTATGCGCTTACCCTTACCGATGATACAGGAAGCCTTGAAGGTAAGGTATGGGACATCAACCAGGCGATCGAAGATTTTGACGCCGGCGACTTTATAGTCTGCGACGGAAATGTCAACACCTTCAACAATGTTTTGCAGCTGAACATAAACAGGCTCAGGCTTGCGCAGAAAAACGAATACCGCGCGGAGGATTTCTTCCCCTCAACAAACAAGGATGTTTCCGAAATGTATGCGGACCTTTTAAAGTTCTGCGCCAGCATCAAGAATCCTTACATGAAAAAACTTGTGAACAGCTTTTTTACGGACGATCCGGAATTTGCGGAAACTTTTAAACAAAAGAGCGCCGCAAAGAGCATACATCACGGTTTCATGGGAGGGCTTTTGGAACACACCTTAAACGTGGTGCGTCTTTGCAACGGCTATTGCCACATCTATCCACAGTTAAACAGAGATCTACTTATTGCCGCGGCTATGCTGCATGATGTGGGAAAAGTAAGGGAGCTTTCGGATTTTCCTGCAAACGACTACACGGATGAAGGGCAGCTTATAGGCCATATCATAATAGGCTATGAAATGGTATCCGAAAAAATAGCTGCCATAGACGGTTTCCCTGAAAAGACCGCAAACGAGCTTAAGCATTGCATTCTTGCGCACCATGGTGAACTGGAATTCGGCTCGCCCAAAAAGCCGGCTCTGATGGAGGCGCAGGCACTTCATTTTGCGGACAATACAGATGCCAAGATGGAAATATTTATCGAAAGCGTAGTGTCAAGCACAAACAATGGATGGCTTGGGAAAAATCCTTTCCTCGATTCCAATGTAAGAAAGACGACTCCGCTTGAATAAAGGAACTATTATGTTTAAAAAGAATGATGAGCTGGTGATGGATATCACCGGCTTTGGAAGTGAAGGGGAAGGGATCGGGAAACCGGAAGGCTTCCCCTTGTTTGGTAAAAAGGCGATTCCCGGTGAAAAGATACTGGCAGGCGTTACAAAGGTAAAAAAGACCTACGGCTATGCCCGCATTATCGAGATAATAGAAAAGTCGCCTGACAGAACGGGTGAAAAATGCCCCTATGCCAAAAGATGCGGAGGCTGCAGCCTGCAGCACTTGGATTATCAAGCGCAGCTCAAGTTCAAGACCGAAAAGGTCAAAAACAATCTTCTTAGGCTTGGCGGAATAGACATAGATGTTCCGGATTGCATTGGCATGGATGACCCCTGGCGCTACCGAAACAAGGCGCAGATTCCCCTTGGAAAAGACAAAGACGGAAATATAATTGCCGGTTTTTATGCCGAAGCAAGTCACACTGTCATCCCTCATGACGACTGTCTTATAGGCTGCATCGAAAACGGACCTATAGTAAAATGCGTCACGGAATTTATGAAAGAATACGGCATCTCTGCCTATGACGAAGAAAAGCATACCGGGCTTGTAAGGCATATCCTTATCAGAAAAGGATATCACACCGGCGAGATCATGGTCTGTCTTATAATAAACGGTAATGATCTTCCCGCAAAAGAGGAACTGGCAAGGCGGCTTCTTGCATTTGAGGGGATGACATCAATATCTCTTAACATTAACAAAGAGAAGGGCAATGTCATTCTCGGTGAAAAGATAGAGAACCTTTACGGACCGGGGTATATAACCGATATGATCGGCCCATTATCTTTCCGCATAAACCCCCTCGCGTTCTTTCAGGTAAATCCCATACAGACCGAAAAACTCTACAAAAAAGCCCTTGAATTCGCAGACCTGAAAGGCAATGAAACCGTCTGGGATATCTACTGCGGCATAGGCACGATCTCCCTTTTCCTCGCGCAAAAAGCCGGCAGCGTTCGCGGAATCGAGATCATACCCGAAGCGGTCGAAAATGCAAAAGAAAATGCTTTGCTAAACGGCTTTACCAACACGGTTTTTTACACCGGCACTGCCGAGGAGCTCCTCCCCCGCATATACGAAAAAGAACAAAAAGGAGCAGATGTGATAGTCGTCGACCCTCCCCGCAAAGGCTGCGGTCAGTCTCTGCTTGAAACCATAGTAAAGATGCAGCCTTCAAGAGTCGTTTATGTTTCCTGCGACTCCGCTACCCTCTCCCGCGACCTTAAGTGGCTTGCCGAGCACGGCTATGAGACAGTTAAGGTCCAGCCTGTTGATATGTTTCCGCATACTGCGCATGTAGAAGTCGTGAGCCTTTTACAGCGAATGAGCAACACCAGTCCGAAAGCCATTACTCTGGATGTTGAGATGGAGGATTATTACAGAATAAAAGGGGACAGGACGAATGATTGAAAGTAAAACTATAATCGATATGGAGAAGACCGGAAACAACCTCCGAAAATATGCATATGAGAATGGATATAGCGTAAAGGATATTCAACAGTATCTTGGATTGTCATGCCCGCAACCGATATACAGATGGTTTAAGGGAATAATACTGCCTTCAGTTGATAATCTTCTTCGACTTAGTGAATTGTTCCATCTTCATATGGAGGATCTTTTAGTGAAACAATACACAAAGTATACGTATGATTGTTG
>Ga0310691_10004470_pt1 | contig 15744 bp, 12 predicted proteins | sample 176DNAGHGlowgp2_FD_203887 | JGI IMG/M metagenome (GOLD analysis project Ga0310691, IMG submission 203887) | Sheep rumen microbial communities from Palmerston North, Manawatu-Wanganui, New Zealand - 1766 DNA GHGlow gp2 (v2) (version 2) | ecosystem: Host-associated > Mammals > Digestive system >...
GTTCAAACACTTCAATTACCGCCTGTAAGAATAGTACAGATAGTATATCAAATCAGATGACGATTGTCTCAACATCTTTGAGTCCGGACTCGACCATTGCCCCGATATCAAGGTTCTCTTCAGCCTTTCTTACATCCTCTTCCGTAGGATGCGTCTTGGGGTGCTTTGCAACAAATATGGTGCAGCAGTCCTCATAAGGCAGTATGGAAGTCTCGAAAGCGCCGATCTTCCTTGATATGTCGCATGTATCCTGCTTATCGATTCCGATAAGCGGTCTTAAGATCGGCATCTTTACTACTTCATTTGTCACGTTTATCGCCTCGAGCGTCTGGCTTGCCACCTGTCCTAAGCTCTCACCCGTTATCAGGCACTTGCAGTTATTCTGCTTTGCAAGCCTCTCAGCGATCTGCAGCATGACTCTCCTCATCGTGATCGTGATCATATCCTGAGGACTGTTCTTGAGCATATCAAGCTGGATCTGAGTGAAGTTAACGATGTGGAGCTTGATCGTCCCCGAGAAGCCGGATACGATCCTTGCAAGATCGATGACTTTCTCCTTGGCCTGCTCGCTCGTGTACGGGTGGGAGTGGAAATATACACATTCCAGCGGCATGCCTCTGCTGGCCATCATGTAACCTGCGACGGGGCTGTCGATCCCTCCGGACAGAAGGAGCATCCCCTTGCCAGCAGTTCCAACCGGAAGACCCCTGTGGGCCATTATCTTGCCGGAGTAAACATAATTAAAATCCCTGACCTCAACATTAACGATAAAATCAGGATCCTTCATCCTTACCTGCAGATCGGGGAAACTGTCGAGGATCACTCCGCCGACCTCTGCAGCGATCTCCTGTGAATCCAGGGGATAATTCTTGTTGCCGCGCCTGCATTCCACCTTAAATGTCTTATAGTCCGGGTTGTCCGCAAGGAGCTGAGTAACATACTTTACCGACTCGGCGAGGATGCAGTCAAAATCGCCTTCGAACTTAACGGCAAAACTGACTGAAACGATGCCGAACACCTGCGTTACGGCATTCATTATCTCACGTGCTGATGCTGCATCTGCAAAGTTGGGGTTGTCCTCATCCTTTGCTTCTATCCAGATCCTGCTCTGACTCTGATAAATAGACAGCTTGCCGAATGACCTTAATCTCCATTTGAGATTGTGCTTAAGCTGTGTCTCAAAATTACCTCTGTTTAGCCCTTTAAGGGTTACTTCGCCCATCCTGGCGAGAATTACATTGCTCATAATAATGCTCCGTCTATGGTATTATTGCACGAGATACTTGTCGTAGATCTCGTCGACCGCTTTAATGAACTCCCGTGCCTCTTCCATCGTGCTGAACCTCGAGAACGAAAGCCTGACAGCATTTGCCGCCGTCTTGCGGTCGATACCGCATTCGAGCAGGACGTAGCTGACCTTTTTCGTCTTGGAGGAACAGGCAGACACAGTGGATACAAATATATCATAAATCTCGAGGCAATGTAACATGGTCTCGGATTCAAACCTGTCAAATGAGCAGTTCAACACAAACGGGAGCGCATCATCAGGAGATAAGATCTTGTTCCCTCTCTTTGTAAGTTCCTCCCTGAGATACTTATTGATCTCAGACACCTTCCGGTATGCATCTTCCCTTGCAGCAGAAGCTTCCTTAAGAGCTGAAGCGAAGCTTGAAGCGAGGAGCAGGCTCTCCGTGCCGGACCTCATGCCCTTCTGCTGACCGCCGCCTAAGATGAGCGGATCTATCTTCACACTGTTCTTCACATACAGGACCCCTGTGCCCTTGATACCGTGTATCTTATGACCGGAGAATGAAGCCATGTCAACTCCGGCCTTCTTAAGGTTGATGTCGAGCTTGCCGAGTGACTGGACACAGTCGAGGTATATAGCGCAATTACGGTTGTTCTTATTGCGGATCTCTACGATCTCTTCCAACGGAAGGACCGCGCCTGTCTCGTTATTGACATGCGTAAAGCACATCAGGGAACAGCCGTCTATGTTGTCTGCGATCTCCCCGAGATCCGGCTTGCCGTCAATGCCGCAGCTGACATACACGACTTCACACCCCTGAGCTTGAAGAGCGTTAAGAACTTCAAGAGTTGCCTTGTGTTCGGTACGTGTTGATATTATCTTGCTGCCGCGCCTCTTATTGCGGCTCATATAACCTCTGATAGCCGTGTTCGCGCTCTCGGAACCGCAGGATGTGAAATATATCTCTTCACTCCCTGCGCCGAGCATCGAAGAAACTGAGTCCTTTACTCTCCTGTACTCTTTCTCTGCCTTGAGACCGAGTTTATGAAGAGAGCCCGGATTAGCAAAAAGGTCGGAATTAAGCTGCGCTGTGATGTCGTCAATAACAGCCTGACACGGTTTGGTTGTAGCGCTGTTATCAAAGTAGATCATACCTTAAGTTCGACTGCACTCACATTAAGATCATCTTTGTACTTCTCAAGGAGCGGTGTGACGCACTCGTTAAGGAATGTATCGACCTGCTCGGGACATCTTCCGATATACAGTGAAGGATCCATGAACTTGTCTGTATCTTCAAGCTTGATACCGAATACGGGATCTTTTGCGATCCTCTCGAGAAGATCATTGGGCTTGCCTTCCTGCTTAACGACTGCACCTGCCTCCATTGAATACTTACGGATTCTCTCATGGAGATCCTGCCTGTCACCGCCGCGCAGTTCGACAGTATCCATGATGATGTTCTCTGTTGCCATGAAAGGAAGCTCGTCCATCATGTGCTTATTGATGACCTTGTCATATACGACGAGACCGTCTGCAATGTTAGCATAGATGCCAAGGATCGCATCGATCGCGAGGAATGCCTCAGGTACCGAGATCCTCTTGTTTGCGGAATCGTCGAGAGTCCTCTCGAACCACTGCTCCGAAGCTGTCATCATGGGGCTTGTAGCAGCCGAGATAACATATCTTGCAAGTGAAGCGATCCTCTCGGACCTCATGGGGTTGCGCTTATATGCCATGGCGGAAGATCCGATCTGGAACTTCTCGAAAGGCTCCTCGACTTCCTTCAGATGCTGGAGGAGTCTGATATCATTTGAGAACTTGTGAGCACTCTGTGCTATTCCGCAGAGTGCGTTCAGGACCATTGAATCGACCTTACGTGAATAAGTCTGTCCGGAAACATAATAAGAAGAAGCAAAACCCATCTTGGCACAGATCTTCTTATCAAGTTCAACGCACTTGCCGTGATCTCCCTTGAACAGTTCAAGGAAGCTTGCCTGTGTTCCCGTTGTGCCTTTGCAGCCAAGGAGCTTTAATCCGTCAGCAACGTGGACAACTTCCTCAAGATCGAATACTAGATCCTGAAGCCAGAGTGAAGCACGCTTACCGACTGTAACGAGCTGTGCCGGCTGGAAATGCGTGAATCCCAGAGTAGGCATCGCCTTATACTTATCTGCGAACTTTGCAAGCTCATCGATAACGACTACGAGTCTCTTACGGACGAGTTCGAGTCCTTCGCGCATGATGATGATATCAGTGTTGTCACCGACGTAGCACGATGTGGCACCCAGATGGATGATACCCTTGGCATTAGGGCACTGAACACCGTAAGCATAAACATGGCTCATAACGTCATGTCTTCTTCTCTTCTCCTCCTCGGCAGCAACATCATAATTGATGTCATCAGCGTGAGCCTTGAGCTCATCGATCTGCTCCTGTGTGATGTTAAGTCCCAATTCCATCTCGGACTCTGCAAGCGCTATCCAAAGCTTCCTCCAGGTCCGAAACTTCTTGTCAGGCGAGAAGATGTACTGCATCTCGCGGCTTGCGTAACGCGAGTTCAAAGGGCTCTCGTATGAATCTTTCATGTTGTCATGCCTCCAGGATCTTGTCTATCGCTGTTATTTTAGCACATACGGCAAGAACATTCACCGCCTGCTCGATGTCGGATACGGAAGGAAAGCTGGGTGCGATCCTGATATTGGAATTATCGGGATCCTTGCCATAAGGATATGTTGCTCCGGCAGGTGTCAGTGCGACGCCTAATTCCTTGCACATCGCTACGACCTTGTCTGCCGTGCCCTTCATGACAAAGAGGCTGATGAAGTATCCGCCGCGTGGCTCATTCCATGAAGCAACGCCTGCGTCCTTGAGCTGCTCATCAAGGACCTTGAGAGCCATCTCAAACTTAGGTCTCAGGAGTGCGGCATGTCTGGACATGTGAGCCTTGACTGAAGCAAGGTCGGGAAGCATCCTTGCGTGAGCCAGCTGGTTGACCTTATTGTTGCAGATAGTCTGCACTGCCATGTACTTCCTGGCATGGTCCATATTCTCTTTATTTGTTGCCAGGCAGGAGATTCCTGCACCGGCGAAAGTGATCTTGGACGTCGAAGCGAACTCATAGACTCTTGAGGGATTGCCAGCCTCTTTGCAAAGAGCGAGCATATCCGGAACGCTGCCCTGGCTTGATTCATCATCAAAAAGATGATGCACTACATAAGCATTATCCCAATAGATCCTGAAGTCCTTAGCAGCAGTCTTCATGGATGCGAGTCTCCTGCATGTCTCTTCAGAGCAGACAAAGCCGTCAGGATTGCTGTATACGGGATTGACCCACATACCGAGTACCTTCTCATCCTTAACGAGCTCTTCAACGACATCCATGTCAGGACCATCCTTAGTCATGGGAACTGTCACGAGTTCAAATCCGAGAGTCTCAGTTACCCTGAAGTGCCTGTCATAACCGGGAGCGGGACAGAGCCACTTTCTGCCTTCTATCTGACCCCAGGGCTTATCTGAATCATGCTCGCCGAACACGATAGCTCTCATAAGTGAATCGAACATCTGGTTAAGGCTCGATGAGTTGCCGAGGAAGATGTTGTCAGCTGATGTCTTAAGGATCTGTGCGAACACTTCGCGCATCTCCTCGATACCTGCAGGGCAGTTATAGTTCCTTGTATCTGTGCCATTCTGTGTCTTGAAGCCCTTGTCTGACAATCCGTCAAAAAGCTGATTAGACAGATCGAGCTGTTCAGGTGAAGGCTTGCCTCTTGTCATATCGAGGTTTAACCCCATCTTCCTGTACTCTTCGATCTTTGCTGCCAACAGAGCTCTCTGTGCCAGGAGCTCTTCCCTGTTCATACTGCTGTAAGGCTTCATAATGACCTCTCCTTCGACGATTTATGAAAGTTCAGAATCTAAAAATTTCATTTTCGCTTCGCATTTTTATTTTTTGCCTTTGCTATTATATTGAATTTGCAATTTTTAGACAACGATTTTTCATTTAATTCTCTTAGAAAGGCGTAAATTCTACATTTTGTACCAAATCCCTGCCGTCTAAGGTCACTTGTCCGATTAAAAAGTAAATATTACGGTCGTAAAGATCAAATTCTCTTATGAGATGACGTGTCGTCTTAACGATCTTGCGTCTCTTGGTATGATCGACGCTCTCGGCCGGGGTCGGGAACCCTGCAGCACTCTTGCGCGCACGCACCTCCACAACGTATACATTATCCGGATCTACGAAAACCGCATCGAGCTCGCCGACATTGTGCACCTCGTAGTTTCTTACCAGCAGGCGCTTGCCTCTGGAACGGAACACTTCAACGATCCGGTCTTCGGCCATCTTCCCTATCTGCCTTGTATTTACACGCTTCTGCATTCTTATAGCCTCGCTTTCGAAATAGTTGTATAATTAGTTGACTTTTTATATTTGGAGGTATCACCATGATCGCAAAGAAGATCCTAAACAAGCTCGCAGGAAGCTCAGAGATCCGCAAGATGTTCGAGGAAGGCAACAGACTTAAGACTATCTACGGAGAGGATCATGTCTTTGATTTCTCGATCGGCAACCCCGACGTGGAACCCCCTAAGGAAGTTTTTGATGCGCTTATCGATATCGCTAACAATCCCGTGCCCGGAATGCACGGTTACATGAGCAACAACGGTTACGAATCCACGCGCAAGGCGGTAGCCGACAAGCGTTCAGCTGAATCAGGCATCGCCATCGCACCCGGTGCAGTCTGCATGACGACGGGCGCAGCGGCAGCAATGAACGATACGCTCCATTCGATCCTCGATGACGAAGACGAAGTCATCGTTCTCGCTCCTTTCTTCATGGAATACACAGGATATATCGAGAACCACAACGGCAAGGTCGTGATCGTTGATACGGATGATGACTTCATGCCTGACCTCACGAAGATCAGTGAGGCCATCACGCCTAAGACAAAGGCAATCATCATCAATTCCCCCAACAACCCTTCAGGCGTTGTATATCCTGCATCATTCCTCAAGAACCTCAACGATATGCTCATAAGACAGGATCATGTCATCCATGTCATCGCTGATGAGCCTTACATAGATCTGATCTACGATAATACGGAAGTTCCCTGCGTACTCAAGTACATCGACAATCTGATCATCTGCTTCTCATGGAGCAAGTCACTGTCCCTCCCCGGCGAGAGGATCGGTTACACATTAGTCAGCCCCAGGAACAAGGATTACGATGATCTGACAAATGCCATCACGCTGTCCAACAGGACATTGGGAAGCGTCAATGCTCCTGCCATCTGGCAGAGGGTCATCGAGAGGACCATTAACGCCAAGGTAGATACATCGAGCTATGAGAGAAGGAGGAACCTCCTCTATTCCAACATCATCGATGCAGGCTTTGATGCCGTAAAACCCAGCGGCGCACTCTACATCTTCATGAAGACACCAGAAGGACTGACAGATGATGAGTTCAAGTCCATATGCGCCGTCCAGAACCTTCTTATCGTCAAGGGTGCAAGCTTTGCCAAGCCCGGATATGCCAGACTTGCTTTCTGCGTATCAGAGCAGACGATCCTCAATTCCAGAAGAGCTTTCTTCGCAGTCGCAGAGGAACTTAAGATAGAGCACCGCAAGGAACTCTGATATCATCCTATAGCGACCACAATAAGTCTTCCGTCAGGCACACTGTAATCACACGTAACAAGAGTGATGAACCGTGTGTCTTTCTTTATGTCCTTTGCAGTTCCGGTATCGACACATGACAGTTTCCGTGTTTTATAAAGATAGTCCTTTTTGTCTTCAACACTGTCAAAACGGATCTTATCTTCCCATCTTAAGTCCCTGTCATCAAGACTTAAGACTATCACCGCACAAACCTCATAAATCCTTGCATCACCGTCTACCGTCAGTTCTATCCTGCTGTGGTCTTTTGCCCATCTGCTGTCCTTATACCGGTTAAGAGCGCCAAACATCGTGCCGTTCCTCATGTGATGCCCGTATATGATGATGTTGTCTTCACCGGTACTGTCATAACAGGGAATGTACAGGCTTCCTGATCTGCTCTTCTTTCCGTCCGGTCTGTGGTTAAGATAGTACCCATTTCTGCCCTGTTCCTCCTGCATGACGGGATAGTCGATATCAGTGCCGTCTATCCTGAGCCAGCATGGGAACACATAGTCATTACCGTCTGCCATGAGTTCAGTCAGTTCCTTACCATCCGTATTCCTGACAAGTTCACCGGTCTGTTCTGCGAGCCGTCTGTAATACAGACCGCTTGTAATATCGTCTGTGATCTGCGGGAGCACATCGCTCCCGCAGATCCAGACTAACACCAGGGTAAAAAAAAGAAGCAAAAACAACCCTGACATTATCACGATCCTGGTTCCGGTCTTCATAGCAGATCAACAAGTCTCTTATTGAGCATTACGCATATGCCGATGATCGATATCAACATACCTGCAGCTGCCGCAAGACCGGTTATTGCGTCGCCGCTTATGCCTTCATCACCCGTCTTTGGAATGTCCGTAACAGTTACGGTCTGATCCTTATTATCAGGATCCCTGTGCGAGCAGACAAGAACAGGGTCTTCGCCTGATACGGCGTAACAATCCTCAAACACGACTATCCTGTCGCCTTCCTTAAGTCCCGATGCATTAAGACTGAATATAACATTCACAGCGCCGTTCTCCTCTTCAGGGGTGAAGACTACCTCCTTAGTCACAGTCTTACCTGACCGATCTGTCAGCTCCTTACCGTTTGAGGCATAATGGAGCTCTCCCCTGATCCTGTACTGATTACCCGGGACAAGGTTTTTATATTCGACCCTGTCAGTTATCGAAGTGTTCTTTACGGGTCTTATGATCTTCACGCCACCCGAACCGGTAGCAGAAGTAACCAGATCTCCTATCTTTACTGTCTGGTCTTCATCATCAGGATCCTTATGCTCTGCAATGAGCCTTCCTTCAGTAAAGAGCGATTCATATGCAACAATCTCCTTTCCATTGTAACTTGTTGTATCTATAAGGAATTCGACCTGCACTTTTCCGTTAACACGTACGGTTCCGTCACTTACGGACACGCCCGTACCGTTATCTTCCGGCGTAAAATCTGCCTTTCCCGTGATGCCGGTTGATACGGTCTTTCCGTCTTCACCCTTCAGCATCAGTTCGCCTTTGACGGTATATGCCCTTCCGGCGACGAGATTCGTGTAAGATACCGTATCAGTCAGCCTGATCTCTTTGCCGTATCCTACGATCTTGCTGCCTCCTTCACCGGTAAGTGATGTCTTAAAATCGAGTTCATTGACAAACGTGACTTCAACGGGCGTTACATCTTCTGACGTATCCTGTTTGTCTATCACGACAGTCTTCACTTCGCCGGAGAGGACGTACATCTCGGGAGCAGCTGTCTCAACTATGAAATAAGTCCCGAACCTTAAGTTAGCAGTCTCGATCGTTCCGGTATCTATCACACCTTCATAGTAACCGTCACGTTCGATCACGGACACTTCATAGAACCTGTCATCTTTCCTGACCTTTGCAGCCTTATCTTCTCCCTCTTCATACTTACCCGAACCATTCGTATCCTCACAGATCATGAAGGATGCACCGGTAAGTCTCCTGGAGTCATCACGGCTGTCAGTCTTATATATCCTGACAGGCGCCGCATACGGTTCATCAGACACTTCGGCAACATAAGAATAGAGTTCATTTCCGTTTATGGTTACCACATTGTCCGTCTTGCCTGTTACATCGATCACACAGCTCTCTTCGGAAGCATAATAACCTGACGGAGCTTTGTGTTCTTCGATCACATATCTTCCGATGCCGATGTCTTCTGCAGTTGCGATCCCGTCACTGTCATCGTCCTTAAGTTCGATAAATACGGATCTCTCACCTGCGCTGATCTTCCCGTCCTTGTCAACATCTTCATACATTCTGAATACCGCACCCGGCAGATACTCTCCCGTCCATGAATCTTTCTTTATTACTGAGACTCTTACGGACACTCTGTTATTTGCAGTAAGTTCTACAGTCTTTGTATCTCCTGTCAGGCGAACGAGTGCATCACCTCCGGATGTCATAGTCCCTTCCTGCCAGCTCAGGCAATAGCCTTCGCGGTCCTTTTCGCGTATCCTGTACCATCCGAGGGGCATGTCATCAAGAGAAGCAGTTCCGTTCTTACCGGTCCTGACCGTATCGAGCAGGATCCCTTCACCTGCGTCTGCATCAGTATCATTTCCGAGATAATAGACATCAAACTCTATGCCCTCCACGATATTATCATCGGATGTCTTTGTTATCCTGATTCCCGATGTTACCAGGTCATTTGTAACCTTTACGGATATCAGGTCACCATTGCCGTATCCCGCAGTCGTGAAGGTATGCTTATAGGTGTTATCACCTGTCTTCTCCCAACCCGATGAATTAACGGTCTCGTTCCTTATCTTTGTATCCTTGTAGTAGTTATCCTTATATTTCTCAACCAGTGTATATGTTGAATCCGGTGCTACGGGGAAATACTTGCCGAGTAGCATCTTGCCTTCTGGATCCTGATACCACGCCCATTCCTTGTCATACATAAAATATGCAGCGGGATCAGATCCGGTATCATCACCCTTATACAACTCGAAAACGGTATCCTTGACATTAAAGCCCGTATCAGTCTGTTTGATGACAGTAAGTCCGGCACCGTCCTTGATGTCACCGTCAGCATTGCTTCCGATATAGACATTTGACGGATCATTTACAGCATCGTAATCCTTATATGTTTTTGTATAAACCGTATCATCACCTGACTTTACCGTAACCTTCATTGTCTTGCCGGCATAATCATATTTGAACGTGACTTTATAAACGGTATCATCTGTCAGTTCTTCAGTCAGGGTCATACTGCTGCCTGATGAATATACGATCTCAGAAGGCGCTTTGGTCTCCTTAAGATAAACTGTCTTGGTAAACGTTCCGTCATCATTATTCTTCAGCAGTATAAGGGAGTCCTTCTCGTTTTCTCCCTTGAGCTTGTTTAAATAATTCGAATAATAACCGTTTCCGTCATTATCGGTTAATACTCCCATTACACTGCCAAGGGCAGCATCCTTGTAGACCGTAAACTCAGCGCCGTTCATCTGGCTCTTGTCAGCTGCATTCTTGTCTACCGCAGGCTTGACATAACACACCTTATCGACATAATCGTAATTCCTGTCGACGAACAGGAGCCACTGCTGGCCTGATCCTGCCCGCTTGTCAGGAGTATAAAGATACAGTTCTCCGTCGTATTCGGGAGCATGAGCGATTATATTGAAGTACTGGATCAGCTGGATCCTTCTGAACATATTGTTCTCATTGCCGTTTCCGTCATCTCCGTAAGCATACGTTGCATGCCCGTTCTTCAGATACGTCGACTTGTCGGAATCAGTAAGCGTGAAGGAATAATAGATGGTCCCGGACAGGTTATAACGGTCACCTGATATAATCCTGCTGGCGATGGCATGTGCAGCGCCGTAAAGCCCGCTGATCTTGTCACCTACACGGGAATCAGGGATATCAAAAGGCTTATACCTGTCCTGCGCATCAGTACTGATCTGGAGATCACGGTAGATATTGGAAGAGGTGAGTGGCTTGTTAAAATTAAGCTTGATCCCGTCATGCGTATCGTCCGCGCCATACTTTTCTGCAAGCGGATAATACGTCCATTTACCGTCATCGACAAGCCATGCGATCTTACGCATGATCTGCTCATCGTTGTATTTATACAGGTCAGAATACTTGTATGCATACCACCACACCGTATAATTCTCATCAGAAGCAACGAGATTCGCAGAAGCCTCCTGAAGCCTGGAAGATGATCCCTTATGGCTCTTAAGACCGCTTATATCAAGCCTGTAGACTGTTCCGCCTTCACCTGGCGTACTTCTCTTTGCTGCAACGCAGATCGCATCGTGTGACCTGCCGTCAGCCTTCAGCTTATAAAGAGACGTCGGATATTCGCTCTGAAGGTCGTAACAGAGATTGCTCACCTTTCTGTCAACGTCAGTTACATCAACCTTCATCTTTGTTGCTTCCAGAGGCGAGCGGAGATCCTCCTTGACACTTAACCAGTCTGCAGCAACGACAGTCAGCGTGCATGTTACAAAGACTGCGACTGCAAGTATCAGGGAACACAACTTGTTTCTAATATCATTCATAAACACTAACCTCCTTGATTCACATAACCGCATCTACGACCTTGAGTTCCTTGACATCCGAATCAAACTTGTAGAGATTGCGGGACAGGATCACTCCGTCATTATTCGGATCGTATGTATTGCATGCAAAGTTCAGATATTCACCGAGCTGATCATGATACTTTGTTGCAAAAGCAAGCGTACTGAGTTCAGCATACGGAAGCAGATAGAAGTCCCCGCCGAGCTTCATGCTGATCTCTTCTAATATCTTCGGATAGAAGATCACTGCAGACCCTGCCTTGGAATACTTGTCTGATACGATCAGCATCTCGCGTATGCACTCAGGTATCCTGTTTATGTCATCGATCACGGTCTGCTCCACCTTGGTCATTATCTCCGTGCAGCTGTCATAACATGCAGGAAAGATCTTATTGGAATTAGCCATCGCATCCTTATGCAGCTTCTCCTTCGTGATCCCGTAATTCTTCAGCATTGCATTGTCGATGATGACAGAGCCGTAATTGTTCGGCCCGAACTTGAGCCTGATGTTGTATGTCATCACGAACTCGCCTTCATCTGTCGTCGGGAACCCGTCGAAAGCGTTCCCTGCCATCTCCTTATTGCATACCCTTACAAAGAGGTTCTTCTTCGCCTTCGTATAATCAAGGATCGACTCTCTCAGCTTAAGTTCTGCAGGCGTTGCCATTGTCACGATCTTGGCCATCTCCTCTAGGAGTCTTTCATCCTTCTCGCCGTTCAGATAAAGACAGTAGAAATCATCAACGTTCACGATGCTCGATGCACACTGGTCTTCCGGTCTGATGAACATCCCGTTATAACTTCCCGAGTGCTTGGTGATCTTCTCAAAGCTAACTTTGCAGTCTGCGTACTTAGGCGGGAGATAAAGCTTTATGTTCTCCTCTATCCACTGCTTAAACTCGTCTAAACTCTTCTTTTCCATAGTTTGGTCCTTTCTTTTCCGGGCAATAAAAAACGGCCCGGATAACGGACCGTTGATCTGCGGAAACTCATAAATATGTAGCTTAAGTATAGGACCGTATTAAGTCTCATTCAATACCCGTAAGTCTCAATTTCGGGGGGTATTTTCCAAGATCTCCGGAGGTCAAAACAATTGTTTGGACCTTATTTCATAAGGCTTAGACGGCCTTTGTCAAAACGACGAGAAGACGGCCTTCCTTAATGGACACTTTTATGGCGTCTGAACCGGGTGCGACCTTATTGGATACGGTAAGCGAACTGGTAGGATATATCACGGCATCATCAAGCTTATACGAAAGCCCCTCCGTTGTCACACCGGTAACCTCCCTGCCTGCAAAAGGAATAAGAGATACAGCCAGGCCGTCTCCATTAACTCCCTGAAGAGTTATGCTGCTGCCTCCTGACACAGGTATTATGTCAGTAACGCCGTCTGTTGCAGTAATGTCAAAACCGGCTTCTTTGTAACGGAACAACAATCCGAGGTTGGCAAGAACATGGTCGATCCTGCCCTCGAGAGAACAGATCAGGTCGATGGAAGCACCTTCAGGACAGCTGTCCAGGGCAAGTTCAGTATCAGTCTTGTCCTTATCCGTTGAGAATAGTTTTTGAGGTATGCCGCTCTTCTCCAGATAATGAAGTCCTTCTTCTGAAGCGGAATCGCAGTCTCCGAAGAACAGATCGGGCTTTATGCCGTTTGCCATGCAGTAATCTATACCGGAATCGGCACAGTACACACAGTCTGCCGCCCTGGCGATGAAAGAAGCCTCAGGATAAACGGGACCTCCCGTGATCACTGCAATGCGCATATGGCAAGATTCCTAACGGCTTTACCGTGATCTTCGGCGCCGAACACGGCGCTTCCCGCTACCAGCAGCCTTGCACCGGCGCGGTATGCTTCCGCAGCGGTGTTGACATTAATGCCGCCGTCGACAGACAAAATGGCATCAGAACCTATACTGTCAAGTTCAGAACGTACCGAAGCGATCCTGTCAGTCGATCCTTCCATATAGCTCTGGCTTCCGAATCCGGGTCTGACGGACATGATGAGCACAAGATCTGCAAACGGAAGATACGGATATATCTTCTCAATGGGAGTGTCGGGATGGATCGCGATACCTGCTTTCTTCCCCAGCTTCCTTATCTCTTCGAGCAAAGCACGGGGATCATCACTGCATTCGATGTGGAACGTGATGTAATCGCAGCCCACTTCGGCAAATGACTTAACATAGCGTTCCGGCTCAGCGATCATGAGGTGGCAGTCGAAGATCATGTCTGTATGCTTCCTAAGCGCCTTGATGACCGGCATTCCTATCGTGATATTGGATACATAATGTCCGTCCATTACATCCAGATGCAGATATCTGCTGTAAGGTTCCACCGATCTGATCTCGTCCATAAGGTATCCGAAATCAGCCGACAGGATCGATGGCGCTATCAAGTCGCTGTTCATTTCTTCAGTCTCCCAACATAAGTATTACGTAATTCATACAGTTCAAGATAGAATTCCTTGTATCTGTCATATCTTCCGCTGTCAATATTACCACGGACAGCACACATTGTCTCATTAATATGTCTGCAATCATCGAATCTGCATCCTGATGCAAGTTCTCTTATCTCAGGATAACCGAGGATCACATCGGTATATTCTACTCCAAGCTCATAAAGGCTGAGCGAAGTGAACCCGGGGGTATCGACTATATGATCCTCTCCGAAATCAAAGAGCTGCACATGCCTTGTCGTGTGCTTGCCTCGTTTAAGCCTTTTGGACACTTCACCCGTCTCCATCACCTCACCGCTTAAGACGCTGTTAAGAGCCGTACTCTTGCCTACTCCCGAAGGACCGGCAAAGCCTATGATTCCGGGAAGTATCGAACTCCTCAGTTCCTCCTCACAGATCATTTTGTCGCTTCCGGAGACATGGACGTCAAATCCCGCATCAGAATAGATCTTCTGAAGTTCCTCACACGCCTGCCTGTCAAGGTCGCCCTTTGTAAAGACTATGACCGGCTTGATCCCGAGCTTTGCGGTGATTATGAGCATCTTATCAAGGAGCTTAAGATCCGGAACGGGATCAACGCAGGCAAATGTAAGGATGATCGTGCTGAGATTGGCCACCGGTGGCCTGACGAGGATATTCTTCCTCTCCTTGACAGTCTTGATGACATAAGGAACATCAGGATCCCCACTCGGTTCGATCACGACCTGATCACCGATCGCAGGGGTCATCCTCCTGTTGCGCATTATGCCTCTGGCTCCGCAGATGACTCTCTCACCTCTGTCCGGGCAGTCTGAAGTTATCTTGATCTCATACTGTCCGCCAACGCCCTTTGTGATTATTCCTTCTGTTATCATCCGATGATAATCTCATCCGGATCCTGGGGATCGGGATCCACAGGAACCGGTGTCGGCGTAGGAGTCGGTGTATTTGTAGGTGTCGGCGTAGGCGTATTCGTAGGTGTTGGCGTAGGCGTATCCGCACGCTTGAATATTGCCTTGTATGTAGCATTGCTGTTGCCGACGACGAAAGTATAATCAGCAGAATATGCGACTATGTTGTTAAGTGAATCCTTCCAGCAATCGAATACGTAATCAGCTGCAGGTTCGGCACGCAGGGTTACTGTAGCGCCGGGCTCATAGCTGCCGCCGCCGGATACGGTGCCGCTTCCCTTGATCTCGATCTTGATCTCATACATTACAGGGGTAGGTGTGGGCGTACCGCCGTTGGCCACATCATCAGCAGAACCGACGATAAGCTTGATGGATGATCTTCTGGGAACAGGGGTTCCCGCTACGGGATTAGTTGCCATGACGAACTGTTTCTTCTCTGACAGGGCAAGGACTTCAGGAGAACCTTCGATCTGTCCGACGATGAGGTTGCAGTCAGCAAGTGCCTTCCTTGCCTCTGCAAGAGTCTTGCCCCTGAGATCGGGGATAACGCTGCTTGTTGGCTCTGCTGCATAGATGATGCAGATGGAATCGCCCGCGCTGACGCTTGCACCTGCTGCAGGTTCGGTCCTTATAACGATGCCTTCCTCAACTTCCTCGTTAGGTTCGGATCTTAAGGATACGACATATCCCAGTGCCGACAGCGACTGATAAGCGCTCGTATACTGCATTCCTGCATAGTCAGCAAGCAGCGAAGCATCAGAAGGCGCTGCGACCTTGAGGATAAGCTTGCTAACCGCACTCCTTATGGAGATCTTCATTCCCTCAGGTATGCTCTGCTCGATGATAACGCCGGGCGCATACTCGTCAGTCTTCACGTACTGGATATCGTAATTGATATTGTTGCTGTCGAGTTCGTCCTTGACTTCCTCGATCTTCATGCCGACATAATTGC
>Ga0310691_10004472_pt1 | contig 15739 bp, 13 predicted proteins | sample 176DNAGHGlowgp2_FD_203887 | JGI IMG/M metagenome (GOLD analysis project Ga0310691, IMG submission 203887) | Sheep rumen microbial communities from Palmerston North, Manawatu-Wanganui, New Zealand - 1766 DNA GHGlow gp2 (v2) (version 2) | ecosystem: Host-associated > Mammals > Digestive system >...
TTTCACTTCTTGCCATAATTTAAAATCCTTTCTTATTCTTCTGCACTGCAAAGGTAGCCAATTATTCTGACACCTGCAAGCATTTTCGCCACCCGAATCAGGTTCTTTCAAGTTCTCACAGATTGTTTCTTGTTATGTTGAATTTTTCTGTGATTTCCGTGATTTCTGTGTGCCAAAAATTTGGTTATCTGCGAGAAATTTTGTACCTTTGTATCGCCGAAGAACAATTACATTTATGCAACTAAATTCTATTACATCATTAGGTCGTGCGGAGCTCGCGCAGAAGTACTTCCCTTTCATCCAGCCGCAGTCAGCCTGGTTGAAGTTGAAGTCACTCCTACAGGAAGATCCGGACTTGGCTCCTCTCACACAGCTGAAGCGCCGCACGTTTCTGCCGGCAGAAGTAAACATTATTTACCAACGATTAGGGCGGCCGTAACCGCCCTATTTTCGGCCTTTTCCGGGCCTGTGACGAAGGGCTAAGGAAACTCCGACTTTCGTCTGCTGAAACTGAGACTTTCCTGCCATGAAAAAGTCCGTTTGCTTAGCCCGTTATTTCCGACATGTTTCCGCTGTGCGATAATGTAAATAAATATTACCATAATTACAAAGTTACATAATTACACGACCGTTTTCATTCTCTGCCATCCGGAGTGGGGGATGTAAACGGCCATATATTATATTTATATTATATATATTATAATATATATAATATAAATATAATATATGAGTGTAATTTTCAATTGAAAAATCAATTTGTCACTTTGTAACAATGTAACTTTCTAATGTCTACACGAGTTGTTTGATGAGAGAGCAGCCTAAAGACCGCAACAGACTTCAGCACATTCTGGAGGCTATCGATACGATCTTGAACCGATGCGAAGGAATGACTCGCGAAGAGTTAACAGCCGACAAAGTGTTTTTCTATGGCATTATCCGGCGATGTTGACGGTAACGGCGTGGTGAATGTCGCCGACCACGTGAAGCTGTCGGATATCATCATGAAGCAAGATAACTAACGTCACACAAAAAAATCTGTCTTTCCTTGCAAATTTAAAAGAAACTTTGTATATTTGCACCGAGAATTAAAATGTGATCAAAATGACTAGGACAATAAACATCTCGCTTAACGTTCCGGAATCCTATGGCATCGAGGAACTGACTCGCCAGCTGACAGAGTACGGAGAGCGACTGATTTCACGTCGTAAGCGAGTCGTAACATCTAAGAAGCGTCACAGTAAGACGTTCCTTAAAGGTCTCTCCCTGCCCAACGGTGCGACTGACAAGGAACTGATCGACGAATACCTGTCGGAAAAATATGGCTTATGAAGCTGTTTCTTGATACGAATATTTTTCCTGAGTTTATTGACAGACGTGCCCAGTATGATGATGTATGTTTGTTGATAGACGCTATTCATGATGGTCGTTTTGAAGCTTTCGTTTCTACCGGTTGTATGTACACACTAGCGTTCTTGTTTGAGAGAAGCCTCAAACGGTTAGATGTTCACCGGCCAGAGTTGACAAAACGACTGCGTGGATACCTGGCTGAAGTTATGGACTTGTCGACCGTTTTGGATCTGTCTCATGCAGGAGTAGAACTAGCAGTCTATAATGAAGCTTTCTCTGATATTGAGGCCAGTTTCCAGTATCAGTGTGCCCTTGAAAACGGTTGTGACGTATTGATTACGATCAACATTGATGACTATAAGAATGCCGACCAGTCGAAGATGGAGATTCTTACTCCGTCTGAATTTATCGGCAAATATATTAATGTCTAGCCCTTATACACGTTCCTGGCCCGATGTGCATGATAGTTGTTATTTAAAAGATTCAATAGAATGATGAGGAGTCTATTAATCACTTTTTTTATGTTTTTCTCTATTGTAGTTAGTGCACAAGAGAAACAGACTGTTGTAACACTGAAGAGTGGCGCAGAGTTGAAAGGAGTCATTAAATCCATTGATCCAACGGATGCGCTAATCATCGTGATTGCTGGCGTTGAGACAACCATTAAGATGGATAATGTGGCTCGGATTGAAGAGGAAACTAGTAGAACAGTTGTCGTAAATGAACCTCAAAAACCTCAACTTTCTCCTAATATGAAACTTGTTGTTACAGATAATGCAGAGTATCCAGATTCATTTACGATGAGAGTCTTTGGAACAGATCTGAAGATGATTCTTGTAAGAGGTGGTGACATGAACATGGGCTTTGATGGAGAAAACAGTATGGATATGAGAAGTGAGCCTGTTCATAAGGTAACTGTGACATCTTTTTATATCAGTGATACATTTGTTCCTTCTGTTCTCGCTCAGAAATTGACTGATAAAAAGATAAACACAAAGTGGCCATACCATGAAGATCGTTGGCAGGACATCAACGATATGATTGCCAAAATATCAAAAGAAGTCGGAATGCCTCTTCGTTTGCCTTTAGAAGCAGAATGGGAGTATGCCGCTTGTTCCAAACAGCAGAAATTAATCTTTAGCAAGTGCAGTAATAATGAATTCTGTTTTGATTACTTGGCAGACTTTGAGAAAATACAAGAAACTGTTGTTGACCCAACGGGACCAGAAGATGGGAGAAGACATGTAGCTCGTTACTTCGGTGATACGATAAGAAATGGCAAATACTTACATCAAAGTATTGAAAGAAAAGCTGGTAAAGATTTGTCTACCAAATATTTTAAATATCTTATAGGAGAGAGAAATCTTTCTGATGAAGAATTAATCTGGCTTGATGCAATTAGTTAAGCGCACGGAGGGACAGAACGTTGTGTAACACATCAGGACATTCATCTTGCGTCCCGCTGGTAGCAAGAGCGACGGAGCCGAGCGTCCCATTGTGCGATAATGAAGAGCTGAAGGTGCAAGGATCGCGATGGTCTTTGCACTTTTTTGTGGCCTTTCGTAAAAAAAGTAAGCGAATTATTTGGCGGTGCAAATATATTTTGTTACATTTGCAGACTGTCATGAAACAAGTGCTTTCGTTTTTGACAACTAACGGTTATTTAAAAGGAAGATTAAGAATTATGGAAATGACTGAGGCCGAAAAGCTGGCCTTAATAAGAAAAGAACTGTTCGACGGCTTCACTCTTGAAGACGTGAACTATATCACAGAGGGCGACAGGAGGGAGCTGATGCTTATGCATGCCGAAAGGATCCTCGGCCTAAAGCCGAATGGCGAGGCCGCCAGGTATTATGCATCAGAAATATATGGCGAGAAGCTTAATAGACATGATACTATAGGGTCATTTTTATTCGCTCCTCAAGAAGGCGTTGACGGATGGATTTCCGACTTGATGAAATTGCTGGCCTGTCTGTTGGATCATAATCCGTGGGGACACCTATTCTCTCTGAGATGGCTCAGTGCCCATTTCAATGCGGCTAATGGAAACGACCCGTATCAGTTTTCACCTAAGAATGAGCAACTTCTGGTGTGGTTGGAGAGAACTGTGGATAGAAGAATTGCCGCACTGGTAGGTAAGATGGTACAGAACGTGGCAGAAATTGAATCACAGAAGATATCTGTTGCCATCTATGACTATATTTGGGAAGAACTCCATCAGATAAAGTTTGACTGTGCCAATGAGGAAGAATGCAACGGATTCGTCAACAACCTTTTAGGCACATTTGACAAGGTGAATGCCCATATTAAAAAGGGACGAGGCTTGGGACTTTCGATAGAGGAGATAGGTTTGATAGACTCTCTTTGGTGTGAAGTTCCCAATCATTATCCTCAAGACTACGTTGACGCAGCCAAGGAAATCTGGCAGAAGATAAAAGCTGTAAGAGATAACTTTGCTGACGGGCGAAAAACTTATGACGATTGCCAGCTCTTCATTACTGATATGGTTGAAATCGTTCTGCCCATCACAGAGAAACATAAGATAGACATGGAACTGGACGATGAACATAGTCTGCCGATGAGTTATCTAAAATATTGGCTGGATTCTATTTATTTCGGCAATGATCCCCACTTTGGATAACATCCCTTTGATACCGCAGGGCGACTATTCGCCGGTGGTGCGCGAAAGAATCAATCGATTGATACGAGAGGCAGACCGTCTGTTCTCGATTGGGTATATTCGGGAGCGATGTCAGCAGGTCCTGATTCCTTTTCTTGAAGGGAAACAGCCATCGCCCTATGCAGAATGGGGTGCTCAGTTGTCGGTAAATAGAGAGTTTCGCTTTGCACTAAGTCTTACCCTGTCATATAAATCTACCATGGATGAAATTGTGCAATGGGCAAAAGGCTGTATTGGTGAGTACCTGCTTGTTGAGATACGAGAGGAGCGGGCCAGATGGATAGAAGAGTTTGCTAGAATAAAATTCGCCAGCCGATGGTATCAGATGAAAGATGACGAGGTGGCCTGGCGTGTGTTCTCTAGAAACATACCTTATGGTGAAGAAGGCAGAGAGGAGGAGATTAGACTGTTCTTTGCGACACTTGACAGAATATGTATTTTGACAGACATCCTACACGGTCATGCCTCAGAATATGGTCTGGAAGTGGATTATAGCAAGCTGCAGCAAGAAGAGAGGATAGAACATGTGCGCAATGTTGGACGTCCGAAGAAAGCTGGCAGGAAGATACTGAAATCCTTTATCTATCGTGCCTTTGATGATGAAGAAACCAACCTGCGCCTGCAGAGTCTGTATCATGGGTTGTTGCAGTTGCAATGGATTGCCGCAGATACGAAGCAAAAGAGTTTTATGAGTATCTTCAGTGGCGAAGATACGACATGCAGGGTGACGTGGACTGGCGATATCAATACGTTGGCAGAACTTTTCAAGGAACTGGTGACGAGGAAGGGCTTCGTGAAGCTGCATGAGGGTGAGAGTATCTGGGTGATGGTGAATGCCCGTTTCTGGGAGAAGGAGGGCAATCAGGAGTTTGGCAACGACAGACTGCGTTCCACGAGTACACCGACAGCCAGCAAGGAAACGATCGGCTGGCTGGTGAAACTGATGGATCCGGATATTCCACTTGAAAGCCTAAGAGAGGCTATGCAGACTCAGCGTTAATTCAGCGCAGTCAGCGTTCCGAAGAAAAAGAGGAAAATTTTTTAGAATTATTTTTTGTGCCCGCAAATGGCTGTATACAAGCCGTTTGCGGTTTTTCGTTGTTGTATGATTTGGGGCTAAACTCAGCGTTAATTCATTTCTCGCTGAGTCTAAAAACAGTGTTATTATAGAAACTCTCGAAAACGAGAAAAACGGGAGTCAGTAGTAATAACAATTAATATTTTAGAATTATGGAACAGATTTTTATTTACGACCGCTACGGTCTTGAGTTGTTAAGTTGCCAGTTCGCTGGCGTGAGTGAAGAAGGTAAGCCCCAGTTGGTGATTACGACACCGGGCAAGGTGGTTGAGTCGCTGGATGATTACACCAGCAACATGGATGGCTATCTGATGCTCTGCGGGGGTGAGAAAATGGCTGAGTCGAAAGACGTGATGAAACTGTTAGGTTGCGTATTCGAGGGAGGCCTGGATGTGCTGGAGGATAGCGTGAAAGGGCGTGTTGAAGACTTGAAGCGCTTTGGCATCGATTGGAAGCGCGAGTCTGTGAATCTGGCGGCCATCGTCAGGGAGTACGAATACAAGCCTCATGACATCCGCTATTCATTAAGGGTCGTGGAAGGTGATCATGATCCTGTTGAATTGGCAAAAATCGACTACTACGACACAGTAGAGGGCTTGTTCGACGAACTGCGGGAGTTCTTTACGCTGGTGGAAGAGACGACGGGCATCATGCTGAACAAGCGCTTGGTCACCTGGAAGGAGGTCAGAGAGAAGGCCAGGAAGGAGGACTTGGGTATGTTTAGTAAAGTAGAAGAAATAGGTTGTGATTGTTGAATACTCATGATTTTTTTGAATTGTTGTTTGTACATTCTCATTTTTTTGACTTCGTTATGAATCAGCAAAGCGTTGCTGGGAACCGCCTCTGGTTCGGGAGAATAGGAGGTGATTTTAATAAAAGACAGAAGAACAGTTTTTAGACAAAAGAACAAAAGAACATATAAAATTATGAAAGTAAGTGATATTTGCCTGAAGAAGCTCAAGGAGCTGGAAGGGCTGAGAACGAAAGCGTATTACTGCCCGGGCGGGAAGTTGACGATTGGGTACGGACATACTGGACCGGACGTGAGACCTGGGGATGTGATCTCGGAGTACTGGGCGGAACATCTGTTGAAGTCGGATCTGTATGACGTGGAGAAACAGGTGGACTCGTTGGGACATTGGAACCAGCCGCAGTTTGATGCGTTAGTCAGTTTTGCGTTTAACCTCGGGTTTTACAAGCTGAAGACGTCGGAACTGTTGAAGAAGATTCAGGAGGGCGCTAACATGAGGGCGATCAAGAAGGAGTTCATGCGCTGGGTGTATGCCGGAGGGAAGAAGCTCAAGGGGCTCGAAAGGCGCAGGGCGTGGGAGGCGAAAAGGTTCTTTGAAGAGGACCTGATGGAGCCGATGAAGGTTCGTGACTGGAGCGGGTTTCACAAATAGTTTACAGTTTACGGTTTACAGTTTACAGTTAATTATGGGAAAGATGGATTTTTACGGAGAGAGGCCGGCGGGGAAGCCTGACGAGAGGGTTGAAGGACGGCTGCTGAAGTGGAAGGATTCGGACTATGTGGCGTTTGAACCGGTGCAAAAGCGGGATCAAGATCATCCGGCTCGCACGTACCTGAAGGAGACGAAGCACGTGTCGTTCTACAAGAATGAGGGGGAGAAGGAAAACTCTTATTCGCTTCACGTGAATGTGGACGGCAAGTCGACAGATGCTCCGGCAGAACTGTTGCAGAAGGCAGCGGAGGCTCTGAAACCGCTGATGAAGAAGGAACCGCAGATTGCTGTGAACACCTTGTTTATTACGGACACGGACGAGCTGAAGGTATGGCAAAGGAAGAAGCAGAAGCAGCTGGTGATTCAGTTCACGCTCGACACGGCGAAGCCGTTCCTCATGACGAGCAACATGCTCAGATTGGCGCAGGAGGCGAACAAGATCATCAACTCGCGGAAGTTCTAAGGTCACACAGATCGCACAGATGACACAGATTTATTGATTGAACAAAAATCTACAAAAATTGAGCATAAATATATCGTCGCTGGCGACGATGGGAAGATTTAAGTAAGATTGATGAAGATTTTTGTTGAAAGAAAGAAGAAAAGTGCAGGAGAGTTTTAAGTAATTTATGGCGTTTTGTTTTCAAAGGAATTTCGGGGTACCCACGGAGAACGTGGGCCCCGATTTGCTCCGGTCGTTGATGAGGGGCAGAGAGGTTGCCGAGAAGGTGGCACTGGTCAGACAGATCAAAGAGAGCGGCTTTGCACTCAGTTGGTTAGAGACAGAGGGCTATCAGGACTGGCGTAAATGGCTGAAGCCTGAGAAACGGGCTGCGCTGGATAAGCTCTCAGACCAGAAGAAGGTGGAGGCTTATTGTGACGGGATCAAACGGGGACTGCCGCTGGTGATATTTATCGCCAATTACCTGGAGCTGAAGAATAAGAAGGAGGTGATTGGCCGATGGCGACAAAAGGCGGGCGTTTGTCTGAACGGACTTGCGGTGCTGGATCTCGACCACGTGGTAAAGAGCCACGACGGAAAGGCGGCACGCGAGTATTGGACTCAGATTATCGCACATCTTGACCTCAAGGAGATTGGCATCCTGATGGCGTTTGTCTCGCCCTCGGGCGATGGACTGAAGGTGGTCTTCAAGGCTCGGCTGGAATGGGGCAACCTGATTGACAACCAGCAGGAGATGGCGAAGCTGTTGGGCGTTTCAGAGTTCATTGACGAGAAATGCAAGGACGGCAGCCGGGGCCACTTTTTGACCACGGAGCAGGATCTGCTGTATATTGACGAAAAGATTTTTGAGTATGAGAATCAGGCGTTTAGTGAGAAGTATAATGAGCAATATCGTGGCGGTCATACTCAGCCCACTTTACATTTTGCTAATGCTGGTGTTGTGGATAGTGGTCATACCGCTGATGGCGATGGTGAAGTTAGTGAGACTGTTGGCGAAAAGGCCGATGAGGTGTCTCTGACCTACCACGAGATTGCGCTGACGGCGATTATCGAGAAGCTGTTAGGCGGCGTGGTACCTGGTCAAGGCGACCGTCATGATAAGATGCGGGACTTGGCGAATCTGTTGAGGTATGTGTGCGATAATTCGCCGAAGAAGGTGCTGGAGGCACTGAAGACGCAGCCGTGGGTCAATGACCTAATAGCCGAGGGAGATCCTGTGGAGGCGACGGTAGAAGGAGCGTGTAAGTTGAAGTATGGCAGAAAGAAACCGGAGGAGCTTCAGAAGGTGCTGGATGAGTTGGGAGCACAGGGGGACAGCCCCTCTGTAACGTCTGCGACGGTCACAGCAGGGACAGTCCCCGAGTGCCCCGGCAAGAGCGCAGAGGTACCGCTGAAGGAGTGGGGCGAGGAGATCGAGAAGATGTTCGGGGTGTATCCGTGTCTGAAGGAGATCTGCGAGGGACTGCACCGCGAGGCTTATCCGGCGGCGATGTTCACGGGGGCGGCGTTCTTGGGCACGCTGCTGACGCGGACGTGGTACTACTTCTATCACCGACCGGAGGAGGAACGGAGACTGAATTACTGCATCTACATCATCGGTGATCCGGCCAGCGGAAAATCGTTTGCCACAAGGCTCTACAAGTTGCTTCTGGCTCCGATCATCGCGGCGGATAAGGTGGGCAACGATGCCATCAACCGCTATAAGAAGGAGCTGAAGGAGCGCGGCACATCGAGCAAGGAGCAGAAGAAAGAGGCGCTGAAACAGCCAGAGGTGATCATCCGCATACATGGTGCGCGAACGGCCAACGGCGTGTTTATCGAGGATATGTGCAAGGCCATCGACGTGATCGGCAACAAGGAGATGCACCTGCACATGCTGACCTTCGACTCGGAGCTGGACTCCTCGACCTCGGCCTCGAAGGGCGGGCAGTGGATCGACAAGTCGACGATGGAACTGAAGGCCTTCCACAACGAGGAGGACAACCAGCAGTACCGCAACGTGGATAGCGTCACGGGACCGTTCAACGTCTATTGGAACTATGTCTACACGGGCACGCCTTTGTCGCTACACAGGAAGGTTACCGAAAGGAACTTCGGATCAGGTCTTTCTACACGTCTGGCGGTGATTCCTTTGCCGCCGAGCGACTTCAAGATGATGGCGCTGATGCAGCCGCGCACCACCTATCAGGAGGATGAGGTTCTGAAGACTTGGGCCTATAAGCTGGACGGTGTGAGTGGTGAGTTGCCCGTGTGGCCGCTGGTAGAGACCTGTTGGGAGTGGACGCGCGACCACATGGCCATCGCCGAGATCAATCAGGACAAGAGCGACGAGCTGTTGCTGAAGCGCGTGGCCTACTACGGCATCTCGATCTCGGTTCCCTTCATCCTGATGCGCCATTGGGACGAGTGGGAGCAGACGAAAACGTTCACCATCGACGAGCAGGACAAGGCGCTTTGTGAACTGGTCTTGAACATCCAGTACCGCTGCCAGCACCACTGGTTCGGGGAGTATGCCCGCAAGTATTTCGACGACATGCTGGCCGACCCGGCTATCCAGAGAAACCGTCAGTCGACCACTCAGAGGGCTTATCGCTCGTTGCCGGATGAGTTCGACATGTCGCAGGTGGCGAAGGTGGTCGGTTGCTCGGATAATGCGGCGCGGACCATGATCTCGCGATTCTGCAAGGACGGTTATCTGGAGAGGCTGGCCCACGGCAAGTACAGGAAACTGGTGCAGATACTGTGATAGTGACATAGTTACAAAGTGACAAAAGGTTTTTCCGATGAGGGTGTGTCAAACAGGCACATCCTCATTTTGTTTTTTTTCGTCTTATTCCTTGCATGTTTCAGAATTTATGCGTATCTTTGCGGCATCAAGAGCGTTATCATTACAAATTAGTCAACAACAATACATGAATAAGGTATCAAAGGTTTTGCAGCGATGGACCGAGATGAGCCTCGTGCTTCGCATTTTTATCGGTCTGGTGATTGGTGCTGTGCTGGGACTGTGTGTGCCCGAGTGGTGGGGGATAGGCATTCTCGGACTGGTGTTCGTGAGTGCCCTGAAGGCCATGGCACCCGTGTTGGTGGCCGTGCTGGTGGCGGCAAGTATTGCCAAGGCTGGCGGCGGGCTGGGGCCGAGGTTCCGGACGGTGATCTCGCGCTACATGCTGAGTACGTTTATCGCAGCCCTGCTGGCGGTGGCGGGCAGTTTCCTGTTCCCCGTGACGCTCGACCTGAGGGATACCGTCGAGGGCAGTGCGCCGGGGTCGCTGGCCGAGGTGTTCAAGACGCTGCTGACGAGCATGGTGGAGAATCCCGTGATGGCCGTTGCGAAGGCCAACTATATCGCCATCCTGTTCTGGTCGATAGTCGTGGGCATCGGGCTGAAGCTGAAGGCGGGTGAGAAGACCATCGACGTGGTGCACGACCTGGCCGACGTGATCACGCTGGCCGTGAAGTGGATCATCCAGTTTGCGCCGTTCGGTATCCTCGGACTGGTGTTCTCGTCAGTCGCCGAGAACGGGCTGGAGGTGTTCACCACCTACGGTCATCTGCTGTTGTTGCTAGTGGGCTGTATGCTGGTCAACACGCTCGTGTCGAACCCGCTGATATCGTTCCTGATGCTCAAGCGTAACCCCTATCCGCTGCTGTTCACCTGTCTGAAGGAGAGTGGCCTGCAGGCGTTCTTCACCCGTTCGTCGGCTGCCAATATCCCCATCAACATGGCGCTCTGCAAGAAGCTGGGGCTCGACGAGGACTTCTATTCGGTGAGCATCCCGCTGGGTGCGACGATCAATATGGACGGTGCGGCAGTGACGATCACGGTGATGACGATGGCCGTGACGCACACGATGGGCATCGACGTGTCGTTTGGTGCGGCGCTGTTCCTCAGTGTCATTGCCGCCCTGGGTGCCTGTGGCACGTCGGGCGTGGCTGGCGGTTCGCTGCTGCTCATCCCCATGGCCTGTTCGTTCTTCGGCATCAGCAACGACATCGCGATGCAGGCGGTGGGCGTGGGATTCATCATCGGCGTGGTTCAGGACTCCGTGGAGACGGCACTCAACAGCAGTGGTGACGTGTTCTTCACCGCCACCGCCGAGTATTACGAACGGATGAAAAAACGATAGCCGTGTAACAGAATAGTTAATTAATCAACTGATAGATATGAAACATAAAAACCTATTAAAGACAGCGATGATGCTGCTCGTGATGATGATGTTTGTCTCTCCCTCAACGGCGCGGGCGCAAGGCGCGAGCGGTAATGAAAACCCTGGCCAAGGCCAGACGACGGTGACGGCAGGAAAAGACGTGAAGGCCATCGGGGTGAAAGCAGCTACAGAAGGTGCGCAGGAAACGGTCACAGAGATTGATGAGGAAGGCCAGGCGGTGCCAGCCGCTGTGGGCAGCACGGTACGGGTGATAGGAAATGCCCCTGAGGAGGGGAAGGCTGCGCGGCTGAAGCTGACGATCTACAAGGCTCCCGAAAGCGAGGTGGTCAAAGTGCAGACAATTGAAGTTAAAGGCAAAAGTTCAGTCAAAGTTGGCAAAAGTATAAGAATGAAAAGTGCTATTATGCCAATTGATGCTGACAACAAAAAAGTAACTTGGAGCGTACAAGACTATGATAAAACGAAGAATGCGCCCTTAGGTACAAATAAAAGGGCAACAATAAATATTAAAGGCATGCTGACAGGCAAAAAGGCAGGCTATGTAATGGTCACTGCGATGGCACAGGACGGCTCTAACGTGGCAGGGTCAATGATTGTTCATGTCATAGGGACAACGGCATCGAATGTCACAATAAGTGGATTTGAACCTATAGAACCTGAAGAAGATGAATGGCGAGATTTGCGGACTGTGGCAGATACAGAAGAAACGAAAGCTATAAAGGAAGAATTACAAAAAGCTGCGGAAAGTGGCGACGTTCTGAGTGCTCTGCCTGATGATGTCAAGGCAGAGTTAGGAGAAGAGTTTAATAAAGTCGACGAAATGGTGACTGTGAAGATAGAAGAAGGTTTAGATGCTAAAAAAGGTCTCAAATGCAAGAAAAGGCTTCAAACTCCATTAAAAAATGGAGCAAATCCTCGCTGCTTGTTTGCGATTCCCGGAGCCGATGGCAGAGTTGAATGGATTGTAGTTACAAGCGTAGTAAATGAAGATAATGATATATGCATGACTCTGGATGAAGCCGTATACAACAAAATCGCTGGAAAAGAAATAGTGCTTGTTCCTGTTATGAGATAACTATATACAAACAATATGAAGAAGATGATTACAAGACAATATAGATTTCAGGTCATGGGACTCTTGGCAATGTTGACGCTGTGCGGCAACAGTGCGGCTTATGCTCAGGAGGAGACGATTGATGTGACAGACCAGATAGACTTGGTACAGGAATCTGCGGCCGAATGGACGTTCACGATGCTCGAGAGCAGTATTACAGCCGAAGTGGAGTACGAAGACGCTGTTGTGAGCGTAACGAAAAAAGTAGATAATGCGACCAGTACAAAACTATTTTCAAACATGTACGAGGCCATTGAGGCGGCCAGTGAAGGCGATGTGGTGAAACTCTGCACAAACATCAGCATCGCGAAGGAAGATGATCCCTGCGAGACAGGGATGCTGCCCATAGAAATAGGTACGGCAGAAACTCCGATAACACTCGACCTGAATGGCTATACGCTCAGCTTCCCTGACGGTGGCTTTATCGATGTGCAATCGTGGGGCTATCTGAAGATTATCGACAGTACCGGCGGCGGAAAGGTGACGAGTGCGAACCGATTCGCGGTATGGGTGAACTATGGCGGCTATATGATTGTAGAGGGCGGATGTCTGGAGACCACAAACACTACCGGTGACCCAAGAGAAAAGAGTGCGGTATATAATCAGGGCGTGATATTCACCAACGCTGGCACAATCAGCGGCATAGAGTTTGGCATCTATAACGAGGGGGTGGTGAACCTCGGCAAGGGAAAGATTATGGCCAGTAATGGCGTAGGCATAGAAGGTGACGGCGAAATAGCTATGCTCGACCTTCCGGTGTTCGACTGTCAGATTAAGGACATCAGCCTCGCAGAAGACAAGCTGATCTATTACAGTGGCTGGGTATTTGGCGTACCTGAGAAGAAGATTGTGGTGAGTCTGGCAAATGCCGAGCAGAAAACCTTCACATACGGCTATAATATGAGGACTGCCGATGGTGGTATTACTGATCCCTCGAAGGTGTTCAGCGTAAGTGGCATCAGCGACAAGCGCATCGGTTTCATAGACTATGAAATGAGAACGGAGGCGGGTATTGCCGATCTGACGGAGATCACATTCCCCGCAGGAAATTCGACTTACTACGACACCTGGGCACTCGCGCTGGTTGAGGAGAACGAAGACCTGAAGTTCTACACCGTTACAGACGTTAACGATAAGAGCGTCGAGCTGACGGAGATTAAGGGTAAGAAGTTCAGCGAGAATATGCCATTGATCGTAAGCAACACCTCGGGCAAAGCAATCACAGCACAGATGGTGACAGCCCAAACAATGATGGCGAACAGTTTCCTAATCGACATGCAGGAAGACATGGACGGAAAATACGTCTATCCGGGCTTTGAGGGTACCGATGTAGCCATCGACCAGATTGATAAGATGGACGGCTTCGAATACTATGGCTTCAACGGCGAGGACTTCGTGCCGCTGAGCAACCTCGGCCCCGTAGAAGCGCACCGCTGTTGGCTGGGCATCGGTGAATTCCCTAACTTCGATGAGGGTGATGAAGGAGAGGGCGAAGAAGGCGGCCTTCCTGCCGGAGCCCGCAAACTGAGTGTCGTATGGCCAGGGAGCGCGGCTAAGAGTAATACTGGGGCGAGCGGAGAAACATTCAACCTTACCCTGGTAACGGATGCGGAGGCACACGGCACGGTGGCCTTCAGTGTGAACGGCACAACGCTCACCAGCGACAACAAGACCGCCAGCGAAGGACAGACCGTGACCATCACCGTTACACCGACCGTCACACAGGACTTGGCGTATGTGGTGCAGAGCATCACCGCCAAGCCGTCGATGACCACCAGTCAGATGAAGGTGCGCGGCAATATTTTGGATGAGGTCACCCTCACGCCGGCAGGCGCTAACACCTGGACCATGACCATGCCTGCCGCCGATGTGGAGGTCGGCATCAGCTATGGGTCGATCACCGTCACAAAGGTTGAGAATTCGTGGATCAATATTAACCTTCCCGAGGAAAGGTACACCTACGACGGCACGGCGAAGGAGCCCGATGTGACGGTGACAGACAACGGGACGGACGTGACAGAAAAATTCACCGTCGAGATCAGCAATAACGTGAATGCCGGCGAAGCTTTGGTCACTGTCAGCGCCAAGACCAACTATCCGGAGTACACTGGCACGGCCACGAAAAACTTCACCATCGCAAGGAAGCCTTTATCTTTAGTGGCAACTCCTGTAACCATCACCGAGGGTGAGGAGACTCCCACAACCTTCACAGGGACTGTCGCAGGATTCGTCGAAGGAGAAGGCCTTTCGGACGAAGATCAATTATCATTCTCACTCTCACTCACCAATCCGGCATCTGCTACACCAGGCTCTTACGCTGTTACGGGTACTCTTAACGGAAAGACCAGTGGCGACTATGGTCAAAACTATATTTTCTCAAATGCCGCATCAAATGCAACAGCATTTACCATCAAGCAAAGAGAAGGAACTTTTGATTGGGTTTTTGTCTATGCCGATGGTGAATATTCTTTTGCCGATGGTTCTCAGTTGAAAATAGAAACGGATAGAAATAGTGGTAATAGATATGCTACCCTCAAAAAGCCCGTAGTCTGGGATCCAGAAAAGGAAACAATTAACGGAATAGAATACCAAAAACTTGATCAGGATATCCAAAAAAAGATTTTAAGAACAAATGATGATGGTACGCTGGTGCTGTGTAGTGATCATGATAATGTCACCTTTGTTCAGAAGATTACGAGAGACGCTGAAGGCAAGGAAACAGTAAAATACAGCTTGATCTTCAACAAAACCGAAGAGCAAACGCACGCGACGGTGATGGGAGCTACTGCTGGAATGTCCTGTCTTTGTGCAGGCAATGACTTCATTGGAGCAGCTACAGAGGGTCTTGCTCTTGCCTCAAATGTTGGGGCTGATGGCGTCTCTTCATTTGCCCAAATGGGTGGAGGTTCCATTAGACAGGAAACCGGCGTCCGTGCCATGGCTCGCGGTGCTGACGATGAGATGAAGGTTGAATGGGGCGTGGAGTATCTCATTCTCAAAGACTGCGATCTGGAGTTCATCCTCCATACCGAGAGGGGCCCCATCACCATCGAGAGTATCACATTCCGCCGACCAGGTGATGCCAACGGTGATGACAAGGTGAATGCTGCCGACATCGTGGAGATGATCAACGCAAAGAACGGCAAGGCCAGTGAGCACTTCAACCTCACCAACGCCGACATCAATCACGACGAGTATATCACCCAGGATGACATCGACGCTGTGGTCAAACTGATCATGAAAACAATGAATAACAAAGAAAATGAATAGAACAATAGCAATATGAATAAATCATTGGAAAATCTCTTCGGCTTCGATTCTCAGAAACACAATGTCCGCACAGAGATCATGGCGGGCATCACCACATTCCTGACCATGGCCTATATCCTGGCCGTCAATCCTGCCATCTTCAGCGCCCTGCC
>Ga0310691_10004473_pt1 | contig 15736 bp, 18 predicted proteins | sample 176DNAGHGlowgp2_FD_203887 | JGI IMG/M metagenome (GOLD analysis project Ga0310691, IMG submission 203887) | Sheep rumen microbial communities from Palmerston North, Manawatu-Wanganui, New Zealand - 1766 DNA GHGlow gp2 (v2) (version 2) | ecosystem: Host-associated > Mammals > Digestive system >...
CTTCAATCCGTTTTTTCAGTCCTTCTTTCACGAACTCGTTGATTTTTTCGGTGAGCCCTGGCATCAGAATTGTGATGTCGCACGTCTCTTTGAAGCTTTTCATTTTCATTATCCCTTTCCATTCCTGAATTTTCCCTGCTTCCGGATATTTCACCTCTTCTATCATTTCCTCTATCGCTGGGATGTCCGCACCTGATGTGTATTGCGCAATCCCCAGTATGGTTTCCGCCACCGATACTTGGGCTGTCGCGTCTCCGTGGATTTTCTGTTTGCTTTTGAATTCGAACGTCCTTAACCTTTCTGTATCCTCTATCCAGCTTCTGTCTTTGTTCATCCTCCAGCTTATTCTTGTCGCGCATTCCACCACGGCGGCTCTTTTTGTCAGCGCTATCACGTAGCACATTTCATCGATTTCCCCTCCTGTCGCATTTTTGCCGTTGAATTGGTTCTTTATCCCCGCTGTCCATCTTTCCGCTCCGTAATTTCTGTTGTTCCAGAATTTTCCCGCTGCTATCTGGCATACCTTTTCCAATACGCATTCGTCTGTGTCTTTCCTCATTTCTTCCGGGGTTCTCATTCCTCGATAGCTGTTGTTTCCGTACCAATCCTGGATTTTCGGGTCGATTTTTCTCATGTTCTCGTTCAACTCTCTCATTCTGTCGTACATTTCGTCGTACGATTTTATTGTTTTCTCCCTCAGTTCTGCCAGGCGGACTATTTTTTCCGTTTTTTTGTTTCCGAGCACTTTCGGGGCCCATTCCATGAATTTTTCCATGAATTTTTCCATTTGTTTCTCCTTTCTTCTATCTATTGTGATATCCTACACTTTTTTCCTTTTCTTCGATTGATTTGTAGAACCTGGCCAGTGATTCTTTGAGTTCTTTCCACTCTTCGTGCCTGATGAGTTCTCTTTTTTCGTGTCTCACGGCTATCACTGTTGCCGCGTTTATCACGCTGTTTGTCGATTCGTTCATATCCGTTTCTTTTTATTTTGTAAAACAAAGGGGAAAGGATTTCTCCCTTCCCCTTTCTGTTTGCTATCTGAGGATTTCATCTTCGAGGCTCTTGAGTTTGCTTTCGATTTTGACATCCAGCCATTCGCAGAACTCCTTCAGGATTTCCCTGTTGGAGATGTTGAACATGTCCTTGAACTCTGCGTTGTAGCCGACCGATGAAAGTTTCTTCAGCGTCAGCTTGCAGAAGTCCACCTCGAAGTCCTTGGATTTCTCCAGCTTCGACTTGAGCTCTTTGAGTTCCTCCCTTGTGTTGATGAGCACTTGGCGTTTCTTCGAGGCCTCTTCCCTCTCTTTGCCTGCCTCGATGATTTTCTTGATCATCCGTTCGCGCTCCACCGGGTCTTGGATTAAGTTCGCCGGTTTCGTCGCCGGTACAATCTCCGCACCCTTTGAGTCTGCCGCGGCTCCTGCGATGGCCTCTGCAATCTGCTCTTTCGTCTTTGCGAGGTCTTTCGAATCAAGCACCACAGCGGTGGTTTCGATGGTGTTGTTCTGGTTCTTGTTGGTTTCGTTGTTTTTCTTCATTTTGATTGATGCCTGTGTTATCCTCTTGGCTCGTGAGTTTTTTTGTTGGATTTTTTTTGTTTGGCTTTTCAGTTTGCCGCGCCCGAAATCGTTCGCGGGCGGCTGGCGCGTTTGCCTGCCCGTTGCTGTTGTCGTCCGCCCTGCGGCGGTGCTTTGGTCTTCCCGATACTGGCGGCCTCGCGGTTCCCGCCCTGCCACCGTGCCGCACTTCTCGCGGTGGCTGCTTTGTTGCTTCGATGCGGTTTCAGTCTTTCAATGAACGGACCCGAAAAAATACGGGTTGGGTCGCGGCGGGGTCCTGGTACACTCTTTTTGTTTTGTCCTTTTCTGCTTCTTTAGTTGTCCGGTGCGTTTCCCGCTTTCGCCGTTGTCGCGGGGCGTCGGTGCTGTGCCTCAACCCTTTAACAATGCACAAATATACAAAAAATATTGATACCGTCAACACATAATCAAAAATACTTTCATCTTTTTTAATCGAAAATGTCAATACGTAATCAAAAAATCTTATCTTTGCCGCCTCAAACAAACAGCGATGGACGAAAAAAAATTTTCCGAGAAAAAAGCCTCTCGCGGCGGTCGCCGCGAAAACGCGGGGCGTAAAGCCCCCGATGGGAAAAAGGCCGTGAATTTGAACATCCGCACAACTCCCGATTTTCGCATAAAATTGAAAGAGTTGGCGCAAAATGAAAAAATGAGCGTTTCGGATTTCCTGCGGTATCTCGTCACGGACTTCGAGAGGCGGCAAAATTCATGAATAAGCGGGCGCGGCTTTCACGGCTTCGCCCGTTTTTTGTTTTTTGTCGCTTTCTTTCATTGTTATTTTATGGTTTTGTAAGTCCTTTAAAGCTAATTTGAAAAGCTCGGCGCGTATGCCGCGCCGATACTTCCTGTATGAAGTCGCCCGCCTCACGCCCTACCCCGTGAGGCGCGCGCCCGCACCCCCGAACACGCAAATATGAGAGGCTGCACAGCGTCAGACAGCAGCCGCCACAGTGACTGACACAACGAGCCGCGCCCCGATGGCGACCGCCGCCACGGCGGCACGGCTGGACGGACGGCGACCACCGCCACGGCGGCACGGCTGGACAGACGGCGACCAGCACCACGGCGGCACGGCTGGACGGATGGCGACCAGCACCACGGCGGCGCGGCTGGACGGATGGCGACCAGCACCACGGCGGCGCGGCTGGACGGATGGCGACCAGCACCACGGCAGATAAGTATAATTGCCTTATATTCAGTATATTATAAAAACAATTATTTGTATAATGCTGATATTCAATTTGTTATAAACTATAAAAAAAAACCGCGTTCGGTTTTTGCAAGAAAAACCCGATTTTGCGCGACTTGCTGATTATCAGCGAGTTATAGAACGCTATAACATATTGATATTCAACGCGTTGCGTGAAATTTGGCGGATTTATACGGGTATAACACCCACGGCAACGGCACACGATATTTTTTTTATCCATTGTATTGTAACTAATTGGAATACAGAAAATTAGGAACGATAAAAAGATAAAAATAATTTTGATTATGTGTTGACAGTATCAAATAAAATACTATCTTTGTAGTGGGTTGATGCAACGACAGCCCGCCCGCGTTCCTTGACATCTTGACAGACAGAGCGACACCCAATTTTTTCAACATATCAAAATTTTCCTTTTAAAGTCTCGGGGGTGTGTGGATGAACCCCCACAAGATTATGACGTATAACGAAACAGTCAGCAGAGCACGCAGAAGCAACACAGACAACCGCCTCGCAAATTTGCAGGCCGTGACCAACGCCGCCCGCCGCGCACACAAGAACGTGAGCGCGAACGAGGCCATTGCCCTCTACTGTGGCGTACACTTCCGCAACCTGCGGAGTTATAAACAATGTGTTGACGAGCTTGGACTAACAGCCGAACAGATTCACACGTTGCCCGCCATTGATATTTGGGGCGCGAACAGTCCCGAATGGTGCGAACGGACGGGCGCGGCGCGGTTTTTCCCGAAAGCGGCGTTTGATTGCACCGACTTTTTAAAAGTTGACAACCACGAACCCGCCGCCGACATCCCCGCCGAACCGCTGGACAACACCGCCACCGCGCCAACATCCGACCTGCTGAGCAGGTCGCAAGAAGCGGAGGACATCGCCGACAGTTTTTTCAACGGCGAAACGCCCGCCACGGCGGAAACGTCCAAGACGGCAAAGAAGCGCGGCGGGCGCGGCAAGAAATCAGCCGCCCCCGTGGAAGTCGCCACGGTTGACGACCTGCCGTTTTAAACCGTTGCGGTGGTTGGGATTCCCCGACCACCGCAACCCGCCCACCTGCCGGACGGCCCGCCAGGGCCTTGACCGGCAGGTACAAACCAAAAAATCCTTTTCAAAAAAAAAAGATCCGCGCAGCGGACCGCAACGATAAATTGATTATCTTTGCAAAACAAAACAAACAAATAACAATTAAAACTCATGAGCCAAGAGGATAACACGGGCGACAGACATTATGACAAACAACAGCGACAGCAGAATCGTGGTGGCCTTCCATGTAGGACGCGGAGGCCAATTCCACAACCCGGGTCACAAGACCTACAAGGGCGAAATCAACTTCGCCCAGCTGTGCAATTCGCAGAATCAGTACCTCTACGAAGTCAATCGCGACAGCAACGGGCGGTTCTGCCGTCCTTACCTGATCGATGCCGGAGGCAGCACGGCAGTCACACCTGACGATTACGGCAAGGATGTCGGAGTCATCAACTACGACTTCGAATACGACAAATGGATATGCTGCTACATCGACGAATGCGATGACAGCGAGTTGATGATGATCTATCAGGCCGGGGAAACCTGGACAGATGCATTCGATTTCGCGAAGAACAAACTTAGCGAAGATGGGATGATCAACGATGCGCATGAAGTCGATGAACTCATAGACAGCATAGCCAATTTCGGTGGAGACCCATATCTGGTTGAGACGGATGAACAAGCACAGGAACTACTCGAATCTATCAAATCCACCGCATCTCTGCGCAAGATCGTCAGAGGTGACGAGGATTTCGAAATGTACATGAAGCGTTTGGATCTCACGGATGAAAACAGACCTGCAGCAATCTACAGCGGTGTTGACGGAAGCGAGTTTTGTTTCATTTACGCGAACGATTACATAATCAGATAATATGAAACGCTACGAAATCACCATCGTTTTCAAGGACGGCACGCGGTCGGATAACCGCGTGACCGCCCGGAACCGCAAGGATGCCGTCGCGCGGCTGATGAACAACGAACACTTCCGCGCCTTCAGCGACGGCAAGGCGGTGGACAGCATCGACGTGAAGCCTATCCACATCGAGCCCGTGGACGATACCAGGTTCACCGTCCGCACCATCCGCAACAAGAGCGGATGGTATATCGTCGAAGACTCCGTGACCGGAATCCGGGTAGAGTGGAAGAGGGGGATGTACAACGAGACCAACCGTCCGATGCATCCGCGCGAAGAGATGCCCGCAATTGAGAATGCCACCGCACTCCGGGAGATCGGCGAGTATCTCTACAGCAACTTCCGGAACCTCCTTTGAGACTTGAGGGGAATTTTGATATGTTGAAGGGCGTGCCGCAAGGCACGCCCTTTGAGTTTCAGCCCATGCTGGTGCGGACGAACGGCCGCACCTTCTTCCCGACCGAATCCCCGTATTTGGTCCACATCAGTTTGTCAATCGCGTCCGAAAAGTGCGTGGCCTCCTCGGGCAGCACTCCGGAGGAGGGCTTCTCCGACCGTTTGTCCTTCTTGAAAACGTTGCCGCCGTACACCATCCGGGCGTTGTTCATCGAGATGACCGTGTAGCGGCAGCGGTTGCCGTTGATGCGGAACCGCACGGGGCACGACGGCCGCTCGGAGAGTATCTCCTGCCACAGAAGGTGTTTGTCGCTCATCGGCGGCTCGGCGCGACGGTGCACCTTGGCGACCACGTTCCATCCGTTGCGGCGGAGGATGTCGATGGCCTGGTCGTTGTAGGAGCGGGAGTTGACTACATTGGGGTTGCGGTGGTCGCCGTATCGGTCGCGGTAGAAGTAAAGCGTCCTGTTGCGGTGTCCGGCATAGTAGCGGCAGAATCGGTTGCAGATGTCGTCGATGACGGTGTCCGAGCCGTCCGGCTTGGCGAAAAACTCGTTGATCTGGTAGAGGTAGTCGCCCCGGAAGTCGGCCTCCGGCTTGTAGCCCGGTGTGGCCGCGACGAACGGCAGCTCAATGCGGTAGGTCTGGCAGACCACGAACAGCGAGATCTGCGAGCCCCAGTCGGGGGCGATTTCCAGCGGACGGTCGGGGTCGTAGTCACGGTCGAACCTGGCGCTCTCGATCTTGCCCGAGAATCCGAGTTCCGCATGGGAGGTGAGCCCCGCCTCCTCCATGGCCTTGACGTCGTAGCCAGTGTAATAGACGTGCCGCTGCTCGTCCAAGTTGTAAAAGCAGTCCTCGACCCTCTCCACGTAGAGGTTGAGGATTTCGATAAGGAACTCGAGGTTTGTGAGCGCGTCGCGCTGGTCCTTGATGTACTTAAGCCCGATGTTGGCCAAGTTGTCGAAGGCGTTTGCAACGTAAAATAGGGTGCCGTCGTCGGAGAGCTTCGGCGGCATCTGCCGCCGGATTTCCTCGATGTCGTTCCAGCACTCGGCGAACTGTTTCGGGATTTCGGTGTCCAGCAGCTGCTGCTGCAGGTGGACGATGCGGTTCCAGACCTGCATGATTTCAACTCCGAATTTCTCGCGGTAGTACTCCGCGAACTTGAAGACCCAGCGCCCCTCGCGTGTGTAGGGCATGGAGGTGGTGAGGTCGAATCCGTGGTGCAGGTGGCAGGCGTGGTGCGCCCCCTTGCCGAAATGCTCCAGGTTGCCGCGGTTCGTAGGGAAGGCCACTTTGAGCAGCTTCTGCTCGCTGAGCAGCAGCACCTCGTCGGCCATGATTTTGTCCACGTTCACGCCGCGCATGTTGTCGCTCTCGGTTTGGGAGAACATGGCCATCTTGGTGCCGTTCGCTATCGATATGCAGTTCTCGTACTTTTCGATTTTGCCGTAGCTGTCCTCCCACCTTTCAGGCGGGCGGCGGTTGACCACGTAGTTGCCGTCTTTGACGTAGCCGAACTTCTCCAGCGCCGACAGCATGGTCTGGAAGGTGCCGGTGTAGCCCACGCCGAAGGTCTTGACAGGCATCCCGATCATGCAGCGGGGCATGAGGCGGATGGCCTCGTCGAGGCGCTGGCCTAAGATCCATGACTTTCCTGTCGCGCGGCCGCACACCAGCACGAGGTTCCGTGGCGACAGCACCTTGCAGAGGAGCTGTATCCTGTTGACAGGTATGTTGATTTCCATGACGGGCTACGAGTTGAGGATTTCCGCGGCTTGCGCCTCTGTCAGGCTGTTGGGCATCGAACCCAGCAGCCGCTCGCGGTCGGCGGGTTTCAGGCGCATGATGTCCGCCTCGGAATAGACGATCTGGCGGTTGTCGGTGTTGAAGACGATGTTGATCTGGTTGCGCTCCACCAGGTGCGGGTCTATCTCCACCGGCGGCTGCGCTTTGAGCCAGGCACCGAGCGTCTGCAGGTTGCGTGCCTTGACCGCCTCCGACGCCCCGGGGTTGCTGATTTCCTTGAGCAGGGTGTCCACAAACCAACTTTCGATAAAGTCTCGGTCCACCTTCTCTGAAACGTTCCACAGCCGTGTGGCGGACTGGACGTCCACCCGCGCTTGCGCCAGCGAGATTTCCGGGTAGCGGGACTGCAGCATTTTCGCGGCCACGTATGGGCGCGGGTACTTGCGCAGGATGGCGTGCGCCGTGCGCCAGCGCTCCAGGATGGCCTTCTGGTCATCCCTGAGCTCCACGTCCGTCGTGCCGCTGTAGTAGAGCGCGATGGCCTGGTAGTTCTCGTCGTTGGTCTGTGCAAGTGATTTTTTCATCTCTTTCGTGATTGTGGTTTTGATTCCTGATCATGGGGGCATCATGCACCCATCATGCCCCCATGATGGGTTGTCATTCCTCCCAGATGTCGGTGTTCTCGTACTCGCTCTGCCGGAAGAACTCCAGCATCTTCTCAATTGCGGGGGTGGATGAGTTGAGGGCGGAGGCCATGAGCGTCCTCCTGAGATCGACCTTGCCTTGGATCCTTCCTGCCGTGTACGCGGAATAGAGCTCGCCGCGTTTCTCGGTGAACTGCGCGAAAACCTCTTTTTCAGGAAGTTCCATCAGCTGCGCGACCGCCGAGATGGGGAAGCCGAGCTTTCCGAGCTCGAACACGCTGTCATGCTCCTCATTCGTCATCGAGGTCTCCTTTCTCGCAGTCCGACAGCTTGAACCGGTCGCCCTTGGCGAACTCCGCGTCAATGATGGTTTTGTCGCGGTCATAGACCGCGTCGATACACTGGATGATGCCTCTTTCAGGCTGGGGGTTGCTCGTGAAGTTGACGCTGCCGCTCACGCTAATCTTCCAGTTGGCGTTGCCTATAAGCGCGATTTTGGCGTGCACGGGCGCGATGACCGTATCGAAGTTGTGCCTGAGCAGCGCCAGCGGCTCGGGGGCCGCCCTGCGCACGCGCGGGTCTATCCACATCTTGAAGCCGGTGAGCAGGCCGTCTTTCCGCCGGTTGAGCATCGTCTGCACGCTGGCGGCGTTGAGTGACCATGTCGTGGCTGTCACCTCCGCCGGGCCGGTGATGCGCAGCAGGTGGTTGATGATGTCGGTCATGCAGTAGCGGCCGAACGTCCAGAAGTTGTAGAGCCCCCCTTTCTCGACCTGCCCGATGTGCTTCGACAGGATCTCCCACGGTTCCCCGACAAAGTCTATGTGCTGGGGGAACAGCGGGTCGTAGGGGTAGTCGGAGAGTTTCTGCGGCTTGCGCTTCGGCGCGACGGTCTCTTTCAGTTGGAACATGGCGCGTCCTTTCTCTGCGGCACCGGCTTCTTTTTCTTGCCGGCGTACTGCAGGGTCTCGAGTTTGTATGTGAGCTGCTGGTTCTCGCGGATGAGCTTCTGCTGGTTCTCGCGGAGCGTCTTGTTCTCGCTCTCGAGTTCGAGGATGCGTTCGTCCTGCTTGGCGGATTTCCGTTTCTGCGCTTCCAGGTCGAGTTTCAGGTTGTTCATCTCCTGCCTCATGGACAGGATTTCGCGCATGCATTCGTCGTTTTTCTTCGACAGCTCGTCCACGATGCTCTCCTTCGCCCGCACGTCATCGTACTTGCGTTTGTTTTTCTCCTTTATCCAGGCGATGAGCGAAGCGATATTCGTGCAGATGAGCAGGATCACGCCGGTCAGCGTCGTTATGTTTTCGCCCTCGAAGATGTTCATGATGTTCATGCGCCCCTCCTTTCAAGTTCCTTGTTGAGTTTCTCCAGCTCGGCGATGTATTCGTCGAGCCGTTTCTGCGTCTTCGCCCTTTCGGGTCCCGGCGGCATCGGGTGTTTCTCCTCCTGCGCCGTCTTGGTGCCGTATTCCAGGCGGTTGCGGCACTTGGTGATGTACTTGCGCACGTTTTCCTTGCGTTTCACCAGCCACGCGCTGTCCTTGGCCTTCAAGTCTTCCTTCTCCCCGTCTCCGGGCTCGTTTCTGTTGTAGTAGGCTTCGAGCATGTCTTTCAGCGCCTGGCTCGGCTTGCCCGTGTCGCAGTATTTCTCCTTCTCCTCCCAGATGGCTTCTTTGAGGTCCGTGGCCGTGCGTAGCGCTTCCAGCATTTCCGCGCGTGCCTTGTTGTTTTTCGCGTTGTTCACCTCTCCCGTCTCGAAGAGGGCGTTGTGGATTTTCGATGCTTCCACAGCCAGTTCCGCCACCGCCTCCTTAGCCTGCAGCAGAAGATGGTCGTCAGCGGGAACACGCGGGCGAGTTTTTTCTTTTTTTCCTTGCGCTGCATGTCCCGCAGCATTTCCGCGCGGAGCGTTTCCGGCGGTGATGCGCTTCTCTGTTCCTGTTTTTCTTGTGACATATCTGTTGATGAGTTCGTTGTTGCTGCATTTCTGCGCGAATAGCGCCTCTTTCGGGATGCCGAGCAGCGCCTTGAGCTCGTAGGCCGCCATGCTCGCGCTCATGCGCTGGGCGTTCCTGGCCAGCCGACGGTTCGGGTGGATTTCCGCCAGCAGAAGCCTGCCTTCCCGGGGCTCCATGTCCGACAGTAGCCACCGGATGATTCTTTCCTTGTTTTCTTCCGTAATTTTCATATCACAGCAATTTGAGCATGTCGCACAGTTCCGGCTGCGGGTGGCAGTCGGATTTGTCCTTGCGGTACGAGGCGTGTGTCCAGATGCCCGGAGTGCCCTGCAGGGCGTTTCGCGACACCCCCCACATGTCGATGTTGTACTTCTTCGGTATGTCCAGCGTGGCGCAGAGTTCTCGCAGCAGGTCCTTGAGCGCGCCGATCTGCGCAGGTGTGTACTTCTCGTAAAGGGTGTGCCCCCGCCATTTGTTCGACGTGCAGTATTCCGTAGCCTCGGCCACCGGCCGCGCCTTCCCGGCCATGCCGGTAGGGTAGAGCCTTCCGTCCGGAGCCTTCTGCAGATGTCCCCAGCTGTCCAGCTCGATGCCGACGCTGGTTCTGTCGAGGTTGCGGTACGGGCAGCCCATGGAGGCGAAGTCCTTGTTGCTGAGCCCGAGGTGCCATGCCCAGTGCTTCAGGTCGAAGAGCTGGTAGATCTGTCCCGTCCGGTCCAAGATGAAGTGGGTGGCCACCCGTTCCGGGGTCTTGCGCCACCATGCCGTGTCGCCGTCCACGCCGGGGCCGCTGGCCGTGTGGTGGAGCACGATCTGCTTCTTGGCGGTCTCCTCCCTGACGTACTGGCTATCCGGGAACTGCACTCTTATGATGTTTGCCATATACTTTCCTTGTTTTGAAAAGGGCGGGCCGATGCCCGCCCTTTCGCTAAACACATAAAATCACAAATTGAACAAAATACCCTTTCGGGAGAAAGAGAGTCCTAAGCGGTTCTGAAGGAATACGTCCCCGAGTAGCGCTCCTGGCCGTCCACGACCATGAAGGCGTAGAAGAGGTAGTCCTTGCTCGAGGTGAGTCCGGTGACGGCTTTGGTCCACGGAGCCCCTGAGGTGAAGTTGGTGGTGGAGACGGTCTCCCACGCGGAAGTGCCTTCCTCCTTGTAGCGGAAGCCGACTTTGGAGATGGCTTCGTCGTTCTCGGTGAAGGTCGCCCCGAGGGTCGCGCCCGTGGCCAGCACGCTGCTCTCGCCAACCTCGCTGATGGCGGCGGGGGTCACGTCGCCCCCGACAGTGCAGAGGGCGTCGACCTGCGCGTCGGTGAGTTCGATCACGCGGTCCGAGGGCGTGTTGTAGATGAAGGTCATGTCCGCGCCGTTGGGGTCGCCGACGGCCTTGCCGCTGGTGGCGGTGAAATCGGAGAGCACCGCGCCGCGGTACTTGTCGCCCATCACGTGCCATTCGCCCTGGTTGGTGAGGCAGATGATGAAGAGCTGCGCGTTCTGCACCGCGCGGATGAAGCCGCTGATTTTCTTGCGGAATCCGGGGTTGTAGATGTTCAGGCTGGACTGCTGGGAGCGCGAGCCCTCCTCGCCCTGTCCGGTGTACTGGTACTCGCCGGCGTCGTTCTTGCTGTAGAGCCGGAACATGCGCTTGCCCGGCTTCATCACCGGGATGCCGACGAGCATCACGTTCTCCTCCATGGAGGTCGGGTTCTCGATTTCCTGCGGCCACACGGCCACGTCGTCGATCATGCCGATGAGCACGGTTTTCACGCCGCTCATCATCGCGTCGCATCCCTGTCCGTTGCGGAGGTCGTCCATTTTATATTTGCATTCAGCCATAATGTTTTGTATTTGATGTTTGAAGTTTTGGTTTAGGTGAAAATGGGGGGCCGTGCCGTGGCGCGGCTCCCCGTGCACGAATGGTTAGGATGCGAGGGTGGTGAGGCTTGCCATCTGCCCGCGGAGGGTGGTCGTGCCCGCGGTCAGCTGGAGCTGGAAGTAGTACTTCGTCTCGGCGGTCAGTCCGGTGACGGCCGCGCTGTAGGATCCGTTCTCGCCTGCCACTGCTTCCGCCTCCCCGTCGAGGGCGGTGGCGTCGGTGCCGTAGGCGAACTTGACGGTGGAGTCTTCGGGGGCGTTGGCCACGGAGCCGTTGAGCGTTGCGCCGGCGGCGGTCACGTCGATGGCCTCTCCGGTCTCCACGGCCGGGGTCACCACGATGGTCTCGGGCGTGTCGTCGCCGCCTTCGTCCGGGGTGGTCTCGCGGCCGACGGTCGGCTCGCTGGCCCACACCATCTGGTTGCAGGCGAATCCGAGACCCTCCCACCAGTCGAGCAGCAGCTTGACGGTGCGGTCGAAGACCTGGATCTGGAGGTTGCTGATGGGCTGGTAGCGTTTGGTGAGCCACAGCAGGTTGCGCTGCACGGAAGCCCACAGGTGCTTGGTGCCGGCCATGGCCGGGCTGCCGAAGATCGTGTGGTTCGTGAAGTCGATGCGGTAGCCGATCTCCTCGTCGCCCTTGATTTGGTAGTACCCTTTGTCGCGCTTGTTGCGCAGGTACTCGAGCGCCATCTCCGGCGCCATGAACAGCGTCACCTTCTCGTAGAAGTAGCGGGACGGGATCTTGGCGTTGAAGTTCTCCACCTGGTCCAGGATGGTGTCGGCGGAAAGCTCGCCGATGCCTTCGATGACGTTGATGGGGTACTGTGCGGAGGCGCCGTCCACAAGCAGCTTGTGGATGCCGTCCAGGCAGTTCTCGGGCTTGCGCTCTTCGGCGGACGGGTTATAGACTCCGTTGTAGACCATCTTCAGCTCTCGGTCCTCCTCAATCTGGTTTTTGAGGTATTCCTCCATGATGAACCGGATGACGGGCCAGTCCTTGATGGAACAGTTGTTCGCGGCCAGGAATCCCAGCCAGCTTTCCTCGATCTTGTTCGGGACGATTTGGATGTCGGTCTTCACCTGACGCAGATAGACGGGGTTCGGAATGAACTCAATCTCCCCCATCGGGGTGAAGTCGTGTGAATAGGGTTGGACCACGCTGCTGGTCTTCAAGTCGGACGCCTTGTAGATGGTCTCCTCCGTCGGGATGCGGCGGGCGTTCTTTTCAAGGGTCACGGAAGGGGTCATGAGCGCTCTGACGAGACGTTGGCGGTTCTGCCCAGCTTTTTCATAATACTTTCCGTATTCCTCGACGATTTTGTCGGTGGTAAGTACGTTTTGTAATGCCATATCGGTGTGTTTAAGGTGGTGTGACTGTTAGAGGCCCATTGACTCCTGGATCTGTTGGTAGTAGGGGTCGTTGGCAACGTACTCGGCGAAGGTGTCCTCGTTTTTCTCCGTGGAGTCCTTGCCGTTGGTGTCGGGGGTGTCGGCCGGTTGCTTTTCGTACTTCGCCTTGAAGTTGTCGCGCTCGGCGGTGAGGGTTTCGATGGCGGTTTTGTCCTGTTCCGCCTTCTCCTGTGCGGCCTTGAGTTCGTCGGTCTTCTTCTGCAGCTCGGCCTTCGCGCTCTCGAGGTCCGCCTTGGCCTGCTTGCCGGCCTTCAGCTCCTCTTCCAGCTTGCCGAGCTCGTCGGAACTGAGGGTGAGCCCCTTGGTCTCGTCGAACTCCTTCTCTGCGCTACAGGCCAGTGCCGCGGCCAGCAGCGCGAAAGTGGTGATGAGTTTTTTCATCTCGGTGTGGGTTTGATTAGTGATAGGTGGATTATCTTCGGAACCATTGTCGTCATGGTTGTCCGTTTTCGTGTTGACTGTCGCCCCGAGTGTCATCCGGGCGTGGTTGAGGAACGAGGCCATCATCCCTGAGCTCATGCCCTTCGCGGATGCATCTTCCGGCTCCGCCCACAGCTCGGTGGCGAACCCGTAGTTCACCGCCTCCTCGGCGGTGATCCACTTTCCGTTTCCGTTTGCGGCCTCCATCAGGTCGTCGAGTTCGGAGTTCTTGCCCTTGAACACCCGGCGGTAGATCTTCATCATCTGCCCGTTGACCTTTTGCTGGAAGTCAAGGTATTCCTTCAGCTCGTTCTCGTTGCCGACGCATCTTCCCCAGCATTTGTGGATAAGGTAGAGGCTGGTCGGGGAGATCTTGCGCACGCTTCCCGCGCAGGCTATGACAGTGGCCGCGGAGGCGCACAGTCCCGTCACGATGGTCGTGACCCTGCATTTGGCCGCTTTCTCGGCGAGCGCGTCGTAGATCTGAAGTGCCGCGTCCACGTCCCCGCCGAGGGAGCTGATCAGCACTTCCACTTCGGTTGCGTCGCCGATGGCGTCTAAGGCTTCGCGGATCTGCTTTCCCGTGTTCACCGGTTCCCAGGTGTCCCAGTCCCATCCGCCGATCTCGCCGTCTATGTTGATGCGCACCGCGCCGTTCTCCGGCTCGGCCACGCTCATTCTGAGCTTGCCGGTCTGGACGGTGGCCACGATGCGTCTTTTATTGATGGTGTCCATTGCAGTCTGTTTTGGTGATGATTTCAGGCTGCAAAAATAAAAAGTGCCATCCGACAGAGTTGGGAACTCCGTCGGAGGCACTGTCAACCAATCAATTATGAGTATGGATTAAATCAATGGTTCAAGTGTCATTCGGCCAGGTCGAGGAAGCCGAACTCGCTTTCGTTCTCAAGGGTGACGTCCGCGCCGTACTGTCCTGAGGGCTCCTCCGGCTCCGTGCGTTTCAGGGTCATCCGCAGCGGCTCGCCGAAGCCGCACATCCTCCTCTTCCCGTGGTTGTCGGTCCACGCTGCAATGTACAGTCCCTTTGACAGTGCGTCGGCGTCGTCCGGCCATCCCGCCAGGTGCGCGGATATCCTGTTGCCGTGGCTCTTCCCCTTCGTGCTCTCCGCGGACATCCGCGTGCCGTGGATCCTGCCCCACTTGCAGCCTTCTTTCAGTGTCACGCCGACGGTGTCGGCGGCGGTGACCTGCATGGAGGCCACCTCTTTCTCATTCACGACGCGCAGCTCCCTGATGCCGGGCATGCCGCCGCATTCCTCTTTCGGTCTTATGTCTTCCATATCGTCGGTTTTTTCGGTTCAGTGTCGAAGATGTCGAGTTGCCCCTGCGGGTTCCTCGCCTTCACGTTCAGTTTCCGCCGCGGCGGCATCTCGCTCTCGTCCCCCGTGAAGTCGGTGAGCGCGGCCCTGTCCAGCGCGCGGTACTCCTCCTCCAGCACCAGGTACTCCCTGCGGTAGCGCTTCCTCAGTGTCTCGAACCGCACGTCATCCTCCGTCAGGTTGTAGAAGACGATGATGTTGTTGACGGCTCTCGACAGGCTTATCTCGTACCTCGCCCTTATGATGGCCGCGTTGCGCAGTATCTCGTCGCAGATGATGTCCCTCAGCAGCCGCGACATCCTGATTTCCTGCGTCATGTTCACCTCCCAGCCGTAGTGGTAGAAGTCGTACTCTGTTATGCCGATCTTCACCGGCACGAACCCCGAGTACTTCTCCGGCGGCAGGCTCACGCGCTCCGCCCTCGCGCTCTGGCACAGGGCCATGCTCACCAGCGTGTACCAGCGCGACTCCTGCAGGCGGTAGATGCCGCGCTCCTTCCGGAACCGGGCGTCCATCCATTTGACCACCAGCGGGTCAACCTTCATGTCCACATTGTACTGGCATTTCATTTCCGCAGCTGTTTTCGGCTGCAAAGATAACATTTCCAATGAAATACACTGTATGTTTGAAGCTTTTCTTCAAGTGAAAAGTTTTCCACATCTGTTTATATACGCCGAAGCGTGACAATCCCTCCCGAATTGTTAAGGAGTCATCCGTCCCTTCTCTTCTTTCTTCCATGCTCTGCTATTCAGAACGCCAAATCTCTGTAACTTTGTAACCGGCTGTTTTTCACGTTCAACTTATTGATTCTCAAGGATACAAATTTTTCCTGTAGTTTGTAGCCGTTTTGTAACAACTCTGTAACCAGGCGTTTTTCGTCTCCCGGAAACCCAAATCGGTTACAAACTCCAAAAATGGCTACAAGTTTGTAACCGTTTTGTAACCCGTTTTGTAACCTCTTTCTCTTTCTTTCATCTCTTTTATTGTTAATGAGTTGTAAACAAGAATGATGGTCTCAGGTGTCTCGGTTACAAAGTTACAAATTTTTTCCCGAATTTAAATCATCAGAGGGGGACGGGGAGAATTGTTAAGCAAAAAAACGCCCTCGTAGGGGCGTTTTTTTGCTGTTTGTTTTAAAAGGACGCCCGCACCCTCAAGGGGTGCGGGCGGGATGCCTTATACGCGAAACCAGCCCT
>Ga0310691_10004474_pt1 | contig 15730 bp, 15 predicted proteins | sample 176DNAGHGlowgp2_FD_203887 | JGI IMG/M metagenome (GOLD analysis project Ga0310691, IMG submission 203887) | Sheep rumen microbial communities from Palmerston North, Manawatu-Wanganui, New Zealand - 1766 DNA GHGlow gp2 (v2) (version 2) | ecosystem: Host-associated > Mammals > Digestive system >...
TACATTGAGAACTCCAAACAACTCATGCTATTCTAAATGAGTTATCCCGAACTGAGGTAAAGTTACCTTATTCCCTTCGTGCAATTCGTTTAATCCGTTTAATCCGTTGTTAAAGTCGCCTGCGGCGTAGCCTCATTTTGAATTTTGAATTTATAAATTTTGAATTCTAACTTATTCTCCGTTCAATTCGTTTAATTCGTTGTCGTAATAAAAGGTGAAAAGGGATTCCTTCCTCTATCTCCTTCCATCTCCTATTATTGTTGTCCAAGGAGTGAAGGAGGAAAGGGAGTCGTTTCGCCAGCGAAACATTTTCTCTTTTGACTCCTTGACTCCTTAGAATTATTATTGTCTATGGAGTGAAGGAGGAAAGGGAGTTGCTTCGCCAGCGAAACATCTTCTCCTTTGACTCCTTGACTCCTTAGAATTATTATTGTCTATGGAGTGAATGGAGGAAGGGAGTTGCTTCGCCAGCGAAACACTTTCTCCTTTGACTCCATGACTCCTTAGAATTATTATTGTCTGATGAGTGAATGAGGAAAGGAGTCGTTTCGCACTGAAAAATCAGCAGAGGCAGGAATCGTGTTGACTTCGTCGAGTCAACACTTCCCCGCCTCTGCAGCGTTTTGTGGAATTAAAGGTTAAGGGAAAAACCTTTTCAGTTTTTCACCCTTTCACTTTTTCACCATTTTACTTTTTCATCATTCTACTTTTTAATGTTACCACTCCTTGTCCCAGAGGTTGACGTCGTTGACGGTGGAGTTGTTTTTGATTGTTCGCTTTCTCACTGCATGGAATAGGCATAAGCGACTTTGCCTACAACTAAATTTGCAGGATGAATGGAGAAACTGATATGCCTACCGGTTGCCGTCTTGATGTCGCTGCCGCATTCAGTTCTTAATGTTGTAGAGATGACAACTTTGTTTTCTTCAGAACCGGATTCTTTCCAGTGAGGGTGCTCATCTTTGTATATGTCTAATCTGCCTTTGTTTCCAACAAATTCAAGCAACATCTGATCGTCATCCAGACATAGCTCTGTATTCTTCTTTAACTGCATGAATTCCGGATGAGTCATTATCCCTCGAATCATATTCTCTAAGTCTGTTTCGCCAAGATACGCGACAGCCCAAATACGACGCAATTTATATTTGCCTTGATCTGTAAGGGGATGCTCTCTCCTTAAGACAAAAATGCCAGGCAAAGGCGTACTGTCAGAAAATACGTCGTTCTTATGAACCAACAAAAGATTCCTATCTTTAATGTTTGCCAGTTCCATAGAATTGCCAGAGACCACATAGCCATCATATTCATCCACTTTGACAGGGCTGCCTTGTTCATCCAAGAATGTGCTAGTTGTAAGGTTGATATTGATAGGAGATGCTCCCTGATGATCTTCGTCAGGTGTCCCGGCATAAACCATAGCAAACTCTTTTGACATCTCTTCTGGCTGTCTTACAGTAGCCTTGAAAAGGACATAGTAAAGCACGATAAATGCTATCGATGCAATAAAGAAAATTATCCAAAAAATACTCATATCCAAATACTTTATGATAGCTGTTGAGGCCTAAACACTTTATCTTTATCCATTTTTTCTTGCTGTCTGGTAAAAACTTTCTCTCCATTGTTTGCTAACCAAACTTCTTCAAATTTAATACAAGCAGAAAGAATGACAACTGGAAGCAGACAAATCTTCTCTTTAGAATTATAATACCATATAAACGCAAGTATTGTCAATATAACATTGGGAAGTATTTTTTCCATCGAGATTCTTAACAGTAACTTTTTTGCATTGTATAATCGGTAAACATTATGAATATCAGTGAAGGTAACAAACACCTCCACAATAAAGATAATATAGATATAAACCAGACTACTTAATAAATTTGTGGCGGTTTCGTTATTATTTGAATTCAAAAACGGCAGTTGAGGATTTTGAATAGAGAATGCAAGACCTGCCACCCATAAAGCCACAAAAAGAGAAGGAACTATAATTCCATGATAGAAATTGTAGTTTTCTTCTTTCTTTCGATCTTTATTTCTAGACAATAAATACATCAGTTGTGCCGTTATTTGATGCAAATATAAAAAAAATTTCGATAGATTGCAACTTCAATGCAAAAATTTTACTCTTACTGCAACAATTTGTCACAGAAGCAAGGGATTCTGCTTCTGTGGCAAATTGCATTAACTGTTCTTAGTACACGAAACTTACCATTCCTCGTCCCAGACGGACTTGTTGGTGACTGAGGTGCCTTTTACGTCCTGCACGTAATCATTTGTGTTTGAGGAGGTAATCTGCTCTGTGCTATTTATAGAGAGTGCCATCATGTTCACCGTGCGCAACTCTACGGTCAGGAACTTTGGAGAAATATATGTCTTTTTCATCTTAGTAATTTATTTATTTATTTAAAGAAGTTAGAGGAAGATAGATGAAGATAGAGGGAGTTAAAGGACGATAGCTTTGGCATTTTGAAAACAGCATTTTGAATCCAGCATCCGAAATGTATTGTCTTCTATCTCCTTCTATCTTCTTTTGTCTTCTTCTTATTATTATCTTAATTATTTCAAAATCTTCTTTCCGTTCACGATGTTGATGCCCTTCTGCATCTTGCTGATGCGCTGACCTGCGAGATTGTAGATTGTCCCGTCTTGCGCTTCGCCGCCAAAGAGCTCTTCAATTGCTGTTGCCTCGTCGTCTCCATCAAAGAAGAAGGCCTTGACATCGCCGCCAACGGGAACAGTCAGATAGCACTTATTCTGGGCGCAAAGTACACCACTACCGGATACCTGATAGAAGGCCTGTACGTTTGTGCTCTTATTGGTTGCAAGCATGTATGAACCACTAGGTATTTCAGTCGTGGTATTCAGAGCACCTGTCAACCAACCAGAGGTATAAGTATCATTTACTTTCTTATTCCATCCGATGATTGTGTACTTGCTTCCCTCTGTAGCATGGATAATGTACGGAGTATTCTGGACATAAGCTCCAGCTACAGGAGTAAGTGTCAACACATTTCCTTCAGCTCCGCTACAAGAATAAATGTCAAGTCCATCAATGCGTGTGCATGGACAAGGCAGAATCATCGTGCCATACTCCTTGTTCATTGTGATTTGGACGTTTGCAAGTTCTCCATAGGTAGCAACCTGCTTGAGATAGTTCTGAATCATCGTGCCATTTGCGCTTTCAATGAATGCCATCTTTGCCTCGTCTGTATCGGCAACTTCCAGTGCGGCATCAATGGCAGCATTGATTGATGCTGGAGCAGCGAACTCACTTGGACCCATTACGATTGAATCGTCAAGGATGTCAAACTTCGCTGCGTTCTTGAGTGTTGCAAATACATCACTAACAGATGTTATTACCAACTCGGGGAAACTCATGACAGAACCCTTATGAGTTCCTGATCCGTAACCTCCCCAAAGCCAAATGTTCTGTCCAGTACCGCTCGTGTTGATAGTCAGGAATTTAGAAGTGGCAACGTCATAGAAACCATTACCTTGACTATAATGAGAGTATTGGAAAGCACCAGCATTGCCTTCATTGTCAGTGAGTGTGGTGGCTGTATCATATGATGTGGATGGATTGCTGGGAATGTACTTGGCTGCCCCCACATTGTAGAGTTTGAATTTGAAGGTACCTTCCGAGAAAACAGGTATAATATACCAACGATAATTATCGGCATATACGCTATAAACGGTAGTGTTTGCATCATTATCGGCTATAACTTTACCGTCTTTTGCATACCACAATGAATTACCAAGTGCACTTCGTATTGCTGTAGGATTATTAACCGAGTTATTCGATACGGGGAACCCGAAATCAATGTTAGCAGTAAAGGAATAGCCACCGGCACTCTCAGAGAAAACTTTATTTGAGAACGTAGCGCCATAAGCACCAGGTATTGAGGGAACAGCAGTTTCATCACCAGCCCAGCTCTCCTCGTATGTACCACTATATGTTGTACCATTCTGGTCGGTGACGGTATATCCGATTTCGACAGTGGAAACGAATTCGACAGAATATATTGCCCAGTCATTGTTGCTGCCAGTAGCTGTTATTTCGCCAGAGCCCCAAGTCGCAACGCTATTGCCAGCTCCGTTATTGTCCACTCTCTTGTCAAAAGCTGTGCCATCAGATGATACGTTCCAACCGATGTGAGTGTCCTGATTGTTAATTTTGTACACCCTGAAATTTGAGGCAGAGGCAGCATCTCCAGTGGTCTTAAGCGGCTCATTCCCATCTGGGTTGGAAGGATAGGCATAGTTGCCAGTAGCAAACTGAATCTTGTATGAACTGCCATCAGAAGGAATGAAACGCACAAGGTATTTGACGTTGTTTACTGCTGGACCAGTTACATTAGTGCCAGCAACAGCACGGAGGATATTACGATTTGTTCCACATCCATTATCATACATGGGCGACTCTCCATTACGAGCTTGTGTCATTACATACCAATGATTGTTGTCAGAGAGATCTGTTGCAGGAGTAAAGGTGTCAGCCTTTGTCGTACTAACTTTAACAAACGTGTTACTGGGAAGTGAAGGAGCATCCGTTGCTTCTTGAATGTAGAAATTCACATCTAAGGTTAAATTGCTTTCAGATGTGTAAAGACTTTGCGTATGAGCAGACTGATAATTCAGGTATCCATAACCAGCTCGTAATACGTATGTGCCACCTACATTTGCTGACTCAGCAATAGTCCACTCGGTAGCTGCTTCTGTTGTATTCCACGCGTGAGTAGAACCCATCTGATTTCCACTAGCACTTGTGATAGTAAACACGCCATCTCTTACTTCTGTAAATCTAAACTTATCGCCTTTCGTCTCGGCGGGTTGAAGTCCTACTGAACCTTCGGCGCCAGAAACCCCGAAAGCTGCATAGCGTCCAGTTGATGCCTCAATTATGTAATACCACTTGTTGCTATCAAACGATACAGTTGCCCATGCCCCCATAGTCGTGAAGAGGGCGATTAGTAAAAAGGTTAGTTTTTGTTTCATTGTTGTTTGAGTTAATTTATAGTATTAGTATTTTAATTGTCATAGTGAGTATTGAGATATAACGTGATTTGGGAGTTGAAGTTTGAACCTCAACCCCCAAAACTTTAATCTATTGAGTTTGTGTATTTATCAACTCCGAAAGCATTTTACCACTCCTCGTCCCAGACGGACTTGTTGGTGACTGAGGAGTTGCTGACGCCTACATCTTCCTTTACCCAGCCGCCATTGTCACCTGAGACAATAGTCTCGGACGTGGTGAGAAGTAAACTTTTGTTGATTTGTAACTCTACTATGAGTGCCTTGGGGCTTTTATATGTCTTTTTCATAATTTGATATTTAGATATTTAGAGAATTAGAAAATAAAGAAAGGATGCGCAACGCTTCTTCTGAAGCTGCATACGCAGCCCTTTCTTATTGTCTTATTTCCTACATTTATTATTTTACCATTATCTTCTTTCCGTTCACGATGTTGATGCCCTTCTGCATCTTGCTGATGCGCTGACCAGCGAGGTTGTAGATGGGTTGACCATTGACCATTGAAGATTGACCATTGACCATTTCAATAGCGGTTGCATCGTCATCGAAGCTGAGGACATAGCCCTTGACGCCACTGCCACTGCCAACAATATAAGCACGGTTGGCACCGAGGTTGTTGCTATTCCAGTGATAGAAGCCTACCTTTGTGCCATCTGTACCAAGGACATAGTCGTTTTCGCCGCTAATGGTTTTTGCAAGATAGGTTCCGGTCAAAGCAGTGGTAATAAGAGGTGTAGCTGCATAGTCTGTTCCAGAGATTGTCAGAGTAGCAGTAGCTGAAGTACCCTGCAACAGGACAGGCGTACCGGCAGGAACAGCTCCATCAACTTCTGTAGGAGTAAGTACATTGTCACTCTTTTCCAGTGTATAAGCCGTTGCATCACTTACAGTATAGCTGAAGGGAACACATAATGTAGCATAATGGTTACCATCACCACCATCATTGAGAGAAATGGTTATAGGAGTGACATCTTCAATAGTCCAATGTGATTCAGTAGAACTACTAAGCCAACTTACGACTTGATAACTACTACTCTCATGGAAATACTTTGTATATTCAACATAAGACGAAGCAGAACTCGTGTTTTCGATAATGCCAACACCTGGTGAGTCCATTCTTAGCGTAACATCGCTTCCTTCTAAGGAATTTACTTGCGCTTGCTGGCTCCACGACGTAAACTGTTGTAAATTTAAGCCCTGAACAGACATTTTATATATAGAGGACTCTTTTGTAAGGTAAATAATACTATTTAGGTCCGGAGTTGTCCTTGTAACTAGACCATCAGAAGTGTAAGATACATACCCTGGTCCGTTCGCACGAGCGCCAACGCTTTTGATATAGTAGTATCCATCATCTGGGAAGGTAACATTGGCATTATCTGTGCCTGGCCACAGGGCTTCTATAGCTGGTATTATTGTAGATGTATAAACACTTTCTGTGATACCATCTCCAGCGGTAGCGATAGATGTTCGCAATCCACTAACGGCACTTTCTTTCAAACCAAAGTATTCTCCGACTGCATGACTCTCTGCGAATTCATCAAGATAGGCAAGGGCTAGATCGCAATAGGTAGGAGTTGCGACAACAAGAGAAGCGCCTGTTTCACTTGCACCACCAGCACCTGAACCTTCATAAATTCTCAGTTTACTTTGATTAGATGCATCATATAAGTAACGGTTATTATAGCTATGAAGTGTAAAACCATTGTTGTTTGTTCCTATAGCCCATAGGGTATAAGCGTCCGTATATGTGCCAAATTCCGCATCGCCAACATGAGCATTAATAGTCACATTACAGCCTAAATACTTACCACTTCCCGCTTTTCTGTTTATGATTCGTACACCATTATAGGGGTCGCCGATAAATGCCCACATGCTCTCTCTTGTTTGAGAAGTTGCATCGGATTTTGTAGAATATAAAGGATAGGGAGCACCACTCTCGCTATAAGCGGCCCACTTATTACGAAGGCTCATATTATACCATGTGGCGCTGGCGAAATCTGAAGAGAATGCAAAAGGACCGTCCCAAGTCATAGTAACATTTACAGTCTCTGTCTCTGCTGTTATCGTTGTCGGTGAATAGGTATAAGTGCAATATGGAATATTCCATGAGGATAGTGGTAATGCTGCCGTACCAATAACTGTTGAACCATCAACAATAGTTGAAGCTAACGTTTTTTCGTTATAAATCAAATTGTAAGTTACATTTTGTAACTCCTCTATCTGCCAGACATAATGCCTTTCATCTAAGGTCGAAGCATAGTCCGCCTCAGGAGTTCCATTGGAATCGTAATCTGTCACCGTCCAAAATGCATTGCAATCATAACCACTTCCATTGTAATTGGTCGCACGAACAGCATATTTACTGCCATTCCAATAGAATACTTGTGCTTCCCAAGTTTGACGGTTGTTACTTGTTGTATAATGAATAAATTGATTTCTTGATCCTTCGGTCGGATTGGTGAAATGCGTTGTTCCTTTATCTGGCGTTATACGCCACGCAAAACCAGCGGGTGTGAACTGTGCTTCGGTTGTTGCTGTAAAACAGAAATGTGCAGCCGATGCTACATCAGTTGTCAGGGTGCCTGTTGAAGTCAAATAATATTTCGTTTCACCTTCTGAAGTACCATTGTTCTTTGTAACGATGCGATAGAAATGATTATTTGAAATAGAAGCGGCTGCATCAGCTAATTCTGTATCAATCGTGAAGGTGAAATCTTCAAATACAACAATACATTCTCCCGAATTGCTGCCATCATTTCCTTTTTCAAAACGGAAGGTTACAGACGAACTGCTAAGTGCAGCAGAAGAAACTGTTTGATACTCGGAGGTCAAAGTTACTTTCCCAGCGGTATTTGATCCAATATAAGTTTCTTTAGAACCACCATCTATTATTTTAGCCTTAAATGAAACGCTCTTTATTATATATTGGCTAGGAACAGTTGCCGTAAATGTCAAATTTCCAGAGGTATTGAAGCCACCTGAATAATTACTGAAACGATTAAGGCTACCAACTGTAAATGTGATAGGAATACTTGTATTGGTCTTGAAAGAACGACACCATGCAGAGGATGCTACAACATTCCCACTGCCATCATAATAAATGGCGGGATTTGAACCATCTCTTTTTATTTCATCAGAACTGAAAACAATGTCAGTTGTTGCCCATGCCCCCATTGTTGTGAAGAGGGCGATTAATACTAAAGTTAGTTTTTGTTTCATAGTTTTTTGTTTTTAGTTAGTGAGTTATTTAGTTTTTATTTGGTTGCTTGGTTGATAATTCAGTTATGAGTTAAGAGTTCGCTACAGCTCTTATTCTTGGATGCTTTAGCACCAAGGCGCGATTGTAGTCGCGGAACGTGTAATTTGTGTAATTCGTTGTTAGGTTTGGTTAATTGGTTGCTTGGTTAATAATTCAGTTAAGAGTTAAGAGTTCGCTACAGCTCCCATTCTTGGATGCTTTAGCACCAAGGCGCGATTGTAGTCGCGGAACGTGTAATTTGTGTAATTCGTTGTTTGGTTTGGTTAATTGGTTATTTAGTCGTTAGGTTGTTTGGTTAATAATTCTGTTAAGAGTGTTCTGCCTGCGCCTGAGCTTTGCGAAGAAGAATTTGCTAATCTCTTGGTTTGTTTGCCGTGAGGGCCTCTGCGGTTCGCTCGAAATCGTCTGTGATATCTGTGAGCTTTGGATTGTCGTTTCCTACGATAATCGCAGCATAGAAACCTTGCCCTTCTACAATAGCATTGGCAGTGCGTATGGTGAAACGCCCTGGCTGCGCATGTTTCTCGAACCATAAGAGGAACAGCCTATTGCGGTTTGCCTCACGTCCGTCGATGGTGTCACATATATAGAGAAGTACATTTTGCCATTCGATGAAGAAATCATCAATAATGGCAAGTATCGTTTCCTCTACTTTTGGATCGTGTGGAGAACGGACACGGTCTATCTTGTCTATGATGAACTGATATGTCTCGCATCCTCCAAATGGTGTTTCCTCTTCAAAGGAGATAGAATAATGGATGCCGCGCTCCGTTTCAAATATGTAGTTGCCCTTTGGCGACAACATTACATAGTAGGGAGCGTGCCCATTAATATAGTCAAGGGAAAGAAGAATCATAGTGATACGATTGTTCCGGTTATTCCTCTGCGTGCCCATTCCTCGGCCATGCGCTTTTCCGCATTGCGCTTGATTTCAAGCGAGTGTTTCCAACGGGCCAGTGCTTCTTCGTATGTTACTTTTGCAGTTGTCATTGGAGATTTTGGTTAGATTATTTGGTCGTTTGGTTGATAATTCAGTTAAGAGTTAAGAGTTAAGAGTGTTCTGCCTGCCCAACATTTTTCTTTGCGACATACATGCAGTTGGCAAAGGTTAATGAAGTTGTGAACATTTGTATCCAAGAATACTTTCATCTTCAGTTGTATTTTGAGGTGAGGTATTCATCTCTGGCTTTCTCTCCATTCAGGTCGTCATCGTCTGATGCGGGCTTGGCAAAGCCTACATGTTGAAGCAACTCAGGTGATAGTTCCTGCATAGATTTCATCTTGTAGTGCTTCTTCTTCGAGGGGATGAAACGCACTATAAGTGAAGTAACCCATTGCTCTACGCTGATGTTATTGGCAGAAGCGTATGCCTGTGCTTCGGCGTAGAGGGCGTTGTCGATTGATATTGCTTGCATGGTGTTATTATTCAGTTAAGAGTTAAGAGTTAAGAGTGTTCCGCCTGCGCCTGAGCTTTGCGAAGAAGAATTTGCTACTGCTCTTGTTTGTGTAATTTGTGTAATTCGTTGTTTGGTTGTTTTGTTGTGTGAAACTAATTTATGCAATATAGCCGGCGTGGAGTTGTTCAACGGGGAATACTAAATCCCAGTCTTCGCCCCACACGATATTTCCATCGTCAAGAGAGAACTTCTTGAACTCTTCCTCGTCCAGATATTTGTTGTATTGGGGATGAGGATGGGCCTTGATAAACGCACCCACATTAATAACCTGACAGCTCCCGTCGTTGAATATCAGTTCTACAGACAAGTTACCTGTGGCCTTTGCATGTATAATCTTAATCGGTTTCATTGTCTTTCTTGTTACGTATGCGTTTGTGATAGCTCATTTGAGAAGAAGTAGAAGATAAAACCAAAGTATTCAAAGATTTTCCCCATTCGTGTAATTTGTGTAATTCGTTGTTTGGTTAATTAGTCGTTTGGTCGTTTGGTCAGTTTGCTACCGCTCTTATTCGTGTAATTTGTGTAATTCGTTGTTTGGTTTGGTTAATTGGTTGCTTGGTTGTTTAGTTTATTACTTTGTATGAAGTTCACTTAATAAATCTGCTGCTGTAACGGCTCCTAACTCTGTGAAGGCGAACCAACGCTTGCCCAAATCCTTGATTGACGCGCCTATCAGATACACCTTGTCATCAATGATAAGGAAGCGGTCGTGGGACTTGCTGAATGTTGAAACCTTGACTGGTGCATATTGCTGGTTGTGACGATTGATGTCTGTTTGCAGTTGCGGACTTATTTTGCTTGTGTATATCTCTGCCGCCACTCCTTGTTCTCGCTTTTCCATCAGCATCAGCACACTCTCGTCGATGTAGTTGTCAATCAGCACAATCCTCTGCCTTGCGCTTTTTATTAGGTCTGACACAAAGACGTATGCGTCAAATATCTGACCATTAAAGAATATGCCTTCAACAGGCGGGAGGGATGTGCGAACAAAGAAGTCTATCTTCTCCTCTGTCTTTGTGACACGACTCTCAAGCCTTTCAAAACGCTCGTTCACGGAATAACCCTTCAGCAGGTACTCCTTCAGTACATGGTTCGCCCACTGGCGGAACTTTATGCCTTTCGAGGATTTCACACGGTACCCGACGCTCAAAACCATGTCAAGGTTGTAATACTCAATGTTACGCATAACCTTTCTGCCTCCTTCTTCTTGAACTGTCGCAAATTTTGCGATAGTTGCCATCCCTTCTAATTCTTCATGGGAAGCATTGTTTATGTGTTTGCCGATTGTTTTTATATCTCTGCCGAAAAGCAGGGACATTTGCTGCCTGTTAAGCCAGACGGTTTCTCCCTCAAGCCTAACCTCCAGCTTTATTTCTTCATTCGGCTGGTAGAGTATTATTTCCCCTTGCTTCTCCATTTTGTTTTGAGTGGTTTCTTGCTTGCCTGATTTTGTCGGTTTTGTATGTTGTGTCTCTATGATGGAATATGGTTGCCTGTGCCTATGATGTTACGAGGGCCATTTGTGATAAGTCTTTGTTTTATGGTGATTTTATCTTAGTTAATTGGTTGTTTGGTCGTTTAGGTGATTATTCGTGCATGTTTTGGGCGTGGCAGGCATCTTGGATGATTATTGTATCATCGTTGACGGTGTATGCGTAGTACCATTTCCCTGCATTTGCCATGTTCCATCCTTCTTTTTGCCATCTGTCGAGAGTGGGGCGACGGCTGACTAACGACTTTTCTACGAGATACATTGCATTTATGGCTTCATCAATATTTTTAAGCATCTGGCTCTCGGAATAGGTGTTTCTATATTTCATGGCTACATGTGTATAGAACTCAATGATATTCTTTCGGCAGTTGCTGTGGATAGGGTACTTCATGTCTTCATGTATATGTCATCCACAGTCCTGTAAAGTAGCAATCTCAAATCTTCCGGGGAGCAGAATTCCTGTTCTTCTATATCGCGAATCGCTTTAGGTGTCAGTTTACGTGCTTCCTGTAGTGTGGCAACTTGCTCGGCGCTGAAGTCTGCTACAGCCAATCTCTCTAACTCATCTGAGGACAATTTACTGTCTTTCGTTATCGACAGACTGTCATCTGTATCATTGGGACAAGAATCTGAGTCAAAGGAGAAGCCTGGGGCTATTTTAATAACCGGTCCCATTTGATATGCTCTTTCCCAATGGCTAATTTTCTTTTCTGCTGTATTTTGACTTGTTGTCATAGATTGACTTGATTTTTACTGTTTGGGTGGTCGTTTAGGCGTTTGGTTGTTTAGTCGTTTGGGCGTTTGTAATGGTTACTGTTAGCTAATCAAGTTGTCTGTCTGAAAGTCTGCTACTGCCGCTGCAGCTATATACTATATATTGTACGCGCGTGAGGCGTTAGGCACACTTTGCGTTGCAAAGTTACGTAAAGATTTGCAATTATCACACACTTTTGCCGGTTAATTGTTGTTAAACGTGCTGCTTAACACATAAAAGGGACCTCCACCACACTCTGCTAACACGAATGAGAGAGACTGGACGGGGATTAAGTCATAATTCAAAATTAATAAATTCAAAAGGAGGCTTCTCCGCAGGTGACTTTAACAACGAATTAAACGAATTGCACGAATAGAACTGATTACAAGCAGATAAAGGTAACTTTGATTTTTCACTTTTCTCGGATGCTTTAGCACCGAGGCGCGCTTTTAATGCGCGGAACACTTTTCACTTCGCCGCAGGCGACTGCAACAGATTACACAGATTTCAACAATTCATACATGTATTATATTTCTGTCATTTCTTTAATTTCTGCGGGACAATAAACAACAACGAATTAAAACGGATTTCACGAAGGGATTATTAAAACCACAGATTGAACGGAGAAAAAGTCAGAATTCAAAATTTATAAATTCAAAATTCAAAGGGAGGCTTCGTCGAGGCGATTTCAACCACAGATTGAACGGATTGAACGGATGGGAATTAGATGGAGAGCTTACTTTGATTTTTCACTTTTCACTCTTCACTTGCGAAGCACTCTTCACTTTTCACTTTTCACTTGCGAAGCTTTTCACTTGCGAAGCATTTTTCACTTGCGAAGCATTTTTCAACCTTTCAGCTTTTTACTTTGCAAAAATGGTGGCTATTACAGAAAATAATTGTACTTTTGCGGCGGATAACTCAATTACTTGCTCTATGAAAAAGGTATTTTCTCTCTTACTCCTTGCTGCTTTTGCGCCGTTCCAGCTTTTGCTGGCGACGGACTACGAGAACTGGATGGCTGGCCTCGACGATGACGCTTTCGTCTGCCAACTCTCTATCCCTGGTGCTCACGATGCTTGCGCTAGCTCCTTCTCGGGTACCAGCGCCATTGCCGCTTTGGTCTCCGGCAAAGTCCAGACTAAGTCGGTGCAGCAGATGCTGCCTCTGGGTGCGCGGCTCTTCGACCTCCGTCCTGCGGTGAAGAACAACAAGCTGACCATCTGCCACGGCATCCTTGTCACCAGCTTCGACTTCAACACGGTGATGGGACAGATTCGCGACTATGTCGTTGCCCATCCTACGGAGTTCTGCGTCGTGCTCATGCGGCATGAGGTGGAGGCCGATGACGGCAACGCTTCTTTCGGCGACTTGCTGCAGACGAGTCTCGCTTCCATCAAGAACTACCTTGTCGATTTCCGTCCTAACCTGACCGTCGGTGAGGCTCGTGGTAAGATTCTCTTTATCAGCAGGGACGACTATACGCCTCCCATCTATGGTGGCCGAACCGTAGATCTGCGCGACAACCGCTCGGACATCAACGAGATGCTTGGCGGACACTGCTATGGACCTGGCACATACAGGTGCTCGTGGTGGGTGCAGGACCACTACGAATACTCCGACGTGAGCAACAAGAAGCAGGCTATCCTCGACATGCTTACCCGCAGTTCGGCTTTGGCTGGCGGCTACACATACACCTGGGCTGTCAACGAGACTTCGGGCTACAAGGGCACGGGCACCAACTCTGCCTGCCAGACCAATGCCAAGGCTACCAACCCCTACCTGCAGGAGCTCCTTGCCTCCGGCAACTACAACGGCCCTGCGGGTCTCGTCTTCATGGACTACTGTGGCGACGGCGACAACTCGGGCTACTACGGTCTGAGTCTGACGAGGGAAATCGTGAACCACAACTTCCGCTACTCGATGTCGAAGCAAGGCGACCCCATCTACCTGAACGGCAACCTCTATGTGGCTCCCCGTGGGCGCGACATGATGTGGGAGGCAAAGTTCCTGCGCAGAGAGGGTCCCAGCCAGCCCGACGGTGAGAACAGCAGCGCTGCCTCGCAGCTGGATGGCGTCACGGCTCCGTCCGGCTGGTACACCCTGAACTTCAACGATGCCTCATGGGAGACAAAACGTTTCCCGACGGCCTCTGCCGGTACGGGTGCGCCATACTATTCGCAATGGGACGGCACTTACAACGTCCTCTATATCCGCCGCGAGTTCTACGTTGACCACGACCCGACCATCGACTCCTACCGCTTCTATACCTATCACGATGACGACTACAAGGTCTATCTCAACGGTTCTCTGCTCGACTCGCAGGACGGCTGGTCATCGGACTTCAACAACTACCGCAGCGTCAGCATCCCCTCGAGCAAGCTGAACGTGGGGCGCAATGTTCTCGCCATTCAGGTGCAGCAGAACTGGGGCGGGGCCTACTTCGACTGTGGCGTGCTCCGCACAGAGGGCAAAAGCGCTCCCTTGAAGCTGACGAGCGACAAATGGCATACCTTCGTTGCTCCCGGGCACAATGTCGATTTCACGGGCACAAACGTCAAGGCTTACAAGATAGTGGAGATTGTGGATGGCAGTACCGCCTATGCCAAGGCTGAGGAAGTCAGCATCGTTCCCGCAGGCGAGGCTGTCGTGGTGCGCTCCAATGGTGGTGCCAAGACTTACAACATCCCTGTCACCAAGACTGAGGCTTCCCTGAACGGCAACATGCTGAAGGCTACGACCGCTACGCTGACCGTGACGCAGCCCCAAAGCATCTACTGCGTGGCAGAGCAGAATGGCATCTCCGGCTTCTATCCCGTCACCGTCGGCACTTCTCTGGCTAAGGGCAAAGGCTACCTCGACCTGAGCAGCAGCAACGTGAAGCCCAGCAGTATCCTCCTCGACATCGACGACGACGCGACTTCCATTGAACACCCGACATTGGACATTGACCATTCGGATGCTGCTATCTTCAATGTCGCTGGTCAGAGGATGCAGAGGATGCAGAAAGGTCTCAATATCGTGGGCGGCAGGAAGGTCCTACTTAACTAAAATCTTCTTGCCATCCTTGATGATGATGGTCCGGCCGAAAGATGATAGCTTGCGGCCAGACAGGTCATTGACCACTTGACAATTGGACCATTTCCCATTGACCATTTGGATGCCATCCGGTTGTTCTTCCTCTACCTTACCGGAAGGAATGGGGTGCGAGAGCAGCGGATGGGTGTCGGTGCCTACTTCCTGATGATAGGCTCCCGGCCATAGCTGGTCGAGGAGCGTACCGTTCCTCATCTCTGTCTCGGTGAAGGTGCTGAGGCCTGACCCTGTCTGCACCGCTCCACATGCGAAGCTGTTGGTGAAGTGTGGTGTGAAGCCGCGGCAGACGTCGTGTCCACTCTCCCAGCCCTTGCCTTTGACGAGGGCGTAGCAGTTGCGAATGCGGGCATAGGAGGACCACCCCGAGAGAGCCCCATTGTCGCTGACGCCATTGACGGTGCCCACGGTATAGCAGTTGGTGAAGTGGGCTGTGAAGTCGTTGTTGGGGATGCAGCCAATGATGCCGCCTCCGTTGTCGTTGACGTTCACGGTTCCCTCGAAGCCCAAGTTCGTAAAGAAGACGTGTCCACCCTTCTCGCCGTTCACTTTGCCCGCAAAGCCGCCGACGTATCGGTAGCCGGTGAAGGTGCAGGTAGCATCGAGCGTGAGGTCGTGAATCTCCAGTCCGCTGGTACCGA
>Ga0310691_10004479_pt1 | contig 15723 bp, 10 predicted proteins | sample 176DNAGHGlowgp2_FD_203887 | JGI IMG/M metagenome (GOLD analysis project Ga0310691, IMG submission 203887) | Sheep rumen microbial communities from Palmerston North, Manawatu-Wanganui, New Zealand - 1766 DNA GHGlow gp2 (v2) (version 2) | ecosystem: Host-associated > Mammals > Digestive system >...
AGCCACCACGTTTTCAATCACGGTAGCACCCCATGTCTCCACAAACAGTCCACCGGCAAACTTAGCACTGGTTTCAATATCACCCTTGACAACGAGGTTGCGGATGGCAGCACCCTCGATGTGGCAGAACAGACCCACATTGTCTTTTTCACGGTAATAAGAGACATTTACCGTGTGCTCCTGACCATCGAAGACACCCTTGAAGCGGATGCCATCACCAATCATCACGTCTTTCTGCGTGTAAGCAGTGAAGTCGATGTCGGCTGTCAGACGAGCCTTCGACTCATTGGCTCCCTTGTTGACGAGGGCAGCAAACCAGTTGAGCTGCTGCGGTGTGCCAAGGAGATAGTAGCCATCGGCACCGACTTCGGTATAGGTCATGTCTACGTTTCCACAGACAGAGCAGACACCGTCGACAAAGGTGTGAGGGGTAGGAATAGAAGCATCGGTGTTGGAGTAGCCGGTCACATTGTCACCTGCCGTGCCATCGCAATTCAAAGTACCGACAGCATATACGGTGCCGTGTGACTTGAAAGGAACGGGGAACTTGTCAACCGTCTGGCCATTGTCGAGGTTCTGGAACCAAGTGCAACTGGCAGTGCTGTTGTTGTTCAACATATAAGCCAGTGCGCCCGTGGCAACAATATCCAGGTCGATGTCCTTCACATTAGTCTGAGTGGTTCCGGCAGAGAAGCAGAGTTCCATCTTTCCACTGCCGATGCCATTGCTGCGGAAGAGGTCGCGGCCTTCACCGTCGACACCTACGACAGTACCGATGTTGTAGCAGGCTATGATTTCGGGGTTGTCGCCCAACCAACCAGAGATAGCGGCACTCTCGCGTCCACCGGTAATAGAACCAGTGTTGTAGCAATTATGCACAATGAGCTTGGCTGCACTGCCCATGTCTACACCGAAGATACCACCGGCATTGGCCTCCGTAACCTGCACGTCAGCTTCATTTCCGCAGTTTTCGATGAGCACAGTGCCAGTACCGTTCGAACCTCCGATAAGACCTGCTGCATAGCCCTTTGCAACGATGTAGCAAGACTGGTCGATGATGATGTTGCGGATGACGGCGCCTCCGGTGACAACGCCGAAGAGTCCCTGATATTCGCTCTCAGCTTGTTCGATAATCAGGTTCTTCACTCGGTGTTCCTGTCCGTCGAAGGTTCCTTTATAAGCAGCACCTACCTGGCCGATAGGAATGAACTCGGTTTGTCCGGCCATGTCGATGTCTGCTGTCAGAACGGCCTTCGCATCGTATTCACCGTCAAGAGAAACCACATAACTGAAGTCAACCAAGTCAGCTCCGTTGGTGATTTGATAGACACCGTCTTTCTTATCCAGTGCCCATGAGGTGTTGGCCAGCAGCATCATACCGCCGACGAACAACATTCGAAGTAAATCTTTTTTCATTCGCTTTAATTGTTATAGGTTTGATAATTAATAACTCTGCGGCAAAATTACAAAAAACTTTCCCGCACGCGCAATATAATAATAAAAGTATAACGATATTTTTAAAATCAAAAAATCAAGCATTTGATAATCAGCCGGTTTCTTCTTCAGAAACCTTCAAAATGTATAATCGTTTTCACGGTCTTTTCAAGCCCGTTCCCATCGAAAATCAGGTCTGTCCGGCCTTCACGAGATCAATTTCGGAATAGGTTGTGTCGGGCGGACAGAAAATCTTCACGGCCGTATTCGAGGCATCAGGGCCTGCTTTGAAGATGGCCTCGGTGATGGCCATGTGGAGCTTCTCCGGAAGGATTTGGTCTACCTGTAGTTTCCCTTCCTTGACAAAACGCGTCAGGTGATTGATGACGGTGGCATAGGTGAGTCCGCGCAACTCAGCCACTTGCCGGGCTGTATGACCCTCGCAGAAGAGTCGGTAAGAACGTGTGTAGGTATCGGTTGTATCGGCTTTCTGTACTGTCTTCTGTTTCTTTCCTTTAGAGGCCGCACCTCGGCGACGGTCGGGCGTCTCCAGCTTTTCAAGCGCATGAAGCAGGGCCAACTGCTTCGTCCGCAGATAGTATTCGGTGGTGAAGCCGTGTTCGGCGATGTGCTGCAGAAGCTGCCGCTTGGCATTGTAGGTCTCAACGAGTTCGTCGATGAGCGGCAGGAGTCGTTTTTTCAGTTCTTGGTTTTTTGTCTCTATAGTCCGTGTTTTCCCTATGAGATCGTCGAAAATGGCATCAAGCGTCTCATCGAAATACCGGCAACTGCGCTCTACCCTTTGGCGGAACTCCGGTTCGGTCCGTTTCTGATGCGGTGTTGCCTTAATGACATTAGTCCACTTGTAGGCGACCAGCATCACACGCTGTGTGAAGTCCTGCGTGGCTTGCTTATGGGCATTGACAAGGGCATTATATTGCTTGTAAAGAAATTCGGAGAGCAGCCGTGACAGCGACTCTTCTGTCCGCCCGATGTTTGAGAAGGTAAAGAGGTCTATCAGCAGCAGCATTTCATACTCTTCCTTCAATGCCGGCAGCTGGCGGATGCTGTCTTCGGCAGCCTCGCTCTGATGGAGGATATAGTGGCTGACGCGCTGGTCGTTGATGATGGCACGCGGCTCAATGGGTGTTGACAATGCCACGCCCTCCAAGGTCCGGCAACGGCTCAGTGCCACATAGACTTGTCCGGGCGCAAACGATAGTCCGGCATCAATGATGACGCGGTCGAAGGTGAGTCCCTGGCTCTTGTGGATGGTGATGGCCCACGCCAGTCGTAACGGCAACTGGGTGAAGGTTCCCTGCACTTCCGTTTCAATCTCTTTCGTCTCGGCGTTGAGGGTGTAACGGGCATTCTCCCATCTCTGCGGCATCACTTCAATCGCCTCATCATCACCTTCACAATAGACCTTACAGCTATGGTCCGTCAGCTCGGTGATACGGCCGATGCGCCCATTATAATAAAGATGATCAGCGGACGGGTCGTTCTTGACGAACATCACCTGAGCGCCTTCCTTCAGGGTCAGCGAGACATCGGTAGGATAGGCATATTCAGGAAAGGTGCCTTCGATGTCGGCATCAAACGTAAAAGGATGTGCCGGGAGGCTGTCGAGTTCCCGCCGGTTGTAGCTGTTGGCAAGATTGTTATGCGTGGTCAGTCGGATGGCAGGCTGGGTGGCAGCCGCAGAATGATGGGGGTTGGAAACCATCCGGCTGTTGAGCAGCTGAAGGTCTTCTTGGGTTGTCTGCCCGTCGCGGATGTGATTAAGAATATCAAGGAAACGGCCGTCCTGCTGTCTATATACCTTTTCGAGTTGAATGGTGACGTAGTCGACTTGCGCCAAGGCCTTCGAACCGAAGAAATAAGGGGTATCGTAATAATTGCGCAACAACTGTTCCTCCTCGGGAGTCACGACGGGTGTCAGTTGTTGAAGGTCGCCTATCATCACCAACTGCACTCCGCCAAAAGGCCGGCCGTCGCCCCGAAGGCGTCGCAACACGGCATCGACGGCATCCAAGAGGTCACTTCGAACCATTGAAATCTCGTCGATGACGACCATGTCGATGGTCCTGATGATTTTCTTTTTCTCCTTACTGAAGTCAAATCGACTCTTGATGTTGGTCTCGGGAAGAAAGGGCGAAAGGGGCAACTGGAAGAAGGAATGAATGGTGACACCACCGGCATTGATGGCGGCGACACCCGTCGGCGCCACCACAACCATCCGCTTGGCACTATGTTCACGAACATAACGCAGGAAGGTCGTCTTTCCCGTCCCGGCCTTTCCCGTCAGGAAGACGCTGCGACCTGTATGCTCTACAAACTCCCAAGCTAACCGTGTCTCGTTGTTTAACTCCACGCTTTTCCGCCTCTTTTACTTTTTGACCTTTTCACCCTTTCATCTTGCCAGCCATTCTTCCGGATTGACGGGTACTTTTCCGTTATACAGCCGGAACTCAAGGAGGTTGTTGGCTGGTGTTCCGATAATCTGCCGGGCCGTCAGTTGTTGTCCTACTTTCACGGCGACACTCTTCAGATTGCTATATACAGAGATGTAAGAGCCGTGAGTAACAAGGACAATATTCACTCCGCCAGCCTGGGGTGATATGCCGGAAACAGTACCATTGAAGATGCTTCGTGCCTGCGCACCGGGTTTTCCAAGAATACGAATACCGACGTTGGGCAGTTGTATGCCGGGCAGATTTGAATATCGGTTGGCTCCGTGACGACAGGTAATCTGATAAGGACCGGTGATAGGCATCGGCAACCGATGGCGATTGGCTTGGAAAGAGCCGTTGAGTTGTTTGTTGGCGGCTGTCACCCAGGCACGGCTGTCATCGGACTCACGCTTAGCCTGATCTATTTCACGTTTACTGCGGGATGCTTCGGCATCGGCCTTGCGCTCAGCAGCCTTACGGGCCGCCTCGGCTTCACGAGCCTCCTGTTCAGCCCTCTCGCGGGCGGCAGCATCATTGCTCTTGGCAACCTCCTTGGCATGAGCCTTCGCTTTAGCCTCACGCTCCTTGGCCTCGGCTATACGCCGTTCGTTTTCCTTCTTTGCCCGTTCGGCCTCAGCTTTCTTACGGGCCAGTTCCTCGGCTTTCTTCTTGGCAGCAGCCTCACGCTCAGCCTTTTTCTTGGCAGCCTCAGCTTCAGCAGCCTTACGGGCTTTCTCTACTTCAATGGCGATGAGGGCATCAATCTTTCTGTTCAGTTCATCGGCCTGCTTGTGTTCCTGCTGAATGACCTGCTGAATGGTCTTCTGTTCACGCTGCAGCGTAGAGATCATCCGTTTCTGTTCCTCCTGTTTCTTGGTCATGGCCACGCGCGCCTGCTCCTCCTTTTGCATCAACAGTTCCTTCCTGTCGCGGACCTCCTGCAACTGCTTTCGTTTCTCGTCCACCTGAGCCTTCTTGGCTTTTAACGCCTCGCCCTGAGCACGCTGATAAGATGCGTAGTTGCGTACGAACTCAGCCCGTTGGTACATCTGGGCGAAGTCGTCGGCAGAGAAGATGAACATAATCTGGTCTTGCGCCGCATCCTGCCGGGTGAGGTGGCGTACTGACTTCTTATACTTTTCCTTACGCTCCTGCACCTGTTTCTCCAAGGTCTCCAACTGAGAAGTGAGGAGGCGGATGTCATCGTCCATTTTCTGCAGCTCATGCCGGATGCTGTTGATGTTACTTTGATAGCCTTCTATCTCGGCATTGATAACAGTCATCTCTTGCAGGCCTTTCTTCACGTTGGCCTGGTTCTGCTGGAGTTTTTTCTTGTTTTGCTCAATCGACTTGTTGACTTTCTGCTGCTGGTTTTTCAACTGATTGATTTCCTTCGTCTGATATTGCGGCTTGGCAGGAGCCGTCTTTTTTTTCTGCGTTGTCGTCTTCTTTTGTGTTGTGGTGGTCTTCTTCCGGGTTGTTGCCGTCTTTTTTTGCGGCACAGAAGTCTTTTTCTGCTGAGCTTCAGCGGGCATCAACAGAAATACCGACAAGAGGAGGATAAGGAAACGTCGCATCATGAGCCTATAGGGAAATGGTTACATATTCAATATTTTCTTCAGCAGGGCTTCGCCATCCATCTGCTTATACTTACCTGAAATGGTTGTCAGGGCATCCCACTTCGCATTCGACGACAGGCTGCCCAGTTCCACATTGACTTCCATGCGGCGGGGTTTCTCGGTGGCATTGGTCGAGAAGGCAATGTTATGCTGTGTAGGAAAAGTCTTGCCTTCAAAGGACTTGAAGTCGGCATAAGTCCACTTCAACGACGACTTGCTGCCATTGGAACCGCTGTATTTCACACCGGTTTCACTGATCTGTGCCCCTTGCGGCGTCGTAGCCCAGATGTATGCCATCTTGCCTTGCTGCAGGGTGACTTCCGACTTGTCGATGTCCACCTTGAAGGCTTTGAAGTCTTTCTGTGTAACCGCCTTCTTTCCGGGCACATGGAGCTGGTTCCAGAAGAGTGCCTGCAGGGCATAGAAGTCAATGCCGTTGTCGCGCAGGAAGTGAAGGTCGGCATAGGGTGCCTTGATGTATTCCTTGTGGAGCCGGTCGACGATGAGGACATAGTCGGGTGTGAACTCCACGCGGGCTATTTCGGTTCCGAGGATGGGAATGGTAATCTGCAGTCGGATGACCTCATCCTTGCGCATCCGCAGGGTGCCAGGTGCCGAGAGGTCTTTCGAGCCGTTCTTCACGCTGAAGGTCATGCCTGCCACGATGTTTTCGGTCGAAACGGCATTGTCGGCGACTTTCTTCACATAGTTCATGCGGGCTGTCTCCAAAGAGGCATCACTCTTCGGAGGCGCAGGGACGGAAACTGTTTCGGGGAGGGTGGAACCCTCTCCCACACTTTTCTTTGTGCCACAGGCCACGAAAAGCAGGGCTGAGAGTAATAACAGACAACTCCCTATGCTTGATATAGATGGCTGCTTCATGCGCAATAGTCTCTTATTCTTCATTCTCATCGTCTTTGATATATTTCCTTTGCCTTATTTTCTCGGGTAGCAGTGCATTGTCACTGTCCATGTCGAGGGCCCGCTGCCATAAGAGGATGGCTCCGTCGATATCGTCGTTCATTGCATGGATGTCGCCGGCATGTTCGACCACCACCGCCGAGACACGGTCGGCTTCGTCGAGGTCAGCGGTGTCGGCGCGCAGGGCCTGATCGATATAGATTTGTGCCTCGGCATAGCGGTCCTCCATGAAGAGTATCCACGCATAGGTATCGAGATAGGTAGGATTTTTCGGCTCGGCCTTGACGGTCCGATAGCTCATCTGTTCGGCTTTCTGCAGGTTTTCTCCACGGACGCTGAGGTAATAGGCGTAGTTGTTCAGACAGCCGATGTTGTCATCTTTCCATTGCAGACAACTGTCGTAGGCGGCGAATGCCTCCTTGTCGAGTCCCTTATTATGAAGGATGTCACCCATGATGGCATAGAAGTCGCTGACAATATCGGGGTTGCTCTCAGAAGTAATCTCGCCGACTCCGCGCCGGAAGGCATCGAGGGCCTCGTCGTGCTGGTCCTGCTGGAAATGTGCAAGTCCTAAATAATAATAGAACACCATCTCCTCGGGGTTGAGCTGTACGGCCGGTTCGCTGAGGGCGATGACACGCGGCCAGTCCTGATGGTTCCATGCCGACTGGATGAGTTGAAGTCGTGCCGCCACATTGTCGGGTTCGATATCGAGCACGCGTTGCAAAGCCGTGTTGACAGAGTCTTCCGGCATCTTCTTCAACGACCTGTAGGCAGCTGCCATTGTGGCAATGTCGACCTCCTTTGGGCTAATCTCGAGGACACGTTCAAAGAGGTTCAAGACGATGGTGCTGTCACCGCCGTGCTTCTGCTCGTTGTCGCGGATGACCTGTTGGAAGAGGCTGACTTTGGTCTTCGTCGGAGTCTGCCGGGAGAGGAGGATCTGGTCGCGCAGCTGCGCTGCCAGCGAGTCTTCACCGACCGAATTGTAATAGTCGAACATCGAAGAGAGTGCATAGTTGTTGTCGGGCTCTTCGTGAAGGGCGTTGGTAAAGATTTTGAATGCCTGCTTCTGCTGGTCGTTTTGCAACAGCCAGTTGCCTATCATCACCCGATAGTTGACATCGCTCGGATGCTGGTCGGAGAGTGACTTCAGGGCTTTATAGGCTTCCTTCTTCCGGCCTTGCAACTCATAGACGCGCATCTTCGTCAGCGTCAGGTCTTCACTGCTCCCCTCAGCCTGTTCGAGCCGGTTGACCGCAGAGAGTACCCCTTGGTAGTCCTTCTGCCGGTTATAGAGTTGGATGAGGATGCTGAGGACATCAATACGGTTGTGGTCGGAGGCATAGAGTTTTTCATAGGCATCAATGGCACGGTCGTAGTTACGGAGTCCATAGTAATACTGTGCAGCCCGCTCATGATAGATGTCATTGGCAGGAGCCAGTGCCTCTGCCTTTTCCAGATAGCCCAGTGCCTTTTCGTTCTGTTTCAGCGCCAACTCGTAATCGGCCAAGAGATAATAGACTTCGGCTGCCGTCGAGTCGATATCCAGGCAATGGCGCAACAGGTCGTAGGCAGCATCATAGTGCTCGGCATTCTGCTGCCGGAGGGCTTCCAGATAGAAGTATTGGAAACGTTGCCGGTCGTTGGGCGAAAGGAGTTGGCGGGTGGGTGATGGGGGTTGGGCGGTCGTGGGCAGCGACTTCTTCGGTGCACAACTGCACAGCAAGACAATGCCCACTAACATTGCGGACATACCCCACACTCTCAACAACATCCCGTTTACCTTCTTCATTTCTGTTTCAACTTCTATTTTACGCCTGTGTGTCCGTAGCCACCAGCGCCCCGCTCGGTTTCATCGAGTTCACTGACCAATACGAAGTCGGCTTGTTCGTGACGGGCGATGACCATCTGTGCTATACGCTCGCCAGCCTCAATGGTGAAATCCTCTTGCGACAGGTTGATAAGCAACACGCCCACCTCACCGCGATAGTCAGCATCGATGGTGCCGGGCGAATTCAAGACGGTGATGCCCCGTTTCAATGCCAACCCGCTGCGGGGCCGCACCTGAGCCTCAAAGCCTTCGGGCAAGGCAATGAAAAGACCTGTCGGGATGAGCCGGCGTTCCATGGGCCGCAAGACGACGGGCTCGTCGATATTGGCACGAAGGTCCATTCCGGCACTCTGCTTCGTTGCGTATGCCGGCAACGGCTGCCGGCCTTTGTTGATGACCTTTACTTCTATCATGCGCGTACTATATAATATTATAAAGAAATGCAAAGGTAAGGAAATAACGGTGAAAAACAAAATAAATCCTCCGTTTTTAAGTATCTTTTCACAAAAATATTGTAACTTTGCATCATAAAGCAGAACAATATGAACTGGCAACAACTTATTTCCAACCAACGGCTCGGACAAGAACACCGGCATACCGAACGGCACGACGACCGCACTGAGTTTAAACGCGACTACGACCGACTGATATTCTCGGCACCATTCCGAAGACTACAGAACAAAACGCAGGTGTTTCCTCTTCCCGGCAGTATCTTCGTCCACAACCGCCTGACGCACTCGCTCGAAGTAGCCTCGGTGGGCATGTCGCTGGGCAACGATGTGACGCGCATCCTCACCCAGAAGCATCCCGAACTCAGAGGAACAAACTTTGAGCAAATAGGAACTATCGTTGCCACAGCCTGTCTGGCTCATGACATGGGTAATCCGCCCTTCGGCCACAGCGGCGAGAAAGCCATACAGACATTCTTTTCAGAAGGTCCGGGGCAAGAGCTGAAATCGGCGGTTTCATCGGGATTTTGGGACGACATCACCCACTTCGAAGGAAACGCCTATGCCTTTCGGCTGCTCACCCACAGCTTCAACGGGCGACGCAAGGGCGGCTTCGTCATGACCTACAGCACGTTGGGAAGCATTGTCAAATATCCCTACTCGTCTTCCTGCCCGAGCAAGAAAGGAAAGTTCGGGTTCTTCTATTCCGAGGCCGACACTTTCCGAAAAATTGCCGATGAAATGGGCATTATCGAAACTTCCTCACCCACAGAAGGGGCTTTCCGTTTTGTCCGTCACCCGCTGGTCTACCTCGTAGAGGCTGCCGACGACATCTGCTACGAAATCATGGACATCGAGGATGCTCATAAGCTGAAGCTCATCAGCTACGAGGAGACAAAGGAACTGATGTTAGCCTTCTTCGATGAAATGGACCAAAAACGCATCCTAAAGCGTATAGAAGACGAGGAATTGACGGACGAAAACGAGCGTGTGGTCTACCTCCGTGCCTGCGTCATCGGCAAACTTGAAAACGAATGTGTCCACGTCTTTACCGACCATGAGGAGGAAATCCTGGCAGGAACCTTCGAGGGTACGCTCATCAAGCGCACGCCCGAGAACATCCGCAAAGCCTATGAGCGGTGTGCAGAACTCTCCGTGGAACGCATCTACCGGAGCAAGCCCGTGCTGGATGTGGAACTGAGCGGATATAAAATCATCGAGACCCTGCTGACTACTTTCACCGATGCTGCCATCCATCCCGAGCGTTTCCATTCGAAACAGCTGCTCAACCTTGTCAGTCCGCAGTACGACATCCGAAACCCGAACCTCGAGTCCCGCATCATGGCCGTCATCGACTATCTCTGCGGAATGACAGATGTCTTCGCCCTCGATATCTATCAGAAAATCAACGGCATATCCCTTCCCATCGTCTGAAAACAGTCCATCGAAACTCACGATAGAAAGTATCGCCACACACGATACTTTGCTTTGTTATTCGTACCTCATTGAGGTATGCCTATTATCAGTGTGAGATAATCCTGTTATCAGTGTGAGATAATCCTGTTATCAGTGTGAGATAATCCTGTTATCAGTGTGAGATAATCCTGTTACCAGTGTGAGATAATAAGCGTAGCAAACAGGGGCGCCTGTTCTGATACACAGAACCGACGGAAACGAAAGAGCCGCCCCATGTCGTGAAAAGACAGACTTGGGACGGCTGCAGAATCTTATAATGTTATGCTATGGTTCGCCTGACTAAGCGAAGGAGATAAGGCCCTGCACGGGTTCGGCAGTGCTTTCATCGGTGTGCTCGCGCTGCCCGCCGTTGGCGATGCTGCGGATTTCCTCGAGCATGGCTCGCGTGCGTTTATACGTCGGCGTGCCTTCGACAGCCAGGATGATGTCCTCGTTGTCGAGGTCTTCTGGCCGGAAGAGATAGATGTGCGGACGACGCTTATACATGCTGGTCTTTCCGTTGTCACCATAATAGTGTTCGCGACGCGAGAGTTTCTCAGCACGCTTCTCCTCTTCGCGGGCAATACGGTCGGCTTCCTCTGCCGAGAGTTTCTTGCCCACATGGGCATTCATTCCGTCGACATCCTCGATGCCGAAGCCCGTTGCCAAGATGGTAATCTTCACTTGCTTGCCAAGGCTCGGATCGACACACATGCCCCACTTGTACTCGTAGTCGCTGGAGAACTGGGCGAGGAACTCGTGAACGTCGTTCATTTCTTCCATCATCAGTTCAGACTTGCCGTCATCGCCATTGCTGAAGCTGATGGAAAGGAGGATTTTCTTTGCATTGAAGATATCGTTGTCGTTGAGCAACGGTGAGTGGAGAGCATTCTTGATGGCTTGCTTGACGCGGCCTTCGCCTTCGCCGTAACCCGTCGACATGATGGCGACGCCACCGTCCTTGAGCACCGTCTTGACATCGTTGAAGTCAAGGTTCATGAAGCCTCTGTTGGTGATGATTTCTGCAATGGAACGGGCGGCGATGGAAAGGGTGTCGTCAGCCTTGCTGAAGGCTCCGAGCAACGAGAAGTCGCTGTAGATTTCGCGCAGGCGTTCGTTGTTGATGACCAACAGGGCATCAACGTGCTTGGCCATTTCTTCGACACCGTCGAGGGCCTGGTCTATCTTGCGTTCACCTTCGAAACGGAAGGGAATGGTGACAATACCCACGGTGAGGATGCCCATCTCTTTCGACACGCGGGCAATGACCGGGGCGGCGCCAGTGCCGGTGCCGCCACCCATACCGGCGGTGATGAAGGCCATGCGGGTTCCGTCGTTCAACATGGATTTGATATCGTCCATGCTCTCCTCGGCTGCCATACGAGCCTTTTCCGGTTTGTTGCCGGCACCGAGACCTTCGTGTCCGAGCTGCAGGTGAACAGGCACGGGAGAGTCGTTGAGGGCTTGGTTGTCGGTGTTGCAGAGCACAAAGGAGACATCGTGAATGCCTTCACGATACATGTGGTTCACAGCATTACCGCCGCCACCGCCTACGCCGATGACTTTGATGATGCTCTGCTGTTCTTCGGGGTCGCCGAAGTTCAGTATTTCTGATGAATTGAAGCTATCGTTCATAATGATTGGTTATTTCAAGGGGTTTCTATATTCTTTATTGCAGTGTTTTCGATTATTCGCCATGACGCCGTCACTATTCATCATCGCCGGTGAGCGCATCTATAAACTTTCGGAAACTGCGCATGAGTTTCTTGCCGGTAGTGTTCTGACGACGCTCTTCCTCTTGTCGGCGAGCCTCTTCTTCGGCTTCCCTGCGCAGACGGGCCTCTTCTTCCTCCTTACGCAGGCGGGCCTCTTCCTCTGCCTTTTGCTTTTCGGCTTCGGTCTGAACGACGCCACGGCCAGTGGTCTGCTGACGAGGCTGCTCGTTAACAACGGTAGGCTTCTGCTCGTCGGGAGCAAAGAGGTCTACGCGCAATTCCTCACCGGCACAGTTGAGGTCGCCCTTGGCAAGAATGCTCAAGACAGTGTTCATAGTGCCGTCAGGATGGCTAAGCTCTCCGTGAGACGAAGTAACGGTGGCGATGATAGCCTTGGCAATACGAATCTTATCCATACGGGTATGATTGCGGAAGGCCTGCTCGATGTTCTTCAGATTAGAGCCTCCACCCGTGAGGATGATGCCGCCAAGGAGTTTGTCGACGTATTCATTGGGCACCTGGAACCAGACGTTCTCGACAATTTCCTCCACCCGGCCCTCGACGATGTCGATGAACTTGCGGCTGTCGACAGAACGGTCGCTGTCGATGGGCAGCATGAGCGAATTGTCGATGTCGGCATTGTCGGTATATGCCGAGCCATACTTCAGCTTCATGGCTTCGGCTTCTTTCTCTTCCATCTGCAAGGAAGCAATGTCCTTCGTGATGTTATTCGCACCAAGCGGAATAACAGCCAGATGGCGGAGGATATTCTTATAATAGACACTGACGGTGGTCGTGTCGGCACCAAGGTCGACGAGCACACTGCCTGCGCGTTTCTCGGCTTCGGTGAGGACGCTGTCAGCCATTGCCAACGGAGCCAGATACATCTCTGCTATGGGCAGATTGGCATTGGCGAAGCACTTGTTGAGGTTGCGATAGAAGGTCTTCCGCCAAAGGATGTTGAGGAAATTGCCTTCCAAGCGAGTGCATTCGATGCCTACAGGGTCTAACTGATACTGCTGGTCAACCTTGTATTCCTGAGTGACAGCATCCAGTATTTCCATTTCCGGATAAGTCATGCTGCGGTTGCCATCCATGAGCTCATTAATCATATCCTGATTGACAATGGTAGCTGCCGGCATGTCTTTCACGATTACATTGCGGACACTGCGGATGCTTTGTCCGCCTACACCCACATAGACCTGGGTGATTTTGGTCTTTAGCTGATTCTCTAACTTCTTGACGATGCTCTGAAGGCATTGCACTGTCTTGTCGATGTTGTAGACAACACCCTTGCGGATACAGGAGGTGCTGTCTTCTTTCACCACGGCAAGAACCGACAGGCTGCCGTCAAGATTCTTTCTTCCTGCGACACCGGTCATCTTTGATGAGCCGAGTTCGATAGCAACGATAAATTCTTGTGGCATAACTTATAAGATTTTTAATTTGTATGTACTTTTGTCTGGGGCTGGGGTGTGGGAGTACCCGCTGTTTCCGGAGTTTCCGTTGTTGCCGGAGCAGCGAGGCTGTCTTTCTTTTCTTCCACGACCGGAACGACAGGTTTCTTCTCGGTGTCGCGGCGGGTGCAGACGATTTGATTGTCAAAGGCTACATTGATGCAGCTGTATTTATTCCATCCGGCATCCGACAGACCATAGCGATAGAACTTCATCAGTCGGGTTAGCTTCTTGTCGACAAAGGCCTCGATGACCTTCTTTCGCTCCTTCTTGTCACTGACGACGGGCAGCGGACCGAGTTTCACGACATGACTGCCGACACGCGGTATCATCTCGATGTCAAGGTCATTGAGCACGTTGATTTGTTCTACCAGGTCGCGCCAAAGCTCGTTGGACATGAGCGCCTTGCCCAAGGGTGCAAGATAGTTGGTGGCGTAGCTCCGGCTGATGTGACCGGTGGCGATGATGAGGTCGCTCGTGTATTGCATGTTGGGCATGATGCTGTCTTTGTCGTCGACATAATAGTCATCACCGTTGGCAGCCTTCACGCGGATGATGGGCAACCGCTGGGTGATGCTGATGTTGACCTTGTTGTCCTGCGACTTATAACATTCGGCAGTCTCGACAAACGGACTCGATGCGAGCATCTCTTCCATGTTACGGATATCGACATCTTTCATCTGCTGCCCGATGGGATAGAGATGATTGTTCTTCAGACGTTCTTCTACCTCCGACTTAGTAATGAAGCCATTGGACGACTCGTCAGCAATGTCAATGCGGATTGCCTCACAGACATTATTGCTTCCATCGGGTTTATTGAACACGGTGAAAGCCATCAGCAGATAGGCTGCACAGACGAGTCCGAAGACATAGGTCAATATTCGCTTGATGACACGTTTCATCTTTACTTACTTTCGAGTATCTTTGTTATCTGTGGTACATAATTGTCCAAGTCGCCTGCCCCAAGAACGACAAGAACGTCGAAGTCGCGACTCTTCACCAACGGAAGGACCTCATCGAGATGAATCATGCTGCGGGCGACGCCGGGCTTCAGATGGTCGTAGATGAGTTGGCTGGTGACACCGGGAATGGGTTCTTCCCGGGCAGGATAGATGTCGAGAAGGATGACTTCGTCAAGCACACTCAACGCATCGGCAAACTCGCGGTAGAAGTCGCGGGTGCGGGTGTAGAGGTGGGGTTGGAACATCGCTGTTATTTTCCGGTGGCGATAGAGCTCACGCAGACTGCGGGCACTCTGCAGGATTTCCATCGGATGATGGGCATAGTCGGAAAGGAACACACAGCGGTCGTTCTTGACTTTAAAGTCGAAACGACGGTCTACTCCGTGGAAGGTCTTCATGCCATAGCGCAGTTCTTCGGCATCACAGCCGTTCAGCTGTGCCATTGCCATCGCAGCGACGGCATTCTCAATATTTATCGGTATTGGCTGTCCAAGCTCGATGTCCATCACCGACGCTATGGGCGAGATGAAGTCGAAAGTGATTTCTCCGTTATCTATCTTAATGTTCTCTGCATGAAAGTCGCCTTCGTCGCGACTGTATTCATAGATGCGGACACCCTCCTGCACGTCGGGTTTCATCTCCAGCCCCTTGCGGATAATCAGTGCGCCGCCGGGCTGGATAAGCGTTGTATAGTGGCGGAAGCTCTCGAGATAGGCCTCCTTGGTTCCATAGATATCGAGGTGGTCGGGGTCGGTGGAAGTGATGACCGACATCCACGGGCGGAGCCAATGGAAGGAACGGTCGAACTCATCGGCCTCAATGACGACATAGTCGCTCTTCGACGACAACAGGTAGTTGGTGCCGTAGTTCTTGGTGATACCGCCAAGGAAGGCGTTACACTCCACATGACTCTGATGCATGATATGGGCACACATGGCTGACGTGGTGGTCTTGCCGTGGGTGCCAGCCACACAAAGTCCTTTATGCGAACGGGTCAGCTCCCCCAACACCTGGGCGCGCTTCTCGATGGTGAAGCCATTCTCGCGGAAGAAGACCATCTCTTTGTGATCGGCCGGAACGGCAGGCGTATAGATGACGAGACACGTCTCTTTGTTTCTGCACGCATGAGGAATTGCATCGACACTCTCCTCATAGTGCACCAACATTCCTTCCTTTTCCAACTGTCGGGTCAGTTCAGAGGGAGTCTTGTCGTAGCCGGCTACGACCATACCGAGATGCATAAAGTAGCGGGCCAGGGCACTCATGCCTATGCCTCCGGCTCCAACGAAGTAAACTGAACGTATATTCTTTATTTCCATTGTTCTTATTATTCTTTGAGGCTCATTCTCCTATTGCCAGCCGAATGACTTCGTCGGCGATGATGTTTGCAGAATCGGGCAATGCCATGAGCTTTGCATTTTGTC
>Ga0310691_10004480_pt1 | contig 15719 bp, 12 predicted proteins | sample 176DNAGHGlowgp2_FD_203887 | JGI IMG/M metagenome (GOLD analysis project Ga0310691, IMG submission 203887) | Sheep rumen microbial communities from Palmerston North, Manawatu-Wanganui, New Zealand - 1766 DNA GHGlow gp2 (v2) (version 2) | ecosystem: Host-associated > Mammals > Digestive system >...
TGCGCCTGCGGTCAAGTGGGAGTCAGAAGACGGAATGGAGTTTACGATCTCTGACTGTGATAAGGCATCAAGAGGTACACTCATCACTCTCAAGCTTTCCGAAGAAGCTGCAAAGATATTCGATTCTGCCACATTGCGCATGACCTTGCGCAAGTACTGCTCATTCATCCCTTCAGATCTCTACTTCATCGATCTTAAGGCTGACAGGCTCCACGAGGAACACGAGGAGAAGAAGCGCAAGGAAGCAGAAGAGAAGGGCGAAGAATATAAGTCAGAGCCTTTGAAGAATGCTCCGATGAATAATACCGAGCCTCTGTGGATCAAGAAGCCCTCAGAATGCACGGATGAGGAATATAAGTCTTTCTACCACAGCGTATTTAACGACAGTTCAGATCCTCTGTTCTGGATCCATCTCAACATGGACTATCCGTTCACGCTGCAGGGCATCCTTTATTTCCCGAAGACAAACAATGCATATCAGTCACTTGAGGGACGCATCAAGATCTATAATCATCAGGTATTCGTAGCAGACAACATCGAAGAGATCATCCCCGATTTCCTGTTCCTGCTCCAGGGCTGCCTTGATTGTTCCGATCTGCCTCTTAATGTGTCCAGATCAGCATTGCAGCAGGATGCTTACGTTAAGAAGCTGTCTGCCCACATCATCAAGAAGGTTGCTGACAGGCTTTGCGACCTGTTCAAGAATGACCGTCCCAGCTTCGAGAAATACTGGTCTGACATCTCAGTATTCGTTAAGTACGGTTCCATGAAGGACGAGAAGTTCTACGACAAGGTCAAGGATATCCTTATCTTCAAGACGGTGGATGATGTGTTCAAGACCATATCCGAGCTCACGACCGACGACAAGAAGGATATCTACTACACGAACGATGCGAAAGCGCAGGCTGCATATGTTGATATGTGCAAGTCATCAGGTAATACAGTTGTCGTTATGAACGATATTTTGGATAACGATTTTGAATCGTTCTATGAGTTTAAGAACCAGGGATATAAGTTCAAGCGCGTTGATTCCGAGATCAAGGGCGATGAGTCTGACAACGAGACACTCGAATCGGTACGTGACCTGTTCCGCAAGGCACTCTCTAATGACAAGCTCGACGTAAAGGCTGTCGCCATGGGAGCGGATCAGATGCCCGCGATGATAAGGGAATCCGAAGAGAACAGAAGGATCCAGGAGATGAGGAAACAGTATGAGCAGATGATGGGCGGAGCGATGAACCCCGATATGAATATCGACGAGCTCTATCCTGATCTCAAGGAACTCGTTATCAACACCGACAACCCGGTTGTTGCCAAGATCAGGGCTCTCCACAGCCTTGGCAACAAAGAGGATGAGGTAAGCAGGCTTGCCCTTCACATCTATGATCAGGCAAGGCTTGCTCACGGTTCGATCGACAGCGAGGCTCTGACAAGGTTCCTCAAGTACAATTCAGAATTGCTTGCCGAAAGTGCAGAAAGACTGTAAATGAGAAGGATCCTCCGGACCGTAGTTGCCTTATTGTTTGTCATAAGCGTATCAAGCGGCTGTTCAGGCAGCAGTTCTTCTGATATGGAGACATTAAGGTTCGGCAGATACGGCGGTGAGGATATAGAATGGATCGTCCTTAAGAAGGACGGCTCGTCTGAACTTATCATCTCCAAGTATGCGATCGATGCCATCCCGCTTAACGAGGATTGGGTCGATACGACCTGGGAGACCTGTTCTCTCAGGAAATGGCTCAATAACGGGTTTATTGATGCAGCTTTCAGTCAGGAAGAGCAGGATAAGATCCTGCCTGCACATCTCAGCAACCCGGATAATCCGTCATATGGAACTCCGGGCGGCAACGATACAGATGACCGCGTTTACCTTCTCAGCAACGAGGAGGCAGAAGCGCTCTTTGAATCTGATGATCTGCGCAAGACTGCTCCGACATCTTATGCAGAATCAAGAGGGGGCCAGAAACACATCAACGGAATGATCTACTGGTGGACGAGAACGCCCGGCTGCGAAGGCCGCAGCGTCTCATTTGTCCACAGTGCCGGCTATGTCAATGACCGCGGACGCGGTGTTACCGATTACAGCATCGGAGTAAGGCCTGCAATGTGGATAAAGACCGTTCAATAAAGATTGACTTGTTCCATCATAACTTGTGCTATACTTATTTATATATTAATTAAGTCAGGAGATCCCTATGTCAGTAAGAAGAATCCTTTCAGAGAAGAAGCCCGAATTTGCAGTTGAAGCCAGGCAGATACTTCACGATGTATCATCAGACCTGGACATCAGGACTATCGATAAAGTCCGTATCCTTAATCAGTATGACGTTGAAGGAATAACTGATGAGGAATATGAGAATGCCAAGACCGTAGTATTCTCTGAGCCTCCCGTAGATGATGTTTACGATGAGGAAGCAGACCTTTCCGGATGCGCATATGTATTGCGCATTGAAGCATTACCCGGCCAGTATGATCAGAGAGCTGACTCTGCTGCCCAGTGCGTTCAGTTCCTCACACAGAAGGATCGTCCCAATGTCAGATCTGCAAAGGTTGTTTGTTTCTACGGTACTCTTACGGATGCTGACAAGGAGAAGATCAAGGGCTATCTCATCAACCCCGTGGAATGCCGTGAAGCTGATTCTGCTAAGCCCGATACTCTTGTTGACAGCTTTGATATCCCTACGACCGTAGCTACTGTGGACGGTTTTATATCAAAGTCAGACAGCGAACTGTCTGAGATGAGAGCTTCTTTGGGTCTTGCCATGAGCGATGCTGACCTTAAGTTCACACAGGATTTCTTCAAGGATCAGGGCAGGAACCCTACCATTACTGAGATTAGAGTGCTTGATACATACTGGTCAGACCATTGCCGTCATACAACATTCCTTACGGAGCTGACAGATATCACTTTCGAGGGGGATGACGAACTTACTGAAGAAGTCAGGAATACGTATAAGGATTATCTGACGAGCAGGGAAGACCTCTACAAGGGAAGACTTGAAGAGAAGCACATCTGTCTCATGGATATCGCTACTCTTGCCGTTAAGAAACTCAAGAAGGACGGCAAGCTCGACGACCTTGATGAGTCTGAGGAGATCAATGCATGTTCCATCAAGATCAGGATCAAGGTTGATGGCGAGGATAAGGATTATATCCTCATGTTCAAGAACGAGACACATAATCATCCTACTGAGATCGAGCCTTTCGGTGGCGCTGCTACATGTCTTGGCGGTGCCATCAGAGATCCGCTGTCCGGAAGATCTTATGTATATCAGGCTATGCGTGTAACAGGCGCAGGAGATCCTACGGTTCCTGTATCCATGACACTTAAGGGCAAGCTGTCACAGAAGAAGATCGTAAGGACGGCTGCAGCAGGTTATTCATCATATGGTAACCAGATCGGTCTTGCAACAGGTCAGGTCGATGAGATCTATCATCCCGGTTATGTTGCGAAGAGAATGGAGATTGGTGCCGTCATCGCAGCAGCTCCTGCAGAGAACATCGTCAGAGAGAGGCCTCAGGATGGTGACATCGTTGTTCTCCTCGGCGGCAGAACTGGAAGAGACGGTATCGGCGGTGCTACAGGTTCATCCAAGGCTCACGATACTAAGTCCGTCCTCACATGCGGTTCAGAAGTCCAGAAAGGTAATCCTCCGACAGAGCGCAAGCTCCAGAGACTGTTCAGGGATCCTTCAGTAACAAAGCTCATTATCAGATGTAATGACTTCGGTGCAGGCGGCGTATCCGTTGCCATAGGCGAACTTGCAGCAGGCCTTGAGATCAATCTTGATGCAGTTCCCAAGAAGTATGAAGGTCTGGACGGAACAGAGATCGCCATCTCAGAATCACAGGAGAGAATGGCTGTTGTAATCCATCCTTCAGATCTGGATAAGTTCATGGCCGCAGCTGACAGGGAGAATCTTGAAGCTACCGTCGTTGCAAGAGTTACGGAAGAACCTGTTATGAAGATGGTCTGGAATGGCAACACGATCGTTGACCTTCCCAGGAGCTTTATTGATACGAACGGCGCCAAGCAGTATGCAAAGGCAGTTGTCACAGCTCCTGACATGGAAAATGTTTATATCGACAAGACAATTGATGCTTATAAACCCGGTGATTTTGCCTCATCCCTTAAGGGCGCGCTTAACAGCCTTGACGGATGTTCCAGGAAGGGCCTTACTCAGAGATTTGACTCTTCCATCGGTGCGGCTACTGCGCTCATGCCTTACGGAGGCAAGTTCCAGAACTCACCTGAGGAAGGTATGGCTGCCAAGATCCCCATGGAGCATGGCGTTACTTCTGACTGCTCCGTCATGACATATGGCTTTGATCCCTATTACACAGAGTGGAACACATATGCAGGTTCTTATCATGCTGTAGTCGAGAGTTTGTTGAAGCTCCTTGCCATGGGTTCAGACCCTGCCAAGGCAAGGCTTACTTTCCAGGAGTATTTCGAAAGGATGGGCAGTGAGAAGAGCTGGGGCAAGCCTCTGTCTGCGCTCCTCGGTGCTTACCAGGCGCAGCTCGATTTCGGTACAGGATCCATCGGCGGTAAGGATTCAATGAGCGGATCTTTCAACGAGATCCACGTTCCTCCGACGCTCGTAAGCTTTGCCGTCGGTATGACTACAACGGATAAGCTCATATCTTCCATCCTTACATCAGAGAACCAGAGACTCTATCTCATCAAGTGTGCAAGGAATGGTAAGGGCTTCTATAAGAAGGAACATGTCCTTCGCGTATTCAAGGCTGTCAAGGAACTGCAGGCGAGGGGACAGGTCCAGAATGCTGCAGTAGTAAGGGCATCCGGTCTTGCTTCCAGGGTTGCAGCAATGTGCTTTGGTAACGGCCTCGGATTCAATTTCTCTGATAAGCTTAGCGAAGAGGAACTCTTCAGCAGGACAATGGGCGCTATCATCGTAGCTATCCCCAATGATTCCAATGCTATCGATAAGGTAGAGATGGCGGGCGGTAAGTTCATCGGTACGACTGATGATTCAGGCAAGTTCACCTACGGTTCACAGGAACTGGCTGTATCAGATGCTCTTGAGGCATATGAGGGCAAGCTTGAGCCCATCTTTGCCACCAAGGCTGTTCCCGCTCACGTCGAGACGATCAAGCCTTATACTACGGATAAGACATTCAAGGCTGCTCCTTCAGTTCTGATCGGAGCAAAGCCTCGAGTAGTCATCCCTGTATTCCCGGGCACGAACTGTGAGCTTGATTCTGCAAGGGCTTTCGAGAGAGCCGGTGCAGAGGCTGATGTATTTGTCATCAGGAACAAGTCATCCGAGGAGATCACAGAGTCACTCGTAACCCTTGCCGGCAAGATCAACAAGGCGAACATCGTAATGCTGCCCGGCGGATTCTCTGCAGGTGATGAGCCTGAAGGATCCGGTAAGTTCTTCGCTGCTGCTTTCAGATCCAACCAGATCACTGATGCCGTAAGAGATCTGCTGTTCAACAGGGATGGTCTCATGCTCGGAATCTGTAACGGTTTCCAGTCGCTTATCAAGCTCGGACTCCTTCCTTACGGTGATATCAGAGAGCTTACGGCTGATTCTCCGACGCTCACGTTCAACAATGTCGGACGCCATCAGAACAGTTACGTCAGGACTAAGATCATGTCCAATAACAGTCCATGGTTGTCGATGTGTGAAGTAGGTGAGGTCTATAACATCCCGATCTCCCACGGCGAAGGTAATTTCGCAGCTTCCATGGAAGTCGTCAGGAAGCTTGAAGCTAACGGTCAGATCGCGACATGCTATGTTGATATCAATGACCGGCAGGCTTCTGAGACTGCATTTAATCCTAACGGTTCCGTCTGCGCAATCGAAGGTATATTGTCTCCTGACGGAAGGATCTTCGGTAAGATGGGTCATACGGAGAGATACGAATCTGATCTTACGAAGAACATCGGCGGCAACAAGCACCAGAAGATCTTTGAATCCGGTGTTGCATACTTCAAGTGATGAACAGAAGCGAGCTGATCAGATTAACAGAAGAGATAGGTTTTCTGCCCGAGTCCAGATTCGGGCAGAATTTTCTTTGTGATGAGGAGAGTATTTCAAGAATCATCGGACTGTGCGGGATCAAACCCGGGGATAAGATCCTTGAGATCGGTCCGGGCCTGGGATCCCTTACGAGGGAACTGGTTTCTGATGATACAGATCTTACCTGTGTGGAGATAGATAAGAGGCTTGCAGGATATATCTCAAGTACGATCGGGTGCAGGGTGATCGCTTCTGACTATACCAGATTAGATCCTTCGGATTATGATGCTTCCTCATATGATGTAGCCGTCAGTAATATCCCTTATTACGTTATGACTCCTATCATGAAGAAGATGCTTTCTGAACTTAAGAATGCCAGGAAGCTCGTGCTCATGGTCGAGAAAGAAGCTCTTCAGAGGATAATATGCAGGCCGTGCACCAAGCAATACGGACCGTTATCCATATTATGCGAGCTGTGGGGGGAGATAGAGATCGTTTTCGATCTGCCGGGGAAGTATTATTATCCCGTTCCGAAGACTCAATCGACAGTATTTACGATAACCAGGGGAGAGAATGCCTGTAAGATCGATGAAGGTTTTGTATCTTTCCTTGAGAAGTGCTTTGCACAAAGACGCAAAAAACTGCTGAATAATGTACAGGTAAACAGGGAACTGCTGGAAGGATTAGGATATAATGAGAACAGCAGGACAGAAGAGATGTCCGCTATTGATCTTTTGAAGCTTTATAGTGATATAATCTTATCAGTCTGATTTTGTGAGGGATCTATGAAGAAGTCTAACAACACGAGCATCTTAGGTAAGTATTCCGATAATAATCTCAAAAAGCGCAAGGATAAGACTATGCCTGCCATGGTCAGTTACGAGCAGCGTTACAGAGCTGATTCGCTTGCAGCTGAAGTTACGAAGCCTGTTAAGCAGGATACCCTTGAAGAGAAGATCGCCAAGAAAAAGAAGCCTGACGAATCCAAGCCTGATCCTATGTCCAAGAGGGTAACTGTTACGATAGGTGACAATACATATCTGCTCGGTTCGACAGAGGATATTACGGAAGCCAGGATACGCAAGGTGGCAGAGCTTGCTGATGAGATCTATAGCGAGACCAAAGAGAATAACCCTTATATCGCGACTAACAAGACAGCGATCCTGTCCCTCATCGAGAGCTGCAACAGGTATCTGACGCTTAAGGAAGAACTGTCAGAGATGAGGACGGAGCTCATGTACTACAAACAAAAGGATTTCATTAACGAAGAGAAGAACGTATCCGAGCCTACTCCGATGGAGAAATTGTCATTTGGTAATGACGGTGACATAAATGATTGAACTCCTTGCCCCTGCAGGTAATCTTGAGATCCTCAAGGCTGCGGTCGATTACGGTGCAGATGCTGTTTATTGCGGTCTGTCTGCTTTTAATGCAAGGATCAATGCCGCAAATTTCATGCCCGATGAATTCAGGGAGGGCGCAAGATACTGTCATCACAGAGGTTCTAAGATCTATCTTACCCTTAACACATTAGTAGGCGATGCCGAGATGGAAGATGCCGTTGCTACGGCTGTTACCGCATATGAATCCGGGTGCGACGGCATCCTGATCCAGGATATCGGACTCGCACGCATGATCCACTCACGATATCCTGAGATCCCTCTGCATTGCAGCACGCAGATGAATGTGTTTACCGATATGGACTTTAAGAGCCTTTCCGAACTCGGGTTCAGCCGCGTTGTATTGCCCCGCGAAATGTCGGTCCGCGAGATCGCTACAAGGACCAAGGCTGCTTCAAGATACAACATGGAGACTGAAGTCTTCGCTCATGGCGCAGTATGCGTCTGCTATTCCGGATTGTGCCTGTTCTCTGCAATGAACAGGAGCGGTTCAAGGAGCGGCAACAGAGGCGTATGCGCCCAGCCGTGCAGGGAAGAGTACTCTCTATTGTCAGATGGCAGAACTGTAAGGAAAGGACACCTTCTGTCACCAAAGGACAGAGATGTCTGCTCATATTTATCTGACCTTATCAGGAGCGGCGTTGCTTCACTTAAGATCGAAGGAAGGATGCGTGATGTCAATTACGTAAAGTCTGCCGTTAACAGCTACAGGAAACTGATCGATTCTTATTATGCCGGTACTCTTGATGAATCTGTTGTTAAGGAAGTTACAGATTCTCTTCTCGTCAATTTCAACAGGGGCGGTTCTTATACATCACAATTCCTTAAGGGCAAAAAAGAGAATGGGTTCCTGTCCGGTGAACATGTAGGCAAATACGGTCTCATGATAGGTAAGATCACTTCGTCAGACAGCAAAAAGGGAACGGTTACGCTCAAGATGTCGGATTCGTTCATTCTGCCTGACAAGGGCGATTATCTGTCGATAAGAAGATCTGACAAAGAGATCTGTTCATTCCCGGTGGGGAAGATCCATGAGATGCCAGGCTCCTTTGCAGTCAAAGGATTGCATCCTGATATGATATCCAAGCTCGAGCCAGGACTTAAAGTATATCTGATGGGACATAAGACAGAGATCCCTGCAGCTATGAAGCGCAAGACTGATATCACTTTATCCGTTGACATAACCTCCGGTTCGATCGTTTGCAATGCGATGATAAATGACGGCTTGAATGCCAATACATTTGCCGAATATGAAGTCGATCTGCCGGCTGATTTTGGCGGTGAACCACTCGGGAAGGACAGGATCGTTGCACAGCTTAACAAGCTTGGAGATACTCCTTTCCGTGCATCACAGGTCTACTTCACGGGACCTGATACTGCTTTGTGTCCTGTAAGCCTCATAAATGAGCTTAGAAGGGGCGTGACGGATCAGTTGATATCCGAACTCGATTACAATTACGACAGGGCTGTGATAGGCGCTTTCGTGCCACCTGTAAACATCGGGCGTGACAGGACACCCGGAGTCATTAGGACTATGTATACGTATCCATGTGTAAAGGATGATTTCGATGTGGTTGAGGCAGGTGCCGATATCTACGCTTTCAGTGCCATGGAGATCATCATCAAGGCTGTCCGTGAGAATATCATCAGGTTCATCAGGAACGGACAGTATGAGCTCTGCATCTTGCTGCCTGACCTGTACCACGATGAAGTTTCCGATAAGATACGTGACGCCGCTGCCATCATCAGGAACGAGCTGCCGGATACCAAGATCTATTATATGGACTGCAGAGTGTTCGGGGAGAATACTAAGCTTGAAGGTCTGGGATTTACACATATGATCTCGCCCGGATCCAATATCCATAATACAAGATCGCTGGAATATGCCGCCTCAGGCTGTAGTTACATATCCCTGTCGCATGAATTGTCCACAGGTGAGATAAAAGACCTTCTTGGCTCGTCCGGTGCTGATGCATCCATCATTGTTCATTCTGCAGGTCCCATTCCGTGGATGCAGTCAGATTTCTGTTCGGTTGGCGGCAACAAGGTCAAGTGCGGTCAGTGTTATGAGCGCGGCAAATGGCAGATGACAGGAAACAACATGGATGATCAGGTGACGATCGTACCCAGATCCGTTGATTGCTCTTCGGTCATCTACGGTGCATGCAAGAACCCTGTTGATGATGATACTGCGCAGGATATTGCGGATCTCGGCTTCGACGTTATCATCAATACTACTATTCTGTAAGAAAGGCGATCCATCATGTCAGATAAGATCAATCTACCCATATCAAAGTGCAGGGAACATGCCGTGATCCCCAAGTATGCCAATGACGGCGATGCCGGAATGGATATCTATGCAGCAGAAGACGTGATCGTCAGACCGGGATGCTCTGTACTCGTCCCGACAGGACTTAAGATGGCTATCCCGTATGGTTACGAAGTGCAGATCAGGCCCAGGAGCGGCATCTCGCTGAAGACTCCATTAAGAGTCCCTAATTCTCCCGGAACCATTGACTGTGGTTACCGAGATGAAGTCAATGTAATAATCTATAACGCATCCGTCAGGGAAGACGCCTCTGAAGACGAGCCTTTTACTCTTAATGACAAGGGTGTAAAGCACGGTACTTACAAGATCTGCAGGGGAGATCGGGTCGCCCAGATGGTCATCGCGAAAGTAGAGTACTGCAAGCCTGTTGTTGTCGATTCCGTTGATAACATCGGCACTAACAGAGGCGGCGGGTTCGGATCCACCGGCATTGGCTGACTTCAGGTAGAAATAACCTAAAAAAAATGATAAAATTCTCTAGATTCAGTCGGAGCGGAGGTTAGTATGCTTAATATCTACAGTTCAGATGAGTATAAGCAGATCGGCAACCGTTCTATATATAAGACTAAAGAGACTGACACGATAGCTCCTGATACCTGGATCAACATGTATTCTCCGACTGAAGCCGAGATCTCGAGAGTTGAGACAGAGCTTAACGTTCCTCAGGAATTTCTAAGATATCCCTTGGATGAAGAGGAGAGACCGCGTATCGACTATGATGACGACACGGGCAATGTCCTGGTCATCATAGACATTCCTTACACTAAGCGAGAGAAGGATATTACCAGATATGAAACAGCGCCTCTCGGCATTATCCTGACTGACAAGAACATCATTACGGTATCGCTGCGCAAGGCTTCCATTATCGACCAGTTCATAGAGAACAGGATCAAGGACCTCTTTATTCCGTTCAGGACAAGGTTCACTATCCAGATCCTTTATGCTGTTGCCAAGGATTACTTGCGTCTCCTGCGGTTCATCGACAAGACATTGGAAGTCGCCGAGACCGAGCTTGCCAAATCGATCAGCAATAATGACCTGTATAAACTCCTTGCCCTTGCAAAGTCACTCATCTATTTCACGTCATCACTCAAATCGAACGAGGGTGTTCTTGAGAAGCTGATGAGGGGAAGGACAGTCAAGCTCTACGATGAGGATGAGGATCTCCTGGAGGATGTCGTCATCGAGTATAAGCAGGCTCACGAGATGGCAACGATATACGCAAATATCGTTAACGGTACACTTGATGTATACAGTTCGATCATCGATAACAACCTGAACTCGATAATGAAGGTGCTTGCAGCGGCGACGATCTGTCTGACCATACCTGACCTGATCGGCAGCTTCTTCGGACAGAACTGCCCCATGCCCTGGGACACGGGTTTTGCCGAGAATCCGGTACCTTTTATTATACTGACGTCAGCTTCCGTCATAAGCCTGATCGCCAGTATCATCATAATGAAAAAGAAGAAGATGTTGTAATACCATGAGTCTTGATTCGTCTTACACGCGCAGATCCAAGAGATCAGGCGGCAGCTTCATAACAAAAGCCGCACTAGTACTGAGTATCATCGCTACGATACTTATTGTTATAATAGTGCTTACGGTTACTTCTGCCAACCGTCTCATGAATATCGACAGGAATTATGTATCTAACGTTCCTTCCAATGTTCTGCCGCCTTACAGCAACTGCAGTTTCCAGTCTGCTGACGGACAGACAAACCTGTCAGGCTGGTTCTTTAAGACCAAGAATCCCGTTACTACGATAATCGTTGTACATGATACGGGTTCCAACAGGCTTCCTTTCGGAGTTACCATGATCGATATGGTGGAGAACTGGCTTGATTCCGGGTACAACGTCTTTCTTTTTGACCAGCGCAACAGCGGTGACTCAAACGGTGACATATCAGGCTACGGGTATCTTGAATGGCAGGATGTCCTTGGCGCGATCTCCATAGTCAAGCAGATATCTGTTACTACCGATGTAATCCTTTACGGGATCGGAACAGGATGTTCATCTTCGGTAATCGCCTATAATAATCTTCCGCCGTCTGATGTTACTGAAGCTGAACTCAAGAAGTACAGCACTAATATTCAAGAACTCGGTTTCTACAGGGATTATGTCTCCGGGATCATCCTCGATTCCCCGGCCAAGAGCACGGATGACTACATTAAGCCGATCGTCAGGAGCAGGGAATTTCTCGGTTTTGTTACCCAGTACTTTGTTCCTTATGCCATCAGGCTGTCGGCAGGGGAGAGCGAAGTCAATCTTGCTTCATCGATCGCACGACTACCTGTCCCTGTGTGCATAATCTACGGCGGTCACGACACTTTCATAGGTGCAGACAGGATCAATCAGATTATTAACGAACGTAACAGATTGTCTGCCAACCTGACCGAGACGAAGATGATCTCAGGTGCCGGATATCTTGAGGAATACACTATCAATAAAGCTGAATACATTGAGGCGATCAACAATTATCTGACTACATTCTTCGCGAGGGAGAACTGATCATGAGTGATGTGTTGATACTCGGCATTGAGAGCTCATGTGATGAGACAGCAGCTTCCATAGTCCGCAACGGAAGGGAAGTGCTGTCCAATGTCATTGCCTCGCAGGCTGACTTTCACATGCAGTTTGGCGGAGTAGTTCCCGAGCTTGCTTCAAGGATGCATATCGATGCCATTTATCCTACAGTTCAGAAGGCTCTGGATGATGCCGGCGTTGAACTTAAAAACATCGACGGGATCGCCGTTACTTACGGTCCGGGACTTGTCGGAGCACTTCTTGTCGGAGTCAACTTCGCGAAAGCGCTGTCACACGTGTCCGGCAAACCGCTTATTCCCGTACATCATCTTAAAGGGCATATAGCAGCTAATTACATATGTTTTCCTGAACTCGAACCTCCGTTCCTGACGCTTCTTGTCAGCGGCGGCAACACCATGATCGTTAAGGTCAATGATTACTGTAATATGGAGATAATCGGCAAGACTCTCGATGATGCTGCAGGTGAGGCTTTCGATAAGATCGCACGCGTGATCGGACTTGGTTATCCGGGCGGTCCCAAGATGGACAAGGCAGGGCAGGGAGGAGACGTCAATGCTTATAAGTTTTCCGTTCCAAGGACCAGCGACAGATTCGATTTCTCTTTCTCAGGGATCAAGACAAATGCCCTTAACATCATTAATGAAGCAAAGATGAAGGGAACGGAGATCAACATCAATGATTTTACGGCAAGTTATCAGGCGCATATCGCCAAGTATCTGACAGATCATGTTCTGTTGGCAGTAGAAGAGACCGGCATAAAGAAGATATGTCTTGCAGGCGGCGTTGCTGCCAACTCCTTTATCAGGAGAAAGTTTGATGATATCAAGGACAGGGAAGGTCTGACGCTGTATTATCCAAGGCTGGATCTTTGTACCGATAATGCGGTAATGATTGCAAGTTGCGGTTATTACGAGTATATTAACGGAGTCAGAGCGGGACTGGATCTTAATGCACGTCCGTCTCTCAGATTAGAATAAAAGGATTTGATATGGCTATAGTAAAAGGCATAAAGATAATTGCAGAGAACCGCAAAGCATATCACGATTACTTTATCGAGGATAAGTATGAATGCGGCATCGTACTCTCAGGAACAGAAGTGAAGAGCCTGAGAGCAGGTAAATGCAACCTCAAGGACTCTTACTGCCAGGTCAAGAACGGTGAGATGTGGCTCATTGGTGTGCATATCAGCCCTTATGAGAACGGCAACCGTTATAACCTCGATCCGATGAGGAACAGGAAGCTCCTGCTCCACAAGAACGAGATAATAAAGCTCTTCTCAAAGACAAAGCTCGAAGGTCTCACATTAGTGCCTACAAAGTGCTATTTTAAGGACAGTAAGGTCAAGTTCGAGATAGGCCTGGCACGGGGCAAGAAGAACTATGACAAGCGTGATGCGATGTCCGAGAAGGACGCAAAACGCGATATCGAGCGCGCTATGAAAAACAAGAGCAGGTATGATAGAATCTAATCATGATCAAGGGTAAGAATCTTAGGATATCCAAATTGAATGCTTTTCTGGCAGTGATCTTCTGGTTGCTGACCATTGTATGTGTTGTCATGATATTCTATTTCTCGCACCAGAACGGTGATGAATCATCATCGACATCTAATGCTATCGTCGAGGCGCTTAACAAGCTCTTTGGCAATGTGTTCAGTTCAAACGTTGTCCGCAAAGGTGCACATTTGTTCGAATTTCTTGTTCTGTCGATATTTACATACAGTGCGATCTACAACACGAACAAGATATCTTCAGAGGGATCATATTCAGAGAGCAGCGTTAAGATCATCAAATCAGATAATGAGATGTGCATCATATTTACGACATGGTTCTGCGTACTTAATGCCGTCGTTGATGAATACCATCAGTTATTCGTCAGCGGCAGGAGCGGTTCGATCGTCGATGTCGGTATCGATATGATCGGCGTTGTCTTTCTGATGCTCGTGATCAGACTGATATTCACATTAACACTTAAGGTAAGGGGTAAGACTGAGATCAGGTATAATGAGTGATCTTATGAAGATCCATGGAGGGGAGCTGTCACCGGTTCCCTAATTCTCTTTTACATCTAATTCGGTATAATTACAATTTTGGTGAATTGAGAAGAGATAGAAATTAGTTTATAATGCATTTTATGGAAAAGCCCGCAAATAAAAGAATCGATTGGATCGACTGTGCCAAAGGTATTGCAATCCTTCTGGTGATATTTGCTCATTCCATACATTATGAATCCACACAGATAATCATACGCGGTATCATATTCTCATTTCACATGCCGTTGTTTTTTATACTGTATGGTCTGACATTCAGATTCTCTGATGATAGTTTATCATTCAGATATAATCTCAAAAAAAGATTCAGACATCTGATCATACCGGCTTTGATCTGTTTTGTGATCATGACTCTTGTTGATCTCTTATATGAACTTGATTCTCTTAATGTTTCGACTTTTATAAAGGATCATGTTACTGCGCTCCTTTTTAGTCCTGGTGCCGCATTTGATATCGGCGGACTCCACATAGGCTCGATCAGTATGCTGTGGTTCATGTTCGTATTATTCTACGCATCTGTCATAATTGACTTTTTGCACCTGCACCTCCCCAAACAAATATTTGTTCTATTTTGTTCTATTTTGTTCGTTTTGGGTTATTTGGTAATATTCTTCGGTTTTGGACTGCCATTTGCTCTTGAGACCGTATTCCTGATAATTCCTTTCTTATTATTCGGCAGATTCCTTTTGTCCAAGGTAAATGTTGCTGATATAAGGATACTTATCATATCATTTGTTCTCTGGATCGGTTCCTTTATTGCCATAGTCTTTGTTTCCGGTACTTACTTAGAGATAGCAGGAAGGCGTTATCCCTTCTTCCCTGTCTGTCATATTGCTGCTATCGCCGGAACCGTGTTTGTCTGCTGTATATGTGGCTATTTTGCCAAGCTGGGCAGAGCTGTAAAGCCTTTCGTAGTTCTGGGAAGGTATACATTATACGTATTTATTGCGCACACATTTGATTATCTCCTGTTTTTTATCTGGGATCTTACTGATAATAACTATCTGATAGGACTGATAAGGATCGTCATGGATCTCATGATCGCGTTCATAATATATAAGAGCAGACAATTATTATCGTCTGCTCTTAAGAGATCAAAGACCGTAAGCGAATAAATCAGATCTTATCAAGTGCCTGCTTGATATCTTCTATCAGATCGTCAGCATCTTCAAGACCAACGGATAATCTGATCAGATCAGGTGCAACTCCTGCTTCTTTGAGCTGCTCATCCGTAAGCTGCCTGTGTGTATGGCTTGCAGGATGCAGGAGACACGTCTTGGCATCTGCAACGTGTGTAACGATCGTGATAAGCTTCAATGAATCCATGAACTTGATGGACTGCTCACGTCCGCCCTTGATGCCGAAGCACATTACGCCGCATGAACCCTTGGGCAGATACT
>Ga0310691_10004483_pt1 | contig 15710 bp, 11 predicted proteins | sample 176DNAGHGlowgp2_FD_203887 | JGI IMG/M metagenome (GOLD analysis project Ga0310691, IMG submission 203887) | Sheep rumen microbial communities from Palmerston North, Manawatu-Wanganui, New Zealand - 1766 DNA GHGlow gp2 (v2) (version 2) | ecosystem: Host-associated > Mammals > Digestive system >...
GGTTTGGTGACCTCGTCTCACTGAAATGGTTTGAGGACGTTTGGACCAAAGAGGTGCTTGCCAACTTCATGGCCTCCAAAATCACGCGACGTCAGTACAGAGGCATAGACCACGACCTGAACTTCCTCAAGACTTTCCAGAACGCCGCCATTGCCATCGACCGCACTGACGGCACCCACCCTATCGCACAGGAACTGACCAACCTGAATCACGCCAGCCTACTCTACGATAACATCATCTACGACAAGGCACCTGTCATGATGCGCATGATGGAACAAGTAATGGGTGCTCCTTCCATGCAGAACGGTCTGAACAAATTCCTGATAGAGCACCAGTTCGACAATGCCAGCTGGGACGATCTCATCAAGACACTCGACAAGGCTGCTCCCAGTGCAGGCGTAAAGCGGTTCAGTGACACCTGGGTAAAGCAGAAAGGCATGCCGGACATCCACACAAGCTATCAGAACGGCCAGATTGTCGTCACACAGTCAGACCCCTACCGCCGTGGTATTTTCTGGCCACAGAAGTTCGAGGTGAGGGTCATCTACGACCTTGGCAAGAGCCAGACACTGACAGTTGACATGCAGAAGCCTACCATGACATTCAAGGTACCGGGCCGCCCCGACTACATCATCCCCAACTCCAACGGAAAAGGCTATGGGCGCTTCACCGTTGACAACAACTATACCAGTCTGTTGCCCAAGCGCCTCATCACCACCCGCAACGACCTGAACCGCTATGCCTTGCTACAGGTCATCCACGACAACTACCTGATGGGCAAGATAACCCCCTCTCACTTTGCCGAACTGTTCAGGCTGATGGTCAAGGAGAGAAACCCCCAGATCATGTCAACCGCCATCGACCAGATGTTCAAGATCCTGGACGACGTGAAGGAAGACCAGCGTGCAGCCCTTGAGCTCTGCATGATGGACCTGCTCGGTGAGAACCGCACCAACGAATGTCACCAGTATATCATCCGCAAGATGAGCACCCGCGCCTCTTCTCCTGAGGTGCTCGACCAGATCGAGTCCATCTGGCGGAACCACAACGACCCGTTGCTCAACGAGCATGACTACATGGAGATGGCCTATCGCCTGGCCATCATGCACCCGCAGCAGTGGCAGGAGATCCTGAGCACCCAGCGTGCCAGACTGACCACTGAGGACCTGCGAAACGAGTTCGACTATGTCAGCCGCGCCTGCAACCCGAATGCCGACCAGAGGCTCCAGCTGTTCAACAACCTGCTGCGCCCGGAGAACCGCCAGCAGGAGCCTTGGGCCATTGCCACTATCCGCCTGCTCAACTCCGATGTATTCGAGCCCCAGAGCAACAGCTACATCGAGTCCAGCCTGAAGTCATTGGAGTATATCCAGCAGACCAGCGACATCTTCTTCCCCGGCAAATGGATGAAGGCCGTGATGGCAGGTCACAAGAGCAGGGAAGCAGCCCAGATCATCGACAGCTTCATGAAGGCCAACCCCAACTATCCTGCAAATCTCAGGAACAAGGTGCTCGAAGCCTCATGGATACTGATGAAACAGGTGCCATACGTGGAGCCCGCCAAACCGGTTGCCACTAAGAATACGAATAAGTAAAAGAAATAAAACATAATAACGTAAAGATATGATACGCTTCTTTCAGACGCCGCAGAAGTCTGTGATTGCCACAGAGACCAGTCACACACTCAGTGAACAGGAAATAAAGGAACTCAACTGGCTATATGGCGAGGCTACGCTGCTGGATGCCGACAAACTCGACGGCTACTATATCGGTCCGCGCCGCGAGATGGTAACCCCGTGGTCCACCAATGCCGTAGAGATCACGCAGAACATGGGACTACAGGGCATCAGCCGTATCGAGGAATACTTCCCCGTAGCCTCCAAGGATGCTGAATACGACGAGATGCTGCAACGCATGTATAACGGACTTGACCAGGAGATCTTCACCATCAACATCCAGCCGGAGCCCATCAAGCATGTGGAGAACCTCGAGGCATACAACGAACAGGAGGGACTCGCCCTCTCGCCGGAGGAGATCGAATACCTGCATGGACTGGAGAAACAGAACGGACGTCCGCTGACGGACTCCGAGATCTTCGGCTTCGCGCAGATCAACTCTGAGCACTGCCGCCACAAGATCTTCGGCGGTACCTTTATCATCGACGGTAAGGAAATGGAGAGCTCGCTCTTCGCGATGATCAAGAAGACCACCCAGGAGAATCCGAACAAGATCCTCTCGGCTTACAAGGACAATGTTGCTTTTGCACAGGGTCCTGTCGTTGAGCAGTTCGCCCCGAAGGACCAGAGCACGAGCGACTGGTTTGAGGTGAAGGACATCGAGAGTGTGATCTCATTGAAAGCCGAGACCCACAACTTCCCCACGACGGTGGAACCGTTCAACGGTGCTGCAACGGGTACTGGTGGTGAGATCCGCGACCGTATGGGCGGTGGCGTCGGTTCATGGCCGATTGCCGGAACAGCGGTCTATATGACCGCCTATCCTCGTCTGACAGACGATGAGGGGGCTGCCCGCGACTGGGAGGATATTCTGCCGGTACGTGAGTGGCTGTACCAGACACCACAGCAGATTCTGACAAAGGCCTCTAACGGTGCCTCAGACTTCGGTAACAAGTTCGGCCAGCCGCTGATTTGCGGTTCTGTGCTGACCTTCGAGCACCAGGAGGGTAAGGAGAAGTATGCCTACGACAAGGTGATCATGCTCGCTGGTGGCGTAGGTTACGGCACCAAGCGCGACTGTCTGAAGAAGGAGCCCCAGAAGGGCAACAAGGTGGTGGTGGTCGGTGGCGACAACTACCGCATCGGTCTCGGTGGCGGTTCTGTCTCGTCAGTAGATACAGGTCGCTACAGCAACGGCATCGAGCTGAACGCCGTGCAGCGTGCCAACCCCGAGATGCAGAAGCGTGCCTACAACCTGGTCCGTGCCCTCTGTGAGGAGGATGTCAATCCGGTGGTATCCATCCACGACCACGGTTCTGCCGGTCACCTGAACTGTCTCTCCGAGCTTGTCGAGGAGTGCGGCGGTGAGATTGACATGACCAAGTTGCCCATCGGCGACAAGACGCTCTCGTCGAAGGAGATCATTGCCAACGAGAGTCAGGAGCGCATGGGACTGCTCATCGATGAAAAGCATATCGAACATGTACGCAAGATTGCCGAGCGTGAGCGTGCCCCGCTCTATGTGGTGGGTGAGACCACAGGCGACGCCCACTTCTCATTCAAGCAGGGCGACGGTGTGAAGCCTTTCGATCTCGACGTGGCACAGATGTTCGGCCACTCGCCGAAGACCATCATGCGCGACAACACCGTTGAGCGCCACTATGAGAACGTCGATTACGACCTAGATAAGTTAGATAATCTAGGAATCCTAAAATACTTAGAAAGAGTGCTCCAGCTGGAGGCCGTGGCCTGCAAGGACTGGCTGACCAATAAGGTCGATCGCTCGGTGACGGGTAAGATCGCCCGCCAGCAGTGTCAGGGTGAGATCCAGCTGCCGCTCAGCGACTGTGGTGTCGTAGCCCTCGACTATCGTGGAGAGAAAGGTATCGCCACCGCCCTCGGTCATGCACCACAGGCCGGACTGGCTGATCCCACTGCCGGTTCTGTGCTCTCTGTCGCAGAGGCACTGACCAATATCGTGTGGGCACCGATGGCGGAAGGCATGGACAGCATCTCCCTCTCTGCCAACTGGATGTGGCCCTGCCGCTCTCAGGAGGGTGAGGATGCACGTCTCTATGCCGGTGTGAAGGCGCTCTCTGACTTCTGCTGCGACCTGCACATCAACGTGCCGACTGGCAAGGACTCACTCTCGCTCTCTCAGCAGTACCCCAACGGTGAGAAGATCATCTCTCCGGGAACGGTTATCGTGTCTGCCGGCGGTGAGGTCTCCGACATCAAGAAGGTGGTATCACCTGTGTTGGTGAATGACAAGAACGCCTCTATCTACCATATCGACTTCTCGTTCGACGAGCAGCGTCTCGGCGGTTCTGCCTTTGCCCAGAGTCTGGGTAAGGTGGGCGACGACGTGCCGACGGTGAAGAACCCGGAGTATTTCTGCGATGCCTTCAATGCCATCCAGGAGCTGATCAAGAAGGGTTGGATCATGGCCGGTCACGATATCTCTGCCGGTGGACTCATCACCACACTGCTCGAGATGTGCTTCGCCAACACGAAGGGCGGTATGCACATCAACCTGCACGACATCTGTAAGGACGGCGATATCGTGAAGGCCCTCTTCGCAGAGAACCCCGGTGTCGTCATTGAAGTCAGCGACCAGCATAAGTTTGAGTTCAAGGAGTTCATGGAAGACCTTGGTGTCGGCTATGCCAAGATCGGCTATCCCGTCGAGGACAGCCGCGACATCACCATCGTCTATCCAAGCAATTCTAGGGACTCTAAAGAAACCAATGAACTCACCTTCGACATCGATGCCCTGCGCGACACCTGGTATAAAACCTCTTATCTGCTCGACCGCAAGCAGAGCTTCAATGGCAAGGCCGCAGAGCGCTTCGCCAACTACAAGCAGCAGCCGCTGGAGATGAAGTTCCCGAAGGGCTTCACCGGCAAGCTCGCCCAGTATGGCCTCTCTGCCGACCGTCGTGAGCGCACAGGTGTCAAGGCTGCCATCATCCGCGAGAAGGGTACCAACGGTGAGCGCGAAATGGCATACTGCCTCTATCTGGCAGGCTTCGACGTGAAAGACGTCATGATGACCGACCTGATCACAGGCCGTGAGACACTCGAGGAAGTGAACCTCATCGTCTTCTGCGGCGGCTTCTCCAACAGCGACGTCCTCGGCTCTGCCAAGGGTTGGGCTGGTGCTTTCCTCTTCAACCCGAAGGCTAAGGAGGCACTGGATAAGTTCTATGCCCGCGAGGATACACTCTCACTGGGTATCTGCAACGGTTGCCAGCTGATGGTGGAACTGGGTCTCACGGGGGCTAAGGGTGCCAAGATGCTGCACAACGACTCGCATAAGTTCGAATCGGAGTTCATCAGCCTCAGCATCCCGCAGAACAACAGTGTGATGTTCGGCTCACTGAGTGGCTCAAAGCTGGGCCTGTGGGTAGCCCACGGAGAGGGCAAGTTCTCCCTGCCTGAGGCTGAAAGCAACTACAACGTGATCGCCAAGTACAACTACCACGGCTATCCCGCCAATCCTAACGGCTCCGACTACGACGTGGCAGGTATCTGCTCTCAGGACGGTCGCCATCTCTGCATGATGCCGCACCTGGAGCGTGCCGTCTTCCCCTGGCAGAATGCCTGGTATCCGGCTAACCGCCGTCAGGATGAGGTCACACCGTGGATAGAGGCCTTCGTCAATGCCCGCAAATGGATTGAGGCCCATGCACAATAATATTTATTGGGAGGCTTTTAGGACATTCTTCCACATTGGCATATTCACCCTCGGCGGTGGATATGCCATGATTCCTTTGATAGAGGAAGAGGTGGTCAACCGTCATAAGTGGGTTGAGAAGGAAGAGATGCTCGACCTGATAGCCATCGCACAGAGTTGTCCGGGGGTGTTTGCAATCAACATCGCCATCTTCATCGGCTACAAACTGAGGAAGACGCGCGGTGCCATCGCCACGGCAGTGGGCACGGCCCTGCCCTCCTTCCTGATCATCTTGGCCATCGCCATCTTCTTCAAGCAGTTCGAGGACAATAAGATCGTGGCAGCCATCTTCCGCGGCATCCGTCCTGCGGTGGTAGCACTGATTGCCGTTCCGACCTTCCGCCTCGCACAGAGTGCGAAGATCGGATGGACCAACTGCTGGATCCCCATCGCCTGCGCCCTCGCCATCTGGGCGCTGGGCGTCTCACCTATTTATATTATTATAATAGCAGCCGTGGCTGGCTACATCTACGGCATGTACATTAAACCTACGGAGACATGATCTTTCTATCGCTGTTCATCACCTTCTTCGAGATAGGCCTCTTCGGCTTCGGCGGCGGCTACGGCATGCTCTCACTCATCCAGCATGAGACCGTCGAGACCCATCACTGGCTCTCTACGGCTGAGTTCACCGACATCGTCGCCATCTCCCAGATGACCCCCGGTCCTATCGGCATCAACTCCGCCACCTACTGCGGCTATACCGCCATCCACAATGCGGGCTATGGCAATATGATGGCCATCCTCGGCTCTGCCACGGCGACCTTCGCCCTGGTGCTGCCCTCGCTCATCCTGATGATACTGATCAGCAAGATGTTCATGAAGTATATGAACACCCGGCTGGTTCAGTCCATCTTCATCGGGCTCCGTCCTGCCGTCGTCGGACTCCTAGCAGCTGCTACCCTGCTGCTCTGCAACAAGGAGAACTTCTCCACACCGACGGAGAATCCCTGGCAGTTCTTCATCAGCTGCGCCCTGCTCGCTGCCACCGCCTTCGGTACGGGCTATCTGAAGATCAACCCCATCCGCATGATCTGCTATGCAGGCTTTGCGGGACTACTGCTACTGTATTAAACGGATAAAGGCTTCGGGAATCCCGAAGCCTTTATTTCTTTCCATCACTCTTCCCAGCGGAACACCGCACCGTTGCGGCGGGCCGGGTCTGCACCGACGAAGTCCATCGAATAGGGACTGCCCGTCGTGGGACTCTTGCCGATATACTTATGCGTGCGCATCGACATCAGCATGAACTCATGGTTCAGGTAGTCTTGCCAGAGGAACACCTCCGCCTTCGACTCGTCGGTGGTGAACCTGACATCACCGGCGATGCCGTAGCCCGCCACGAACAGGTAGCGGCCGTCCTCGCACTGCAGGATCACCTTGCCCTGTCCCTTGTCTATGATACGGAAGCGCGTCAGGTCGCCCGTAACTTCGGCATTCTTATCCGACGCGGGCGCTGGCCGGAAGCCCTCGGTGTCGTGCAGCATGCCGTGCTCCAGGGCGATGGCTGGCTTGCCCGTTGCAAGGTTGATGATGCGGAACGTCTTGCCGTAGGGGATATTCTTGCTGCGGTCGGCCATCGGCTCCTCCACGGTGAAATTGTCAAACTCGGCATAGCCGCCGTTCTTTCCGTTCTTGTTGAAGGCGAAGAGGCCGTGACGCGAGCCCTGAAAGGAAATGAGCTGGTAGGAGAGTTTCATCTCGTCGCCCACCTGCTGATAGGTCTTGCCGTCGAGTGAGTATTCATAGTGGGCACGGTCGTTGTCGTAGTCGCCCACCATGCGAAGGTAGAGTTTACCATCAGTGATGGCGACAGGCACGTCGATGGTATCGTTATCGGCCTGCTCGAAGCAGCGCAACGTCAACTGCTTGCCGTCCTTCACGACACCGATCCATGAACAAGGCACGTTGATATTACCCAGTCCGGCCACATCGCCGTTCTTCATACCCTTGGTATAGAGTTCGACGGTGGCGATGCTCTGCGGACCGATGACGCGCTGGGTCAGCGTGTTGCGGGCCCACATCAGCTGTTCGGCAGGCATCGACTGCAGACGCAGGCGCCCGTTCTTCAGGCTCCACATCTTCTCCTCCGGATTATGGTTCCACTGCCAGACGCGGCCCAGTTGCTTGCCGTCGAAGTTATCGGAGCGATGGTAGGGGGCCCTAGGATGACTAGGAGAACTAGGGGAACTAGGAATACTAGGCTTAAACCACGTGCGAGGCGCACGACCGAGGTTGCCTTCCAGTCCCAGCATGGGCCAGCCGTCTTTCCACGTGATTGGTGCCAGTGTCACGGTACGGCCGATGCTGTGAAAGTCCATCATCAGCAGCGCCCACCACTGTCCGCTCTGATCCTCCACGATACCGCCCTGGTGGATGTTGGTACAGGCGGTGGCATCCTTGTCCACCTCGGGGATACCGAACTTCGTACCGTCATGTCCGATGCGGTACTGCTCGCCTCGGGGCACCTGTGTCAACGGTGCCTGATGATAGCCGAAGGTCTCGTCGGCGGTGATGGTGATGGTCTCGTAGGGACCCCAGATACTCTTTGAACGGGAGCAGAGCGTGCGCCCGTTGGGACGATAGTCTGTGGATATCAGGTAGTACATCCCGTTGATCTTATACATGTGATGCCCCTCCCCGACGGCATTGCCTTCAGGGATGATGGTACGCTCCGTCGATTCGATAGGACCGCTCATGTCCGGCTTCAGTTCCGTACACTTCACCTCGCCATAGCCGTGGATGGCATAGATCTTCCCGTCGTCGTCGAAGAGCACAGAGAGATCGTAGATGCGTCCCTGCATGTTATGGTGCTTCCAGGGACCACGGATATCCTTCGAGGTATAGCACTGCAGGCCCTTGCCGTTGATGTTGGAAAACACATAGAACTGCCCGTTATGGTAGCGGATGGCAGGTGCCCAGATACCCTGACCGTAGATCTCCTTGTGGTTCTTCAGCGAGAAGGCATCGTCGTCGAAGTCGAAGCGGTCGAAGCAGTAGCTGATGTTCTCCCAGTTCACGAGGTCCTTTGAATGGAGGATCACCAGGCCCGGCACGGTGTGCATGGTGGTACCTGCCAGATAGTAGTCGTCGCCCACGCGCAGGATGTCGGGATCGGAAAACTCGTCATAGAAGAGCGGGTTGGTAAAGGTACCGTTGCCATTGTCGGCTGTCCACGACTTTGGCTGTGCCGATGCAGTCAGACTGCATGCAAGCAGTGTTGCAAGAATTAGTTGTCTCATCATATCCAGTTTTGTTTTACTGGTTGCAAAGATACAACTATTTTCCCGAAACAGCAAGTATATCAATCTTTTTTAAAAGAAGTTATTCAATCTTGATAGCCACCGCTTTGAGCTGCTGCCAACCGGCACGGTCGGTGAGGCGGATCATGAAGTGGTAGTCGCCCGGTTTGATGTTGGCGGGGACAGGGATGTCGAGACGGGCCGTATGACTGCGCTGTCCTTCATGCTTGATGCCGTCTTCGGTGACAGCCAGACGGTTGAATCCCAGTCCGCGGATGACGGGCTTCGACTGTCCGGAGCCGATGCTCATCGCCTTCACACCAGGTATTCCTTCCAGTGTCTGCATCAGACTGCCGGCGAAGTTCTGGTTCAGGAAGTCACTACCCACCTGCACCGTGGTCTGCGATGTACGCATCTGGTAGTCACGGCGCTTCTGTCCGGTGACGGTGACGGCATCCAGTGTGACGGTAGTATCTTCTGGTTCCACCATACACAGGGTGGCAGCCAGTAACAATGTTATCATACTGATTGTCTGTTTGAGTTGTTTCGAAAAAACGGGATTGTACCCCTTCTACGGGATTTGCTCAAACAGTGGGAGGTGCACGCAGTACTGGAATGCCGCAGGCGTCAGCATGAACGACACACTGACGCTGGGCATAGCGGATTTTACTTACCTTATTATTATATATGATGAACGTAGCGACGGCTACGGCCAGCATAGGCAAGGTGAGAAACTGACAGAGCACGCAGGCCTGCAGCGAGGCGACCTGCTGCCCGAGATGACCGTGACAATGGTGCTGGACGCACTCATCGCACTCATCGGCCAGAGCATTTGCATTGCCGTGAACATGAACCGACGACAAGACCAGCATTGGCACAAACACTGCCAACAGCACCCATGATGCGATATGTCGCTTCGTTTTCGTGTTCACGGCTGCAAAGTTACAACTTTTTCCGCAAACCTGATGCGATTAGCCGATAAATTTCGTAACTTTGCACTCACTAACTATAACACAACAACCAAAACAACTGAATAATTATGAAGAAACTACTGATTGCAGCACTGCTACTGACTGGCGCCCTGTCCATCACGGCACAGACGTTCACCACCGACACACCGATGGTACACGACCCCGTGATGGCCTACGAGGACAGCACCTACCACATCTATGCCACAGGCATGGGTATCCAGCACATGACATCGAAGGACCGCAAGACCTGGACGGTGAAGGCCGAGCCGGTGATGACGGTCATCCCCGGGTGGGCGATGGACTCCGTGCCCGGCTTCCAGCTGCATGTCTGGGCGCCCGATGTGATCAAGTATCACGGCAAGTGGTGGATGGCCTACAGCTGCTCCACCTTCGGCAAGAACGGCTCGGCCATCGGTCTGCTCTCCAATCGCTCCCTATCGTTCCCCGTCTGGGAGGATGAGAGCTGCATCGTCACCTCCCGCGAGAAGCGCGACAACTGGAACGCCATCGACCCCAACTTCGTGATCGACGACCAGGATCAGCCCTGGCTCGTGTGGGGCTCGTTCTGGGACGGTATCCAACTGGCCCGTCTCGACACGACGATGCACATCGCCAAGGGTGAGAAGCCCCGCACCGTCGCCCGCCGCTACGACCCTAACTTCAAGCCGTCGGAACCGAACCCGACCTCCAAGTATGCGGGCACCAACGCCATCGAGGCGCCGTTCATCTTCAAGCACGGCGGATGGTACTATCTGTTTGTGTCGTGGGACTACTGCTGCCGAGGTGCCAAGAGCAACTACAGGGTAGCCGTAGGCCGCAGTAAGACGGTGGAAGGCCCTTATCTCGACCCGGAGGGCAAGGATATGGCCAACGGTGGCGGCATGCTCTTCCTGGAGGGCGACAAGAAACAGTTCGAGGCCGCAGGCCACTGTGCTGCCTACACCGTCAACGGAGAAGACATCTTCATCTGTCACGGCTACAGCACCGCCCACAAGGGCGCCGCCATCCTCATCCAGCGCCCCATCAGTTGGACGCCCGACGGCTGGCCTGTGCTCAAGGACAAGTAAAGGCGACGACGAAACGGGCTCCTGCGGTATAGCTGCCGTCGAGGGTGAGCGTGCCGCCAAGCAGCTCTGCCGTGCGGCGGGCTACCGTCAGCCCCAGTCCGATACCCTGTTTGAATGTATCTACTTTATAGAACCGCTCGAATATCTTCTCCTGATGTTCGGGCGGTATGCCTATACCCGTATCCTCTACCTCGATCCTCAACTGGCCGCCGGCTTCCGACAGCCTGACGGTCACACGGCCCTGCTCGGTAAACTTGAGGGCATTGCTCAACAGCCGGGCGAGGATCTTGCCAAGAGCGTTGGCGTTGCTGCGGATGGTGAAGCCTTCGGGCAGGCTGCTCTCAACGGAGAGCTGAAGGCGACCTGCGTTCTGCTGCTCGAAGCCGGCGACGACGGAGCGCGACAGCGCCGCCACATCCACATCGTCGTCCTTCACATACTGGCTCTGGCTCTCACTCTCCGACAGTTCCAGCAGCTCATTCACAAAACTGGTGATCTCCTCCGTGTTATGCCCGATATCGGCAAGCATACGGTTGCGGTCTTCCTCCGACACCTCGTAGTCGGGATTGCTCACCACCTGTGCAAAGCCGGTGATAATATTGAGCGGCGTTCGTATCTCGTGGCTGATATGCTGCACGAAGGCGGTCTTCATGCGGTCCGACTCCTGGGCGTGCTCCAGGGCGGCAGCCAGCTCCTCGTTCTTGCGTGCGAGCAGCCTTGCGGCCCGCTGGCGGAAGTAGGCGAACACGAGCAGGCCGATGATAATCAGCAGCGAGACGGTCACGGCATACCAGAAGTGGTTCTTCTGCTCCTGGATGCGCATGGCGTCGAGCTGATACTGGGAGTCCATCTCACTGAGCTGGCGGCGCAGCTGACTGACGGACGACGAGTTGCGCAGCTCCATCATCTGCCGCAGCGTGTCGTAGGCCTCGTCGCTGCGCCCCAGGTTGCGGATGATCTCCGTGCGCAGCAGGTTCAGTCCCCAGCGCAGGCCAGAGTTCAGGGTGCCGCTCATCTGCTGCATCTCGTCGGTCACGGCCAGCGCCTTCTCGTAGTCCTTCCGTGCCAGGTAGTATTCGGCGATGGCCCGCAGGGCCTCGTAGCGCGTCATCTCGTTGTTCGTGGCCAGCTTGTGCTCCAGCTGCGCCACCAGCGTGCCCGCCTTGTCGAGGTTGCCGCGGCGCACCTCCATCAGCGTCTCCACGTTCAGCAGGTTGTCGTGCACGGTGCGATACGACAGCGAGGTCGTGTCGATGTCGCCCGAGAGCTGTGTCCACAGCCGCTTGCCTTCCTCCACCACCCGCAGCTCCTCGTCGTAGTCGTGGGTCAGCTCCAACATATAGGCGTAGATATAGTAGATGCCCAGGATGGCGAGCGTGGGCTTGTGGCGCCGCAGCTCACCGAGGCTCTCCTTCAGCTGGGCGGCTGCCTCGGCGTGGTCGCCGATATAGCCGTAGAGCCATCCCATCTGTGCCAGCACCGAGGCGCGGCCGTAGTCGTGATGATGGTCGATGGCAAACTTGTAGAGCTCGCGGCACTCGCGCAGCCCTGCCATCGGCTGGTCCTCACGCAGCACCTTCATCTGGATGGCGAGGTTGGCCACATAGTAGTAGTACTCCCACTGGTGGTTGTCGGCGAAGTAGGCCAGCGCCTCGTCTTTCCCGGCGTAGATGCTATCGGTCTGCGAGCGCAGCCCGTAGTTCACAAACCGCTCGTAGAGGGCGTCGCCCTGCTTCGTGGCGCGGCCCGCTGCCCTCCCGCTGCCCGTTGTCAGCAGCAGGATGACCATAAGAAGCTGGATGATTATCTGATGCGTAGCTTGTTTCATGTCCTATAAAATGCAAAGTAAACCATTTATTGGCAATCAACCAAGAAAGGGACAATATGTTTAACAATAATTAATCATGGTTTGGTTAAAAAAATATAAATATCGCGGTCACAAAGAACAACTTTTCATGAATTGTTGTACATTTGTGAACGAAAACATTAACAATCAATTAGCTTAATTGTATAAGCAATATTTACTACAGGTACCAACATTTTAAAATTATTAATATGAGAAGAAACTTAGTGCTGCTTTGTATCCTGACTTTCGCCAGCATCTTGTCGGCGTCAGGTGAAGAGCGCATGCAGCAGGACATTACCGGCAAACGACTGCTGTCGCCGGCTGTTGCCTTTTTCGTGCCCCACTGGTATGTTCGTGCTCAGGTGGGTGCTGCTGCCGATGTGGGTGAGGCTGAATTCGCCCAGCTGCTTTCCCCTGGCGTACAGCTTGGCGCTGGCTACCAGTTTACGGAGTGGTTTGGCTTGAGGGGGAGCGTGAGCGGCCTGTGGGCGAAGAACCGCTACGCCTATCCAGCGGTTGAGTACAAGTGGAACTTCATCCAGCCAACGCTGGAGGCGGAGCTGAACCTGACCCCGCTCTTTCTGGGCAGCGACCCCGAACGGAAAACACGGGCTTATGTTTTTGCTGGTGCGGGCGCCGCTTACGCTTTCGGCAACGACGATGCTGTGGAGGCATCCGGCCGCTACGGGGTCGATTTCGACAAGCTGTGGCAAAAGGCACGCTGGAACATGGCGGTGAAAGGCGGCGTCGGCATCGACTATGCAGTGAGCGACAACATCGCCATCGGGGCGGAGGTGAATGCTACGATGCTGCCCGACCACTTCAACTCGAAGCGGGGCAAGGGCGATAACTGCGACTGGCACTTTAATGCGCTCGTGGGCGTGAAATTCACCATCGGATACAGCCACGGGCGCACGGAGCCTGTGTATGAGCCGGAGCCCTTGCCGGTGGTGAAGCCCGACACGGTGTTTGTTGACGTGCCTGTGGATAAACTGTCGTTCAACGTGAACATCTTCTTCGTCATCAACCGTAGCGACATCCGTTCCAACCAGATACAGAAGCTGCACCGGCTGATTGCTTACCTTGACGCCCATCCGAGGGCCTTCGTCAGACTGTCGGGCTATGCCGACCGTGATACAGGCACCCCGGAAATCAACATGCGGCTGTCGCGTGAGCGTGCAGCCGTGGTGTCGCAGTTCCTGCAGGATGCCGGCATTCAGGAGTGGCGTATCCGCCGCTTCGCCAAGGGCGACCGCGTGCAGCCGTTTGACATACCGCAGGACAACCGTGTTTGTATCTGCTATGTTTATGACCCGGACCATCCGGAGCGTATTGACAACTGGTACTAAGAAGAATGAAATGATGAAAAATGAAAGAATGAAATAACGAAAAAAGAAGATATGAAAAGGAAGGAAGAAAGAAAAAGGAATCGGATTTGTTGGCTTGTTATGTCGGTACTGTTACTGCTGGGTGGCATGATGACGGGGTGTACGGATTATCAGGACGAGGTGGATTCACTCGACCGCCGCGTGACGACACTGGAGGAACTTATCAAACGGGCCAACAGCGACTTGGAAACGATGGAGGCTTTCCTCGCCGCTATTGAGGAGGGAGACTACATCACCGGTGTCAGGGAGACCGACGACGGCTACGTGATCAATTTCAAGAAGGCGGGTCCGATGTATATCCACGACGGCATTGACGGCATTGACGGCAAGGATGCCCAGATGCCTGATGTCGATGTGGTGATGGGTGAGGACGGCTACTTCTACTGGGTTATTGACGGCGTGGTGCTGAAGGGTCCAGACGGCAACCCCGTCCGCGTGAACGGCAAGGACGGCAGGGACGGGCGTGACGGTGTTGACGGCAAGGACGGCAAGGACGGGCGCGACGGTCGTGACGGTAAGGATGCTATGCAGCCGGAACTGCGTATCAACCCCGAGACCGGATTCTGGGAGGTGTCGCTCGATGATGGGCTGACATGGACGTCCACCGGGTCACCGGCCCAAGGCAAGGACGGCAAGGATGGCAACGAGTTTTTCGTTTCCGTGAACTATGAGGTGACTGCCGAGGGTGAGTTTATGACCATTACTACCAAGTCGGGACAGACCTTCCGTATTCCAATCTATAAGAACGCATGACTATGAGGAACGGACTGAGATATCTGCTGGTGCTGGCGGCTTCGGTGTTGCTGGTTGCCTGCGACAAGTACAACTATACCGACCCGCTACAGGGCATCGGTAGTCGGGTGGAGAGGCTCGAAGCGATGGAGCTGCGGATGAACGGCCAGATCGAAGCGCTCAAGGCCGTCATTGCCGCTATCCAGTCGCGGGGCTACGTGACGAGTGTGAAGACATCGTCAGACGGAACGTATCAGATCACCTTCAACGACGGCCACACCGTGACGCTCCGCCCCGGGCGTGACGGCAAGGACGGTCGTGACGGCAAGGAGGCCGATTTGATAATTAGCGTGGAGCAGGACGGCGACGGCACCTGGTACTGGGTGGTGAACGGCGTAAGGCTGACCGACGAGAATGGCGATCCCGTGCCCGTGACCGCACAGGACGGTCGAGATGGCAGAAATGGTAAGGACGGTGAGAATGGACTCAACGGACGCGACGGCAGGGACGGTCGTGACGGCAAGACGATGGCCGACCAGGACCTGATTATACCGCAGGTGCGCATCAACGACACGACGCGCAACTGGGAGATATCCTACGACGGCGGCAGGACGTGGCTGGACACAGGCATCTGTGCCGACGGCGAGGACGGACAGGACGATCTGTTCGCCGACGTGAAGATTGCGGACGACGGCAAGTCCATCATCTTCTATCTGCGCGACGGACGTTCCTTCACCGTGCCTATTATATAACCAGTCCATAACCTGCGTGATAGAGTGTAAAGTCTAACCTTCGTTTTTTCAGCTCACTTTCTCGAGTGTTTTTGTAGATCAAAGGGACAGGTCTTTGATCTCTTCCCCCAGAATAAACTCCAAAAGACAGCGAGGGTGTGTCAAAATAGGCACACCCTCGTTTTTATCGCAAAGTCCCGACTTTCTCAAGAGCCCACTGAAAAAGTGGCTCTTTTTGAGGTGGGGTTACACAGATTAACACTTCATGTTGGTTGCTATAATTGATAATTGGCAAGAAATCACACAATTGTTAGATGTTTT
>Ga0310691_10004485_pt1 | contig 15703 bp, 12 predicted proteins | sample 176DNAGHGlowgp2_FD_203887 | JGI IMG/M metagenome (GOLD analysis project Ga0310691, IMG submission 203887) | Sheep rumen microbial communities from Palmerston North, Manawatu-Wanganui, New Zealand - 1766 DNA GHGlow gp2 (v2) (version 2) | ecosystem: Host-associated > Mammals > Digestive system >...
GAAATGGCGAACTGGCTATTCTTTTTGAAGAGAATAACCTTGATTCGTTTAATGCAAAGATTAGAGAGATTGATACACTACACCATATAGTCAAATCCAGACTTAGGGATGGTGCTAAAGATATAGAACATTTATTCGATACGAGAAGAAATGCTTCATTATTACAGGGAGTTTATTCTAAATTAACGAATGACGTAAAATGAGTTAATATGCAATATCCATTATTTACAGTTATTATTCCTCAGAAAGATCGAGCTCAGTATTTAACGCATACACTTCGGACATGCATGATTCAAGATTATCCAAATTTTGAAATTATTGTTGGAGATGATTGTAGTGAAGATAACTCAGTTGAGATAGTCAAAGAGCTTCAAAAAAAAGATCCTAGAATTAAACTCATCGCACATGATCATCATGTGGGTATGCGTGAAAACTTTGAGAGTGTATTAAATGAGGTTAAGGAAGGCTATGTAATTGCGCTTGGAGGAGACGATGGCCTTGTCCCAGGATGTATTTGGCGAATGTATGAAATAATCACAGAGACAGGGACACAACTACTTACATGGAACGCACCATCTTTTATTTACCCTAAAGGTGAGGGTACACATGCGATGATGACCGTGTTCAAAGAGAAATTTAAAGGGTACAAACGTGTAAAATCAGAGGATTTTCTTAATAAAATAGCCAAGTCTCTACATTATCTGAGTAATGATTGCCCCATGTTTTATGTGCAAGGTGTTGCTTCAATGGAAATCGTGAAACGGGTAAAACAAAGGACACCTGATCATTGCTTTTATTACTGTCCTACACCAGACGGGTTTTCCGGTGTTGTCTTGGCCGGTGAAGTAGAGGAATACATTTATGCGAGTGAGCCTTTGTCTATTAGTGGTAGAACGGTTCAATCACAAGGAACATCGTATAGGAGAACAGATGCAGAGTCAAGAAAGGCTGCACAACAGTTTTTTGAAGACAGTTCAAGAAAGACGATGCACCATGAATTAGCCTCTCAGCCTTATTCTCCTCTGATTACACTAATGACGGCGGATTATCTTTTAACCGCAAGAGATTTGCCTGGATGGCCAGGTAGATTTGAAATGTTCTCGTGGGAGCACCTGATTCGTAAGACTTTCCAGTTTCTGGAGACGAGTTCATACTCTAATGACGTGCTTACTCGAGAATTGGTCATTTTACGAAATATAGCAAAACAGCACGATGAACTGGGCCTTTTTGAAGAATTATTAAAAACGACCAAAAGAAGGGTGATAAGTAATGATATTGTTGATGGATTCTTTATCACTAAAAACGTGTATGAATTCAATGCTTCTGAATTAGGCGTGAACAATATCTTTGACGCTTCAATAGCCACGCCATTTGCATATCGTCTTTGTAATAGGGTGTCAACTAAAGCTTTTATTAGATATATTAAGCGTTTCTTCCGCATTAGCATGGCAATGATGCATAGAAAAGTTGAGTATCTGCCTTCAATTGAGCCAATTGAATAATAAAAATGAAGGAAGTGATTGTAGTATTTGAACGTCGACTCTTGTTAAAAGTGGAATAATGAACGATAGTATTATTTTTATCACAAAAGATGCGCTTTGTAAGTCGTATCTCCCTGTATATGGAAATAAGTTCTGGGCAGGAAAAACTCCCAATATAGACGAATTGGCAGCAAAAGGAACTGTTTTCAATCGTCAGTATACATCTGCGCCGTCAACCGTGATGTCATTCCGTTCAATGACAACAGGTAAATTTGCCTATGAACAACCATATTCTGAATACACGCCTAAAGAGGTAGAGGGGGCCTCTACTGATTTGTTTGAGATAGCTAAAAGCAAGGGCTATAGTGGGCATATCATTTGGGATAGCACATGGGTAAAAATGGTGCTCCGTTATGGTAATTGTTATGGGGCAGACACCCAGATTCATAATATGGATGGCTTAAAGCAAGGTGTGGGAGCATATTACAAGAATGGTGAACCTTTGCAGAATGATGACTCAAAAGTCGCTCAAACAATCGATAGAATCATAAATGAGGTAGAAGAAATACTCAAAAACACTCCTAAATCTTTTGTCTGGTTGCATCTTCCTCATGTTATATATGGAAGAACATCCTATGGTAGTGATATGGATGCTTTTGATATGCTGATTGGACGTTTAAGGACGATATTCTCAGATGATAACATTTTTATTTCAGCAGATCATGGAAACATGAATGGCTATAATGGCAAGTACTGTTACGGATTTGATGTTCATTCCTCTGCTATCGAGATTCCTCTTATATCCCCAAGGATAGATGGACTTAGGCAGTGTGACTCGTTAACGTGTAATGTGGATATCAAAACGCTGATTTTTGAACGTAAGATTATACCCCGAGAATATGTTTTTGTTGACACTGCCTATTATGCACAGCCTCACCGGAAACTGGCGATAGTCAACTCGCAGTTTGCTTATATTTATAACAAGGCAAGTAAGACGGAAGAACTATATGATCTGGAATATGATAGGGAGATGCGGTGTAATCTTTTAAAGCCAAGTAATTATGACCCTGACAGGAATATTATAGCTCCTGTCAGAGATTATTACTTTTCTCCTCATTGGGACGATGCGAATGTGATAGCGATATCATTTAGAAATATCAAGAATGAATTATGGCGAAATGGGGCTTTTGTGGAAGAGTTTAAGAACAAATATGAACGGAAATTGAAATTCTTTATTGCAAAGCTTCTCGTTAAGTTTAGATAGTCATATTAATAAATTGATAAAAAATGAAAGCATTAATTCTTAACAGCGGACTCGGTTCGCGCATGGGTGTCATCACCAACGAACACCCCAAATGCATGACCGAAATTTCATATAAGAACACAATCCTTAGCCGCCAGCTGCGGCAGCTTGTGTCCTTTGGAATCAAAGACGTGGTAATCACCACTGGGTATTACGACCAGGTGCTGGTGGACTATTGCAATGCACTCCACCTGCCTCTGAACATAGAGTTCGTAAACAACCCGCTATACGACAAGACCAACTACATCTATAGCATCTATTGTGCGAAGGAGCAGTTAAAGAATGAGGAAATCATCCTAATGCACGGAGACCTGGTCTTCGAGAGCCTTGTGATGGAGGCTGTGATTGAAAGCGAAAACAGTTGCATGGCAGTGAGCAGCACCTTGCCTCTTCCGGAGAAGGATTTCAAGGCCGTCATCAAGGATGGTCGCATCGAGAAGGTGGGCATCGAGTTCTTTGACCATGCCATGGCAGCACAGCCGCTCTACAAACTCAGGAAAGAAGACTGGAACGTCTGGCTGGACAACATCGTGAAGTTCTGCGAGAGCGACAACCGCAAGTGCTATGCAGAGAACGCCTTCAATGAGGTCAGCGACAAGTGCAAGATTTATCCTTGTGATGTGAAGAACATGCTCTGCGCAGAGATTGACACCCCTGAAGATCTTGAGGTGGTCAGCAAGAAAGTAGCAGAAATCAATGAGCGCACTGTGTATATGTGCTTCAGCACGGAGTACATCCATAGTGGTCATATTGCCATCATTAACAAGGCTCGTCGCTTGGGCCGTTTGATTGTGGGTGTGCTGAGTGATGAGGCGGTGAGCAGTTTCAAGCGTTATCCGCTGATTCCCTTTGCAGAGCGCAAGGCACTGTTTGAGAATCTGGCAGGTGTGGAGCGTGTGGTGACACAAGATACCCTTTCCTACGCCAAGGTTCTGCGTGAACTCAAACCCGACTATGTGGTACACGGCAATGACTGGTGTGATGGATTCCAGAAACCCATCCGTCAGGAAGTATGTGAAGTTTTGGCAGAGTATGGCGGCAAATTGGTAGAGTATCCTTACAGCAACAGTCCTCAGTATAAGGAGCTGGATGCAGCCCATCGTGCAGAAGCTGCTATGCCGGATGTCCGTCGTGGACGTTTGCGTAAACTCATCAACATGAAGGGACTTGTAACTGCTATGGAGGCTCATAGCGGTATCACTGGCTTGATTGTGGAGAAGACCACCGTGCTCCAGGATGGCAAAACCTATCAGTTTGATGCCATGTGGGTAAGTTCACTATGCGACTCTACCGCCAAAGGAAAACCCGACATTGAACTGGTGGATATGACCAGCCGCTTCCGTACTATTGATGATATTATGGAAGTGACCACCAAACCCATTATCTTTGATGGTGATACCGGTGGACTTACCGAGCACTTTGTTTACACTGTTCGTTCGCTGGAGCGTATGGGCGTGAGTATGGTCATTATTGAGGACAAGACCGGTCTTAAGAAAAACAGCCTCTTTGGAACTGAGGTGAAACAAACTCAGGACAGCATTGAGCATTTCTGTGAGAAAATTCGTGCCGGTAAGCATGCTCAGAAGACCAAGGAGTTTATGATTTGCGCTCGTATCGAGAGCCTGATTCTGGAGCAGGGTATGGAAGATGCACTGACACGTGCTTTCGCTTTCAGCGAGGCTGGTGCAGATGCCATCATGATTCATAGCCGCAAGAAAGATCCGTCAGAAATTTTTGAGTTCGTGGAGAAGTTCCGTGCAAAGAACACCACCACTCCCATTGTGGTAGTTCCCACTAGCTTCAACACGGTTACAGAACAGGAGTTCAAGGATAGAGGCGTGAATGTGGTCATTTATGCCAACCAGCTCACCCGTACCGGCTTCCCTGCCATGCAGGATGCTGCCCGTACTATTCTGGAGAACCATCGCGCCAAGGAGTGCGATGACAAGTGCATGTCAATTAAAGATATTATAACATTAATTCCCGAAGAATAATGATTAGACCAGAATTCTTTATAGAGAAACTGAGAGAGAACGGCATCGACTGCTTTGCAGGCGTGCCGGACTCTCTTCTGAAGAATATTTGTGCGTATATTACCGACCATTGTGATGCGGAGCATAACATTATAGCTGCCAATGAAGGTGCAGCAGTGGGTATTGCTGCCGGTCACTATCTGGCAACTGGGCAGCCTGCATGTGTGTATATGCAGAACAGTGGAGAAGGAAATATCATTAACCCACTGGCATCACTCACCGACCAGGAAGTATATAACATCCCTGTACTCCTTCTGATTGGCTGGCGTGGCCGTCCCGGTGTTCACGATGAACCACAGCATGTAAAGCAGGGCAAGGTGACTACCGGTCTGCTTAATGTGATGGGCGTAAACTATGAGGTGCTTTCTAAAGAAGAAGACAAGGCAGAGAAGCAGATTGCCAAGGCTATCAAGGCACTCCAGAACAAGGAGGTCTTTGCTCTGGTGATAGAGAAGGATACCTTTGAGGATTACAAGCTTCAGAACGTGGAGGTCAATGACCTCACTCTTACCCGTGAAGAAGCCATCCAGACCGTTGCTGCTGCACTTGGTGAGAAGGACTGTATTGTCTCTACCACAGGTATGATTAGCCGTGAACTGTTTGAGTACCGTGCGGCTATGGATCAGGGTCACGAAAGAGATTTCTTGACCGTTGGTTCTATGGGACATGCTTCTCAGATTGCACTGGGTATTGCAATGGCAAAGACTGACCGTAAAGTCTGGTGCTTTGATGGAGATGGTGCTGCCATTATGCACATGGGCTCTATGGCTATTGTTGCTAATAAAGCGCCAAAGAACTATGTACATGTTGTTTTTAACAATGGTGCACACGACTCAGTTGGTGGTCAGCCTACTGTTGGTTTGAAGATTGATTTGCCGGCTGTAGCTAAGGCTGTTGGTTATAAAGCAGCAATCAGTGTGAGCAGTAAAGAAGAGTTAGAAAAAGAACTCTCAACTCTCAACTCTCAACTCTCAACTTTGGGTGGACCGATTTTGTTAGAGATCCAGGTTAAGAAGGGCAACCGCAAAGATCTTGGTCGCCCGACTACAACTCCTATTCAGAATAAAGAAGCTTTGATGACCTTCCTTAAGAAGTAATTTTATGCAGAAGATAATAAACGGAATAGATCAGCTGCCTGCAATACTGAAGAAAGTTGGTTGCGAGAAGTTATTCCTGGTAGTAGATTCCTCTTATCCGTTCTTAAACATCAAGGATGCTATTGAGGCACTGCCGGTGAAGGAGAGGGTGATGTTTTCTGACTTTACACCAAACCCTTTGTATGAACAGGTATGCAATGGAATAGAATTACTGAAATCCTCCAACTGTGATACAATTCTTGCAGTTGGAGGCGGCAGTGCTATTGATGTGGCCAAGTGTATTAAACTTGCAGTGCTGGCAGAAGAGGGGAATGCTGCTATTATTCCTCCGTTGGTAAGTACTCGTGTGGCTTGTGATGGTGCAAAGCTTCCGTTTATTGCCATTCCTACAACGGCTGGTACCGGCTCTGAATCAACTCATAATGCAGTGATGTATTATGAGGGTGCAAAGCAGACCGTTACCAATGATGGTGTTTTGCCTGATTATGCAGTGTTGGAACCTTCTGTTTTGAAGACCTTGCCACTTTATCAGAAGAAGTGTACCATGATGGATGCCCTTTGTCAGGGCATTGAGTCTTGGTGGAGTGTGAATTCCACGGAAGAGAGCTATGAATATAGCCGTAAGACCATTGAACTCATCATGGCTAACTGGCGGAAATATATCTTTGAGAATGATGATGAGGCTGCTTCACAGATTATGCTGGCAGCTAATTATGGTGGAAGGGCCATTAATATCACTCAGACAACAGCTGCTCATGCTTTTAGTTATAAGATTACTTCGCTGTACAAATTGCCTCATGGTCACGCGGTAGCAGTATGCTTGCCAGAGATTTGGGAGTATATGCTTGGCCACATGGATAAGTGCATAGATACGAGAGGTCAGGAATATTTGACCGGTATATTTGAACTTATTTCTAAGACAATGAAGTGTGATAGTCCAGTACAAGCTATTGCCGTCTTTCGTCAGATGATGAATGATATGGACCTGAAGGCACCTGAGACAATAAGCAAAGATAAAGATCTAGAAATCCTGTCGACCTCAGTTAATCCAGTAAGATTAAAGAATAATCCAGTAAAGCTTAGTGAAGAGGCTATTAAGTATTTATATAATAGTATTGTACTTAAATAATGGACTACACAGAAGACTTAGTTTCGATAATTATCCCCACATATAAGCGTGCAACAATGCTTCGCAGGGCAATTGCAAGTTGCTTAGAACAATCCTATCAAAGGTTAGAGGTTCTTGTAGTAAGCGATAATGAGCCAGATGATGAATATACTGAAAATGCTCGTATAACCATTCAGTCTTTTCATGATTCACGTGTATCTTTAATAACTCAAGAGAAACATATAAATGGAGCTGTTGCACGTAATGTAGGTATTAAGGCTTCTAAAGGTGAATATATCTCTTTTTTAGATGACGATGACTATTATGATATAGATAAGATAGAAAAGCAAGTTGCCTTGCTATCAAAACTGGATAATTCTTGGGGAGGCGTATGTTGTAGGTATAAAGCATATTATCAAGGCACTTTAGTCGAGGTTGCTTCACCCTTTAAAAGTGGCTATGTCTATAAGGAAGAAATGATGTCATTAATCAGGACGCAAACTAATTCTCTCCTTTTAAGACGTAATGCATTATTCAGTGCTGGTTTATTTGATGAATCGTTGTTGCGAAATCAAGATGTTCAACTTATTACAAGATTCTCATACAGCCATAAGCTCTATTATATGGATGATTTTTTGAATAATCTAGACCACAACGATCAACAAAATAGAGCAAAACCTGAAAAAGTGGCAGAAGTTAGGAGGGCTTTCTTAAAATCCGTAGACGATATATATAGTAGCCTGACCGTATTCGAAAAATACAGGCTGAAAATGCTAGACATATTTAATAATGGTGCTTTATATATCATGGATGGTCAATATATAAAGGGAAGTCTTTTGTGTTCGTTGGTGTTATTCTCACCATCCGCGTTGTACCTTTCACTAATGAAGGTATTTCAGAAGAAGAAAATGCAAAGACTTGCACGGAAAATGGCAAAAGATGGTCTATACCCATATAGACCCCTATAAAACAGTATATAGTAAAATGTGCTAGCAAAAAAAACGCCTACTGAAATAAAAGGAGTTAAACAAGATTTTCTAATCACTCATTTTATAGTCTGAACAATTGTATACATCGGCAATATAAAGATGTTTCACTTTGTAAGTTAATGGGAAAATAGATTGGAATAAAACGAAACAATATTTACTTTTTTTTAGAATATATGAATAAATATTCAGTACTAATGTCTGTATACAAAAACGACGATGCGGACTTCTTGAAAATTGCCCTTGAAAGTATCTATAACAATCAAACACGGAAGCCGGATGAAGTGGTTGTTGTATTTGATGGTCCCTTGAAGGATCCGTTATATCAAGTGTTGAACGAATTCCAGAAAGGACGTGAGGATGTAGTAAAATACTATCCTCAGGAGGTTAACCGTGGATTGGGCGAAGCTTTGCGCGTAGGTTCAGAACTATGCACGGGTGATTATATTCTTCGCATGGACTCTGATGATATCAGTGACAAAGAGCGTTTCGCAAAGCAAATAGCCTACGTGGAGGCTCATCCGGAGATAGATGCTGTTGGTACAGATATCGCTGAGTTTAATCAAGATCCTTTTACTGAGGAAATGCGCACACGCATTTGCCCTGCTGAACACGAGGATATTGTGAATATGTGCAAGAAACGTAATCCGATGAATCATGTAACGGCCTGTATTAAGAAATCTTCATTGATGAAGGCAGGCGGATATCAGACGCTCCTACTTTTAGAAGATTACCTGCTCTGGATTAATATGATTTGTGCAGGATGTAAGCTAGCCAATATCAATGAGTCTCTTGTATATGTCCGAGTAGGTAATGGTTTTGACGGAAAGCGTGGTTCTAAAGAACGTATTATTGGCTGGTCAAGGCTACAGGAAATCATGTTGAAGCACGGAATGATTAACAAGCGACAGGCGTTGATGAATAAACTCTATATCCGTGCTTTTGTTAAAACACCAGCGTGGTTGAAGAAGGCTCTATACAGCAATTTTCTGAGGAAATAATCATATAATGTATAAAAACCATGAGGCCTTTTTCGCTCTCTTAAGAGCTGGACTCTTCCCGGTTCATGGTGAAGGGGGCATGGTTCATGATTCCTCATTCAAGGACGTGGACTGGGAGAAGGTGTATCTGTTGGCCCAGGAACAGTCGGTTCTGGGACTGGTGCTGCAAGGGATAGAAACGGTTCAGGGTTCTTGGACAAGCCAAGCGACAAGGTCGAGCGCAGGGTTAAAGGTTCATGGTTCTCCTTTAGTTCCAAAGGTGTTGCTGTTGCAGTGGATTGGTGAGGTGCAGGTGATTGAGCAGCGGAATAAGGACATGAATGCCTTTATTGCTGCACTCATTGAAAAACTGAGGAAACGGGATGTTTACACATTACTTGTTAAAGGACAGGGTGTTGCTCAATGTTATGAGAAACCTTTGTGGCGTACATGTGGAGATGTGGACTTGATATTGAGTTTTGATAATTATTGTAACGCCAAAGAATATCTAACGAAAATTGCGTCTCACGTTGATGCTGAACGTGAAGATACCTTGCACTTGGGAATGACCATTGATGGCTGGGTTGTGGAACTTCACGGATCTCTACGATGTGGTTTGGCAAAAAGGGTAGATAGGGGGAATGATGAACTTCAAGAATGTGTTTTCTATGGCGGAAATGTCAGATCATGGATGAATGGTGGGACTCAAGTGTTCTTGCCACGGGCGGACGAGGATGTAATTTATGTATTCACACACATACTTGAACATTTCTATAAAGGTGGTATAGGTTTACGGCAAATTTGCGATTGGTGCAGGTTGCTCTATACGTGTAAGGACTCTTTGAATCACGGATTGCTGGAATCACGGATTCAGGAAATGGGGCTAATGACGGAATGGAAAGCGTTTGCAGCCATGGCCGTGGATTACCTTGGGATGCCTGCTGAGGCAATGCCGCTATATTCTTCTGAAAAGAAATGGTCCAGGAAAGGAGATAAAATCTGCGCTTTTGTGATGGAAGTTGGCAATTTCGGGCATAACAGAGATAATAGCTACTATGCAAAGTATCCTTTCCTAATAAGGAAACTCTATTCTTTTGGCCGCAGATGTGGCGACTTGTTTCGCCATGCCTGGATATTTCCATTAGATTCATTGAAGTTCTTCCCGTATATGATGCTTAATGGATTGAGAGAAGCTTTGAGGGGGAAGTGATGGGGTCTGACATAAGAAGGGGATTTCAATGAAAGTAGTGCGAACATTTCATCCTGTAGGGCAAGGGGCATTCTATTCTGAGCGGTTCCATGAGAACAAAGAACAGAATGTAACGCACAACATGGTGTATGATTGCGGTGTGTCGATTAGGCATGAATGGCCGATGAGCCATGTAGTAAGGCAGGCTTATACGGAATCAAAACGGAATGAAATATTAAATGGCATATACTCTTGACACAAACATACCATTGAGATTGGTAGGAATTCAGCTATTTGAGGAGACTGCGGTGAACATCCGTAAATCTCTTCAACCGGGATGGTATGCCTTTATCCATACGAAGGAGGATATTGGGACAAATAAGAAGAAAAAGCCTGTGTTGGCTAAGGATGTGTGTCCATACGGATTCTATAACACCGACGAAGGGTTGCCAAGAATCTATATTTCAGCAATAGCAGGAAAGAACGGGAGTGGTAAATCGTCGATACTGGACATACTCTATAGGATATTGAACAACTTTGCATCGGCCATATTCAGCACAGAGGTGGGTGAAAATGCAGACGAGGTTGTATTAACACGTGGATTGTATGCACGGCTATATTTTGTGCAGGATGGTGTTAGTAGATACATCGACGTGGCAGATGATGCGGTAAGGTATGTAGAGTATGATGGGAAAGAAGAAGACGAATGGGAAATATATGGAATGTCTGATAAAGAGCGTAACGAACTGTTGAACAGATTTTTCTATACCATCAGCGTTAATTACAGCATCTATGCCTTTAACCCGTATGACTATGTAGCACCGTTGGGAGAGGAACAACGTCTGGAAACATATAATGGATATTGGCTACACGAACTCTTCCATAAGAATGATGGCTACTATATCCCATTGGTGTTGACTCCTTTTAGGAACAAGGGCGAGATGAGTGTTACCAACGAGAATGTTCTGGCTGAGCAACGAATCAGTGTATTGTCGCTTCTGTACCATTCACAGAAGAAGGAGTTTTTGGAAGATTATATCCCCTATAAGCTTTGCTATCAGTTTGACAAGGAGTATAAGAATAACAAGATGGAAACCTTCCGCAAGAAACTGTGTGAGGAGTTGAAGCCATGTATTGATGTAATCATAGAGCACTTTGTACAAGCTTGGCAGAAATATTTCGACGAGCAGAAAATAGAATTGGAACCTGATAGGCAAGAGATGGAACTATTCTATTTTGCCTATAAGTCAGTTAAGATATGTCTAACTTATCCTGAATACAAAGATCTGTTTGAACTTGAGGATTTACTGGGGCAGGCCAAGACATTAGAAGAGCATTATGGGAAAAAAGAATATAATTATGTACATATACCGAAGGAGGACGAAAAGAAGCAGAAAATAGTAGGAGCTCAAGACTGTGTTACATGGATGAATGCCCACACCCAGAACGTCAAGGATGTGGTAAAGGCAATACTTAATGATAATGGACGGCATATTACCGCAAAGATATTCCAGACGCTAAACTATTTGCGTGGAACTCGCTATAAGCAAGGTGACTCGATAAAGGCTAATGAGCTGATAGAAAAACGCTATGAGACCTACGACGAGGTGATGGCATTGATGCCTCCGCCTTTCTTCAAGTCAGAGATGCACTATATAAAGGCGAAGGACAAGAAACAGGAACCAGAGGAGATAATGCTTCGCAACTTCAGTAGCGGGGAGAAGCAACTACTCTACAGTATCAGCTATATTTGCTATCATATCAAGAACATTGCCAGTAACAAAGAAAACGGGAAGCGCGTGGTGGGTTATCACCATATAAACCTGATATTTGACGAGGCAGAGCTTTATTATCATCCTGAGTTTCAGCGAGAGTTTGTAAAGCGACTGTTGGAAAGACTGGCCATGTGCCATGTCAACCGCTCGAACATCAGGAGTGTGAATATTCTGATAGTGACTCACTCACCGTTTATCCTGTCGGATATTCCAGAGAGCAATGTGCTGTATTTAGGTGCGGAGGACGGGCATGAGCCAAGTAGGACGTTCGGTGCCAACATTTATGACCTGCTGCAAGATAGTTTCTTCCTAAAGTCGGATATCGGAGAGGTGGCCCAGGTGAAGATTGACGAGATGATGCGGTTGTATAATAGTGAGAACTCAGCAAAGAAACAGAAGGAGTTTGATGAGAAGTACGACGAGTTGGAGTATATATACGAGCATTTGGGAGAGGCCTATCTGAAAAAGACCTACGGCTATATGTTGGAAAAGCTGCGCGAGCAGTATAAGCCTGATAAAGCTAAGGATATGTGGCGACAGAGGCTGAAAGAGGTAGAACAAGAAAGAGAACGACTGACAAAACTGTTGGAATCATGAAAGCAGTGAGATATCCATCGGACAAGGCTTTGAGGACTGCGTTGAAGCTGCGATATATAGCTGTTCTTGCTATGCTTAAGAAGCAGGATGGCAGTAACAGGTTGGAATGGTGTCAGAAGAAATGGAGCGAAGTTCGGCGCAGGATACCTCACGGGGCGCACTATCCTGCGGATATCAGAAAGATACTGAAGGCCGAGTACCCGAAGCTTGTGGCCTATTATCAGCAGTATATAAGTGACAAGGATCATATTGCGGCAGCAGATGTTAGTTTACTGTATAGTATATTTTCATACAATGCATGCTATGAGACTATAGCCGGGTTCTTTATGGACGACAAGAATGGTTTTAACTTAGGTGTTTGTCACTATTGTGGCGTAGCCTATATCAACAAATATACCATTGAAGGAGTGAAGGATGGACTGGATATCATTAACCGTTCGGGAGCTGCTGATTTGGAAAAGCTGCTGAATATACACAGTCCGAGGAGTTTGCAGAAGGTAATAGACCATGCACCATACACGACTGTGGATGATTTTAATCGGGTTGGTGTGTTCAGATGTGGAGATAAGTTTCATGCTGTATTTCCAGATAAGGTAAATAAGAATCACTTTGACCTGGATCATGTGTTGGACAAGGGCAACTGTCCGATCACAGCCATCAGTCTGATGAATTTCGTGCCATCATGTAGCGTGTGTAACGAAAAACTGAAGAAACAGAAGGTACTGGGGCATGGCAGGACACCTATAGAAGAACTCAGTCCGACAAGTAAAAAGTTTGACTTTGACGGACAGGTGAGGTTTGTGCTGATGCCAAAGGCGGGGAGGAAGATTGGAAATCGCCCGACACGTCAGGCAGATGACTATGAACTTAAGATGGACGTAAAGAAGGCAGTGTATGAGAACTTTGTAGAAATGTTTCATTTGAGGGAGCGTTATGAGTTTCACAAGATGGAAGCATTGTTCTGGACAGAGTTGAAGTACCGCTATACCGACAGCAGGATTGCGTTGATGGCAAATTCGCTGAAGGATGCTGCTTTTTCGACACAACGAATAAAGGATGATATTTTTCAAAGGACGCTCGACAAGCGGGAGAGGTGCTTTGAGAAGTTGAAGAGGGATATGTTGAAATAGAGTAGGAGATATGAAATATCTGGTCTTAGATACAAACGTATTCATACATTATAAGGATTTCGAGCATATAGATTGGAAGTCCTTAGTGGGTGATGACACGACGATTTGTATTACTCAGAAAGTGATTGGCGAAATAGATAAGCACAAAGACCAGAGTCGAGGACGGATTCAGAAGAGAGCAAAGAAGATATCAGCACGTTTTAGTGCCATATTCCTACAAGGAGAAGTGCCACAGATTAACATAGAAGTGATAGACAACCCTCCAGCAACCGCCTTTAATGATGAGCAGTTTCATAAGGACATCAATGATGACTGGATAATATTGTCGGCCCTTCATTCTGCGCATTCTAAAGCAGATACAATCGTCGTGTCTGGTGACAATGGAATATTACTGAAGGCAAAGAGTCACGGACTGGGATACTGTTTGATGCCAGACGCACTGCTACTGGCAGAAGAACCTTCTGATGAAGAAAAAGAGATAAGGCAACTTAAACAACAGTTGGCAAAATATGAGAGCCGACGTCCAGAACCGAGAATAGAATTTGAAGACGAGACGGATATTCTTACAATCATCAAGCCTACTTTTGTGGATGTGCAGAAAGGAGTTGAAGCATATGAGGATGAACTTCGGTCGAGCCATGCGTATCAATCTACAGATGACAAACCTCGTAGCGACTTGGCATATTTGATGAGCCAAACTCTCAATCTGGCTTATAGTACACCTGGACAGAGGGAGGAATATAATAAGGAGCTGGATGAGTATTTTAAGAAAAAGCTAATGCTCAAACAAGTGCAATTAGGTAAGCAGTTTATGGAGCAGAGGTTTGTTAAGTTAGAGTTTTGGCTTGGTAATTCTGGAACAGCGGCATTGGGAAACAGCGTTGTCTTTCTAACATTTCCTGAAGATGTCGCGATATACACTCAGAAAAGTAAAGTAAGCGTGAGGTGTGAAGACCCTGGAGAACCAATTCTGAAGAATAATCTCAATATTTACAATGAAAGTGTGATGGCCATTATCAATGGTAATAATAAGCACTATGAAACGTATGAATTGTGGGATGTGAATAAGAGACTTGATCGTCAGGAATTGAAATTCGTATCATCGAATTTGATTCATGGGATGAAATGCCCACTTGAAGATAGGAAAGAAGATTATTACATAGATATTGCACGATGCGGAAATTTTTCTATCAAATGGTCAGTCAGGGATTCTGAACTGATAGAACCAGCAGAGGGGGAGTTGCACGTGGTGATAAAGGAACAAAAATAAACGGAAGAATTATGATGTGGACATATATAATTATAGCGGTGCTGCTGGTAGTAGCAGAGATGGTGTACTTTAAGATAGCAGACAGGTGCAATATTATCGATAAACCCAACCAACGGAGTTCACATACAAGGATTGTGCTTCGAGGTGGGGGTATTATTTTCACCATTGCCTTGTGGGTATGGAGCATCTGGTATGGATTTCAATATCCTTGGCTGCTGGCCGGTGTGACATTGGCGGCAGGGGTGTCGTTTATTGATGATATTCATTCGCTGCCCGACTTGCTGCGTTTAGTGGCTCAGTTCGTGGCGATGTTCTTGGTACTTATAGAAGTAATTGATGGTGTACGGCTCATCTTTGACAGTCAGTGGATAGAGTTGATAGTCTGTGGGGTTATCGAATTGATAATTTGCGTGGGGGCTACGAATATCTATAACTTTATGGATGGTATCAACGGCATAACGGCGGGATACTCGCTTGCGGTGCTCTTGCCGTTGTTATTGGTGAACGGCCCTTCGGCAGGCTCAGGGACTGAAGGATTTGTGGAGCCGTCGTTAATCGTGGTGATAATCCTGTCTGTACTGGTGTTCAGCTTTTTCAACTTCCGACCGAAGAACAAGGCGAAGTGCTTTGCCGGGGATGTAGGGAGCATAGGCATCGCACTGATACTCCTTTTCTGTATCGGACGGCTGATAGTGATGACAGGGGATGTGACGTGGCTTATCTTCCTCCTGGTGTACGGAGTGGACGGCTGTTG
>Ga0310691_10004486_pt1 | contig 15703 bp, 17 predicted proteins | sample 176DNAGHGlowgp2_FD_203887 | JGI IMG/M metagenome (GOLD analysis project Ga0310691, IMG submission 203887) | Sheep rumen microbial communities from Palmerston North, Manawatu-Wanganui, New Zealand - 1766 DNA GHGlow gp2 (v2) (version 2) | ecosystem: Host-associated > Mammals > Digestive system >...
CGACTGCGCCACGTCGCCGGGCAGCTCGAAGTCGAGGTCTAAGGCCCAGGGGCTATTGTTCTTTTTCTTGGCCATCGTTGGGTTAGTCTCTTACGTTGAATAAATAATCGACGTGCCAATCATCAAAGTCGTCGTTCTCATATTCCGGGAACTCCTGCTGCATCCAGTCGTAGTGAAGTGTGGAGCTGAAATCGTTAATCATGGCTTCGTAAAGTGTCATGATTACATCATCCTCCGACCATGATTCGTCATGCTCTATGTCGTATTCCTCGAAGAGCGCATCGGCATTCTCTTTGATAAACTGACCTTTGAGCGTTGACAGGCAATCGTCAATGTCTGACGTAACCCTGTCAGCCACCCTGAGCCAACGGAGCCCGCAGCCACTTGTATAGGTTGCCTCGCTGTCGCCAGTGTATGCTTTCAGCACCTCGATGTCGGTCTTGGCAATGTCTCCGATAGTTTTTCCGCCGATACTCCAGCAATGACCTGAGTAGTCGCCTGGATCGTTGTCGTCTGCGTGGTATTCTTGGGCTTGCTGCTGCTTCCACTCATCAATATCCTTGCGGATAATGGCCTGTATTTTCTCCTTTGCCCCCTGCTTTGCAAGGAAGTCAAAGTATGATTGCTTTACGTTCATATTCTCGCCCTTTCTGTAATCTTTAATTATTCCTATAAACTATTGCCCAATTCCATCTCCCACTGAGGGACATAGGATTTATCCCCATCTTCCAGTTTCACTTCATAAGTCCACTGATAGAAGCTGCCTGGCACATTTTCCTCTTCAAGAAAACGAATGATTGTGCCTTTCTTTCCCCGGATCCAGACATTCTTTGAATCCTTGGAAATTATCACCTTGTCACCTGGTTTAAACTTTGCCATAACCTATATTTTTTAGTTGGAGTTGGTTAGGCTCCAGTTACCTTTTATCCGGCATTAGGATAGATTTTACCGTCACTGCCAACGATTTGCATACTCGCATCCCCTTCTCCGGCATCAATCATACACTCTCTTGCCAGTTGAGCTGCGAATAAATGCTGTGTTGGGTGAAGCATCTGTTCGCCTTTCTTTATGTAGAAGAGTAATTTGTCAATCTTTGCCATAATTCTCGCCCTTTCTTTATAATAATTGTATATCGTTCAATTTACATCCACTCGAAGTTCTCCGGAGCAATGCGGCGATACTTCCGCAGGTGTCCTACAGGTGCGCCATACTGGAACATCGTGCCCTCCTCGTCGCTGACGATAATCGGACTGTCAAGTTTGATTGTCGTGGCGGTCTTGCCGTCGCAGTCATACTGGTTGCAGGTGTAGCCGATGGTCATCTTCGGCAGCTCCCAGCCGCCCCAGTTCTCACTATTCAGTTTTCGCAGCAACACATACACGCTGTCGGCATTCGTCTCTGTCACCTCGCCGGCAAATATCTTGTCGTAGTCTGCCGCAATTTTCCGTGCTCTCTCTTCTTGGCGTGCCGCCTTCGCCGCCATCACCTCGTCGCGCCTCTTGCGCAATATTCCGTTGACACGCTCCACCTCTGCGGATATGTCTTCAATATCCTCACACTTAGCCAGCAACCCGTCGATGCCGCCCTGTTGGTTGATGAACGCACCCACATTTGGAACATCCTTACTTGCTGTAGGCTGCCATTCGCCACCACGATACTGGTACTCGCGGCTCAGGTTCAGCGTGCCGTCCTCACGTTGTTCTACCTGGTAGAAGAAACTGTTAGATCTAAAAATTTTTGTTGCCATAATCTTTGTTTTTTTTGTGGGGTTGCCCCCGTGAATACTTGTTTAACTGATTTCTACTGCAAAGATAAGGCGTTTTCGCTTTTCCTCCAAACTTTTTCGACGAAAAATACAATATATATCTTTATTTTAACTTCGCTTTACACTTAAAACACAAAATAAAGATATATTTACACAAAACAATGTACCGACGCTCTCGCGCCAGTACATCGACACAAAATTAAAATATTGACACAAAAAATAAGATATTAACTGATAGGAATGAAGGAAACTTGCGTGTCATACATATCTCTCCGGAACTACGCACAGTCGGCGCGGGTCTATCCCCGACAACTCCACGCCCATGATCCACCAGCCGTTCTTATAGCGCGGCGTGCTCCACCATGCTGCATCGTCCAGACGCAACCCTCGCAGCCCGTTGCGGTCTTCAGCCGACAGTTCAGCGACGATGTTCTTGATGCAATCCGGCATATCGGCGGGTACGGTCTTGCCGCCCGCTACATCGCGAATAGTGAAGAGAAAAGCCAGCAAGTCAATCACCATGTCGTTAAGGTCCACCTTCGCCAGTGCCGCCCCCTCGTCGTCCGTCATGTAGTTGGCAGAGCTCCGCTGCTTAGTACACAGATAGAAGCCGTAGGTGTAGTCCACTGCCTTCGGGTTGTTCTTTGCCAGTTGCGCGTCGATACTTGTGGTATAGCACAGGCACGGCTTCTTTAGGAGGTTGAAACTCCGTGCAAATTCATTTTCTAACTCAAAGCGGTCAACACGGAAGAACGCTTTGTCCTCCTGCTTCGCGCTGGTGCTACTGTCGTGGCTCATGGGCTTGTAGATGCACGCCCATGCCTCTAAAATGTTGTCAAGTCTGAACATATCCAATCTAAACTGTTGCTTACAGACACAAAGATAGCCGACAAAAAAATAACGGGTGGTACAAAAAAGAGCCGCCGACCTTCGCAGGCCAGCGGACTCCACCCTAAAAATTAAAGTCATGAAAACTTTAACGTATATCTATAACGACAAAAAGCCGTGATTAGTATTTCTCTCTATAAAAAGGCTACACTATTCTCACGAACCGTGAGCCTACCCTAAAAATTAAAGCTATAAAATATGCTTGTGGCCTGCGGCGGAGTCGAACCGCCAGTGATATCCCATACCCGCTATAACGGGCAGTGATATTGCAGGCCGCCTATATTACACCCACAATTCCTCGCCGTCAACGGTGGCGTAGCTCTCGAAGCCCTGATCGTCCAGCTCTGAGCGCACGTCGCGCTCCAGGTCGTCCAGCGACATAGCATCGCAGAACTTTATCGCCTGCCGCTTGTCGTCCCAGTCGCCAGCCCAAAGGCGGCTTGCACCCTCGCTGTCGAAGAGCTGCTTGCCCCGCTCGTAGTCCTCACGGCGGGCAAAGATGACGTTCAGGCTTGCCGTCAGCGTCTCGCCCTCATGCTCGCGGGCACCGATGATGATTTCCGCAGCTCTCTCGGCGGTCACGCTCTTGAAGTCGTCGCAGATGCAGTTCTCTTCGTCAACGAACATCACGCGCAGCGTTGCCGTGCTTCCCTCGTGGCGCGTCACCAAAACAGTCTTGCCGGCTACCTGCTCAGCCCATGCGCTTGCGGCGGTATTCTCCAGGGTGTCCATGATACTCTTGGCTAAAGCCTTTGTCTCGATATTGTTGTTATTAACTGTTGTCTTGACTATCGTCGAACTCGCGCACGACTCGGCAATGCTCAAACCTTGTTTGGCGTTGCTCTCGCTGTTTACTCGTTTCATAATCTTATTGGAATTAAATTGTGATTATTTGTGATTTCTGATAATGTGTATAACGTATAAAGGTAGTCTTATGCCGCCTTGCCCTGTTCCTCCTGATACATCCGTGCCAACAGCTCGGCTGTCTCGCTCAGTGTCATGGTCTCGGTGGTGTCGCCCGTCTGGTGGCGTATCGTCACGCGAAACTCGTTGCCCCATCCCTCGCGACTGTCCGGCTCCACGTCCTCGCGGGTGCTCTCCGTGCGCAGTGCCACACCCGCCAGCTCGTATTCGATGATAGATGCGGGGCCGTACTTCAGCTGCTCGGCGTAATACTGAGCGTTGCCCACTATCTCTTCGCCCGTCATGCGGTCGTAATTGCGGGTAATCCCGTAGCGGCTATAAGTCGCCGTCTGCATCGTGTTGTCCGTCCAGAACTCGCGCACGGGGTGCGCAAACTTCACCGTGAAGTATTTCCCATCCTCGCTGATGGCTGTCACGTCGGCGGGCGTGTCCTGGCTCTTCACCTTCACGCGGTCGCCAACCTTGATACCCTCGGCCTCTTTCACGTCCTCGGTCTCCTTGGTGCCCTCCACTTGCTCGAAGTACAGACGCGGGTCGATGTCCTCCGGCTTAGTGCCCCATGTCTTCACCGTGTCGGCGATATATACGGGCTGTGGCCATGCGTGGCGGTCTCCCTGCTCATCTCTTAACCAGCCTACCCAGTGCGTCGGCTCGCCTACCTGCTCGTAGATGTTGCCAGCCTTGAAAGCCGTCTTGCCGCCTTTCTTCATTACGACGCTCTTGATGCAGCGGTACTTCTTGCCATTGGTGAAAAACTCCTGGTTGTTCTTGCTCTCGATATTGTTTTTTGTTGTTGTCATAACTCGTTTCTCCTATCTTTTTTGATGCGCTTGCAGCGCAGAAATTATTCTTAAAATTATCTCTTAAAATTACGCTCTGATTACACGTTCATGTTATAATGTGTGGGTATCACCTTAAGATTGCCATGTGTGGCAGCTTGGTGTCCGTTCTGTGCTTGCGGATTTCCCAGATATAGTCTTCTCGGTTCAGTTCCTTTGCACGCTTGCGCACTTCTTTCTTTGTCTTACCTATAATCGTGATAATAGCACCATAATAAGTGTTCAGTTCAACGGCATAGAACTCGTATTCTGCTTTCTTCTCGTTGGCCTTCATAATCTCTAATTTTTAAAGGGTTCTATAATTTAATGTATAATGTATGATGTTAATTTTCCTTTGCCCACTTGATAGCGTCGCTTTCGTTGGCAAACTCTTCTAATACTGTTCGGCGGTTCAGGTCGCGGCGCTTCACCTGCCATTTTCCGTACATCTTGGAAAATGCTATCTTATATCTATTTACTTGCATAATCTTAATTCATTTAATTTGCGGTTCAGTGAAAAATATCTCAGCCTATAACGTAGTGCCTATTAGTAGCAATCCGCGTAGATGTCCGTCACGCGGCCCGCGTCGATCATCTTTCGCGCCCAGCGGGTGACGTTGTTCGGATTCTCACATTTGCAGAATAGTTGCGTCTGGTTGTCGCTGCAACCATGAGCGGCGGCGAAGTTGGGGCGGTGTACCTCGTAGGGGCTTGTAACGGTGTCAACACGTATTACTACCCACTGCCCCGCGTGCTCGATGCTGCTTTCACTCTCTGAGCCGTCCACCATGTAGTAACGCCCGAACTTGTTGGCGGGTGCCGTCGGGTCTTCCTCGTTGGTCTCCACGATGACGCGGTAAGTCTCCGGATCCTGTCGTGCCTGCTGCCATGCAGCGTCCCACAGTCTGCAAAGCGCGTCGCGCTTCTCTGCCTCGGTTAGTGTCGGGTCTTCCTCGGTGTCGGTGATTTCCTGCGGCTCTATAACGGGGCTCTCGTCGCTGTCCTCTTTGAAGATGTCCAGCAGGTCAGAAGCCAGCAGGCGCAGCAGTCGCGCGTTGTCGCCTGTCGGTGTTATGCCGTCGGCCACTTGTTCCAATATGGGGCGGTAGTGTTGGCGGTAGTAACTCAGGAAGTCGCCGAAGCTCTCAAAGTTGCCGGCCTTGACGGTTGCGCCGTCGTTGTTGTAATACTCGTGCAAGTTGTTGCCGTTCTCGATGTCGTTGGCCACTTGTGCCAGTGTTTTTGTCTGTTTCATAACTTTAATTTTTGGGGGGTGTGTTTATAATTCCGTGAAGTTTTAAAGGGTGTATAATATATATAAAGGCAGTGCGGACGGTTCAGAATAGGCGCGTATATAGTTCCGTGTACTGTGTGAAAAGTTCCTGCAGCTGGTCGCAATAAATACCCTCATAGGCTTTTAGTTTCACGGACTCGGCGGCTTTCTCGGCGCGCTCGGTGGCGGCTTTCACTTGCTTGTTAAATTCCTCCTCGCTCAGTCCATTATTGGCGTAGCGCATTAAGATGGTGTAGGGGTTTACCTCCTGGCCGATGAGCCAAAATTCCATATTATAGGTATCATCACCACGTAGCACAATTTTAACGAGGTTGGCGCGGGTTGCGTTTCGTCCGATGCGGAAGCGCACGCCGTTGTCAATGGCTACAAATTGTTTTGCGCCTGTCATCATGGCGAATTGTCGCCCGCCTAATTGCTGGAGAATGATTTTTGCGATCTCCTGGTTTCTGGTCGGCTCTGTCTTGGCGGTGTCGGTGATTTCTCCGGCATCCTGTAATGTAGCCGTGTCCTGATTGGTGTCGTAGCTGTGGCACACGCCCACACCCTCGCCCGATGGGTCGGGCGTGGGGTCGGTGGGTCTGTGGTAAGGCTGCAAGCCTTGTGCAATCTCGGCAAGCATGAATCTTTCTGCCTCGTAGATGGTGCCGAAATATGCGACGTTTCTGCCCGTGCTGAAGTATCCGGCATGAGGTGGGCGAAGCGTGCTAATAACATCCCATTTCTCAGGGTAGCCCGTAGCGTTGAAAAGCGCCAATAATTCGCCGTTCCTATAATAACGGTATTGTATATTATAGTGACAATCATACATATTGCGCTCGCTCTCCATGATGCGTGTCACGCCGTCGCCTAATTCCAGGCGCTCGCTATAACGAAGGTCGCGGCGTGCCCTGTCGCGCTCCTGCCAGTCAGGGGCGGCGGGGTTCAGTGTCGGCAGACAGTCGGCAGCGACGAACACGGCCACGGCGTAGCCCTCGCGGGTCAGCCAGTGCAGGGCGGCGGGCAGCTCGTCGCGCTCGATGTCGGCGAAGTCGATGGGCGCGGGGAAGCGCTTGCCGTGCTTGTATTCGGTTTCCGTGGTAAAGGTGGCGCACCCCTTCCCCAGCTCGTCGCGTAATATATGAGCGTCGGAGCCGTAGGCCGTATAACTGTGCGTATTGTTATGCCAGAACAGGCAGACGGGCGCGGGGTTCTCGTCGCTTGCGTCGCGGTTCACTTCGTAGAACTTCAGCACGTCGGCAGGCAGATCGTCGGGCAGCGTGTCGGCGTCGGGCTTGTCCTGGTACGTCTGAGCCTTGGCGCGTGTTGGCGTGCTTTCCGTGCTTTCTGTGCTTTCCGTGTGCGGTTCCGGCTCGTTGGTGTCGATGCTGGCAGCAACGGCGGCGGGTTCGCTCTCGGCGGGCTGTGATATTTCAGACGCGCTATAAATGGGCGTTAATTCGTCGGCGGCGGTGGCGGTGGCCACTGATTCCAGCCCGCGAAGGGTGCCGGATTCGTCGCGGCTCTCCAGCTCCACGAAATCGGCGTTAATGGCTTTAACGGTCATTTCCTCGCCCTCTACCCATTCAGGGCGGCCGTGTGTGCTCATCATGAAGCGGCCACGGGTGCGCACTCTTGCGCCCACTTTCAGCCACTCAGGAAGCACGGCGGCTGGATCGTTGGCGGTGCCGCTAATTTCTCCGGCCTCCTGTAACGGGGTGGCGGGTGTCTCGATGTCGGCGGCGGCGAACCCGTCGCGGCCTGTTGCGATGTTTTGCCCGTCCTCAGTCTCTAAAAGATACATTTTTATTGTATCGTCGTAACCAGTAACCACGGCGCGGCGCGGGGTCTCTCCTTTGAACTTGTTATAAATTACGGTGGCACCGATGGCAACGGGCGCGGCGGTGTCGTTGTATATCCTTTCGCACAATTTTACGCTAATTTCTCCGGCATCCTCTAACGTAGCGGCGGGCACGTTTGCCACGTTTGCGGCTGTTTCCTGGGCATCCTCAGAAACGGCGGGCGTTTCCACGTTTGCCGTTTCTTCATCCTGGGCCACGTCGTAATTTATTATTATTTCTTCATCATGTTTTGAAATATACGCGAACGTTTGGCCGTTTCCGCAAATAAGCGCGTAATTTTCAAAATATAAATTTTCACGCTGCAAAAGTAATTCAGCGCCGCAAACTGTGGCCGTGTGTTCGCGGCTGCAGCGTACGCCGTATTTATTTACATAATAAGGCGTATATTTATATTTAGCGGCCACGGCCACGGCGTCGCGTATTTCGTCCGTAATTACGGGCACGTAATTTTTTGTAATGTACGTTATTTTTGTATCCTCAGAAACGGCGGGCACGGCTGGGGCTGTTTCTTCATCCTCAAACGGCGCGGCTGGGGCATCCTGAACGGGTGCAAACGTTCCGGCCACGTCATCCACGGCCAAACTATCAGCGGCCACGGAAACGATAAAAGCCGAATCAAAAAACGGCGTATGGTTTAAATCTTTGCACGGGTTCATTACGGAAAATACGCGGCGCGTTTCATCCACGAAACAAACGGGCGCGTTTGGATCTTTCAAATACATTTTTTCAGCGGCTAAAACTTTGCCCAGCCTTTCAGGATCGACGGCCACGGCAAAAGCAAACGGCACGGGCTGGGGCAAAGATACGACGGCGCGGCGCGTTTCCTGGGGCGCTGCTGTTTCCGTTTCGTTTTCTCTATAGCCTATTATTTCAATTTCATTTGCGCCGGCATCCGCTTTCAGAATTACGGGCGTATTGTCTATTTTGCCAAACTTTGCAGCGGCTGAAACATTTTTTTTGAGTTCGGAAAATGCCTTTTTGCCCAGCGTTATAAATTCAGACGGCACGGCAAACAGCACGCGCGAAATATTTGGGTACTTTATATTTTCATCCACGGCGGAAACAGCGGCGCCGTTTGTAGCCGTTCCGTTTACGTCGATATTGCAAACGCCGCGCCCAGCTTTCAGCACGGCGGGCGTAATTAAATAAATATCTTTTGCGTCTGGGGCCGTGTACATATCAGGAACGGGCACGGCTGAAAGTGTATGGCCGTCGCAAACTATCAGCGCACGGCGTTTTGTATCAACACAAATATAATTAAAACACGGGTGCAAAGTATCTTTTGAAACACGGCTACAAAGATCTTTCAGCCCGGCAAACACACGGAACGAAACGGCCACGGGCGCGGCATCCGCTTTTTTTGTAAACTGAGCACGGCCCGCCGTGGGTATTTGATACGCGGCGGCCAAACGTTTCAAAATTTTAAAACTATCCACAGCACGGAACGAACAAACAAACGTACCAATTTCAATTTTTACGATTTCGTTTGCGGCTGTTTCCGCGTCTTCATCCTGAAACGCTTTTGCGCTTTTTATTCTGTTTAAAACGGCGGGCACGTCGTATTTGCCCGGCTGAAACATTACGGCATCAAAAGACGCAAACACACGCGCGGCCACGTTTGCCACGGCGTTATAAATCATTAAATTTTTATTTTCCATAACTCAAAATTTTTGTGCCCGTCTGGGCTGTTATTATTCTGTTTGTTTCTTCATCCTGGGCGCGGCGGGCATCCTCAGAAAACGCCCGCCGTGCTAATTGTTACAATGTTTTAGCGTTTTTTCTGTTATTTATTTTTATTTCGTCGATTATTATAATAGCGGGCAGCCACACCAAAAACGCGGCAACGGTTGCAAAGATCAAAAGAAACGCCCAGCCGGCTACGGGGCCATCAACCCACAAAAGCGCCGTGTTTGGCAAAGATACGCCCCAGGCTATCAAAAGCGCAAAAACCAAAAGCGCGCCCAGCGTGCTGAAAACTAAATCAAAATAACAAAACGTTTTCATAACTTTTTATTTTTAGGGTGAAACTTATTTTATTTGCTGCAAAGATAAAACAAAAACTTTATATGACAAAATAAAGATAAAGAAAATACTTTATTTTAACTTTTATTATCAAAAACAATAAATACATTTACATAAGTTTATAAATACAATATATAAATAGTTTTTTACACCTTATTTATATATACGCGCGAAAGCAGGGCGGCGGGTGTCATCGTTGGCGGTTCCGGTTCCTGTCATCGTTGGCGGTTTCTGGTTCCTGTCATCGTTGGCGGATGTCAGGATCGGCGGCAGGGGCGGCGGCTGTCTCTCTGGTTTCGATGTCAGCAGCAGGGCGGCGGGTGTCATCGTTGGCGGTTCCTGGTTCCTGTCATCGTTGGCGGATGTCAGGATCAGCAGCAGGGGCGCGGAGCTTTGCACCATGACAGCACGGCCCGCGGGCATATTCCACGCCCAGACGGGCGGCGGGCACGTCTGAGCCGCTTCAGTGTGGCGGCTGGTCGTGCTTGCGAAACGGCAAGCCAAAAACAAAATTTTTATTTGAAATTCAGCGCGTTACAACGAACAGAGGGCTGCGTATTTTCTTTTTCGACAGAATTACAAGGCGGAAAATAGCAGGAAAACAGGCTTTTACGGAGGGCGAAAAAAGCGAAAGACTTACGGATTTTCTTCGGTTTTAGCATAAAAATAATATATTTCACGGTTTTTTGGTAAAGAAAACGCTTTAATATAAAAGAAAACGCTTATCTTTGCACCGAAACATTAAAGTAACGAATATTATGGGACTAAACATTAAGCGAGTTTTCACAGAACGCAAACTGAAAGTGAAGGATGTGGCAAAGAAGATGGGTATCACGCCTATCGGCCTGAGTCAGCACATCAACGGCAAGCCCAGCGTGAAGGTGCTGGAGAACATTGCAGAAGCCATAGGCTGCGACGTGATAGACTTCTTTGAGCCGAAGGAAAAGACGGAGCCGGCAATGAAGGTGCAGTTCACCTGTCCGCACTGCGGCAAGGTATATGATATAGAGATACGAGAACGCCCGTAGTAGGTAGAAGGAAAGAACTGGCGAGCCCGCCAAGGAAGAAAGAAAAGAATTATGGTTTAACTTAAAAATTTGAAGATATGAAGAAAGTGTTTTTAATAATGCTGAGCGCACTTTGCCTGATGGCATGTGGCGGTGGTGACGGTGACAGTCCGGTAGATGTGGAGGTTGACAAGGCTCCGAAACAATCCGAGCTTTCCTCGGAAATCAACGGCATTAAAATCGTTGACGCAGTTTACAATAGGAATGCCTATGAACTGAGATTCTACAGCGTGCCATTTGAAAAGAGGTATGATTATCCATACTATCGCATTGACGTAGGCAACTACGACAGGTTTGAACATGTGAAACTGGGCGACTATAGGGTGTCGAAATGTACTATTCATAAGGTCGTAGGCGACAACAAAAGCGAGTATATATACGCATGGTCGGTACAACTGGACCGAAACTCTGAATACAACGTGAAAGAAAGTCGCCTGGGTATCATAGGAAGCAGCGACCCTGAATGGTTTTCTATCAAGGCAGACATCACAAGACTGCTGGACGCTAAGGGTGACTATATTGACAACTACCAGCTGCGCTATGAAGGAAAGGTGCAGGAGGTTGATATGCTGACGTATTAAACGAACAAGATTATGGCACTGAACATCAAGGCAGCAATGAAGCTGCGAGGAGTAACGGCTACGCAGGTGGCACAACGGATGGGGATTAGCATGTCAACGCTGTCGGCTATCGTGAACGGCAACCCTGTGCTGTCTTCCTTGGAGGGGGTTGCAAAGGCGCTGCACTGCGACGTGGCGGAGCTGTTCGACAGACCTGCGGTTTGGCGATAGTGTTTGTTGCGACGGCATCGTAACATAAGTAGAATGAAAAGAAAAGCGGCTGCCCATCACGGGTGGCCGCTTTCTGTTACACGCTTGTAACTTGTAACTTAAAACTTAATTCCTTAAACTTAAAAGACTACTAATACTTAACATTAACAATCAAATATTATGTTCTGTTATGTCACAATGCAAATGTAGTAAAAACAGTTGAATAAGGAGGTACAGCGGCTGTCAGTCCAGCATCGGTGTGACAAAAATGGTAGAACCGCGCCGGTTGTTGCGGTATTCGCCTTGGGCTGCTGCAGGGTCGCTGCATACGGGACTGGGTTTTGGTTCGGGGGTTGTCTCTATGGCGGCAGGAGGTGGGGTGTAGAGTGGGGATGTCTTGATGATGTCTTCGGGGAAAGCGTCTTGGTGGTCGGCGATGTACTGCTGGAGCGAGGCGAGCAGGCGGACGGCTTCGTCGTGGGCTTGCTGGCGGCGCAACTTGTCGGTTTTCAGGACAAGGGTGCGGTTTTCTACAGCCGCGGCGAGGTACTTGCGGGCTTTTTTTAGTAAAGAGTTGAGAGTTGAGAGTTGAGAGTTTGCTTCCGCTGTGTCGGTTTCTTCTTCTGTGTTCGGGATTTTGCCAGTGGTGGCAAACTCCACGAGGTAGGCGCAGAGGTTTTCGCCGATGGCGGGTGTAAGGATTTCTTCTTGCAGGAAGCGCAGGTCGGGTAGCATCTGGATGAATTTTTCGCGACTGTCGTAGATGTTGAGATATTCCTGTAAGACACGGGCCGAGGGGATGAGCATGCCTGCGGCAAGGTAGAAATAGCGGGACTGGCGCCAGAGGGTGACAATCTCGTCTCTCTCGGCGACGGAATCGCCGGTCACGGAGCTGTCGGCACTGTCGTTATCCGTGGCAGCGGCTTCCTTGCACCAGTCTTCGAGGGTTTGCAGGAGGCGGTTGACGGCGGCATGAGCCTCGGTAATGCAGCGCTGGCGGAATTTTTCTACGGCGGCGAGGTCAACCTTTCCGTAGTCGTCGGAGGTCGGGACGTTGATGCCGCCGTTGTTGGGCGACACAATGCCGAACTCAATGGCACGGGAGAAAGCGTCGTAGGCGACGCATCGCTGCGAGAGCAGGAGCAGGCGGTTGTAATAGGGTAAGTCCTTGGCGTCGATGGCGGAGGATCCGCTGCCTACGGGATCGTTTTGTTCGTACCAGTCGCAGAGGGCATTATAAAGCGGAGTTCCGAGTTTTTCTTGCAGGAAGTCGTGCTCGGAGTTGTCAATGACGCCAACGAACGGATCGAGTGTGTCTATGGCGTGGGTAGGGAAGTAGAAACGGAGCTCTTCGGTTGTGGTAAATATCATGACTGTTGTTATTTTTTCGTTTTAAATGTGCTGGATTTCTGAGGGTTCTGATTCAGCTGTCTTGTGCGGTGGTGATGCCGGTCTTGCTGTTGTCGAGGGTGGTGAGCACTTCGCGCTTGATGCGGAAACGGAGGTGGCGGGGGTCCCAGTCGTTGATATCGCGGACGACATAGTATGGGCGCAGGAGGAGCTGTTGGGTACTGCTCATCTGAATTTGTTTCAGCAGATAGCGTTCGCGGAGGTCAGTGCCGCCGCTGGACGATACATCCCCAGGACTGTTTCCGATAAGACGGGCATCGACAGCCCATGAGAAGAAGATGATAGAGGAAATTTCCTGCAACTCGCGCTCGTTGGCTTCGACAGTGCTCTTCTGATCGTTCTCGATTTCGACTATCTCCCATGCCTTGGCCGTCTTGCCCTCGGCATCGCGGAACTGGAGGCTAACGAGCGGTTTGCCGTGATTGTCGCGGTCGGAGAGGAAGGTGTTGATTTCGCGGAAAAGTAAGTCGCGGACGGCTTTCTTCTGCTTTTCATCATCGGCTTTCTTTTGGATATAATATTGCTGCAGGTAGTCGTTGTGGATATAGATGACATAGCCGATAACGCGCGAGTTTTTCTTGGCGGTGGCACGGTCTTCTATCATGGTGTAGGCATAGTCGTAGATGCCTCCTGCGAAGATGCTGAAATGGGGCGGAACGGGATAGTATGGTCGTCCAGGCGAGGCGATGCGGGTGGGAAGGATAAAGCGCGTGGGGCGCTGCTTCTTGGATACGTTCTCGCGGCGGGTTGCGGCGAGAATGCTCTTCATGGACTCGGTGGGGCAGGAAGGGTCGAGGGCTCGGATGGCGTCGATAGCCATGTCTTTCTCTTTGATGGCGGCGGTGTCGCCATATACGGAGTTGTTGAGCCACTGGTTGCTGAGATAGACGTAGTTGATGCGGTTCTGATTATCCATGCGCTCCAAGCGGGATATCATGGCTGAGCGAAACTTGATGGCTACGGCCTTTGGTTCCCACTTGAAGGTCTTCACATCGTGGCCGGTGTCAGGGTCGATGTAGGTCTGCTGCACGTCGATTTCGGGGAACGACATGCCGAGGAGCACCTGGTCGGCAGCGAGGTGGAGGTAGGTTTGGAGCGTGTTGTTCTTCTGGAAAAATTCTTCCACATCGGTGGTGACGCGCTCCCATGTGGCGAGGTCGTCCTCGATTTCCTGCAGGCGGGCTTTGAGGGCGGCGCGGTAGGGGCCGTTTTCAGTTGATGGTTGAGAGTTTAGAGTTGAGAGTTTGCTACCGCTGTTGTTTTCGCCAGACTGCTCGGCGTCGAGCTTGGCCAGTTCGCGGAGGATGTCGAGTTTCCAACCTTTCAGGAGAGTGCCTGCGGATGAGTAGGGGATTTCCTTCTCGGTGATGTTGCCTCCGACGTACTGAGTATAGTAATAGGTTGGCTCTACACCGATGCCTGTGACGAGATCGACGTTAAACTTATGACTTGCCGACATGTAGGGAAGCATTTCGGTGAGGATGGCGACGCGGTTAGGAAGAAGGTTGTCGTTGCCCCACGTCATGTAGCCTAACCCCTTTGTTCCTTTTCCGTCGGGTGTCGCCTGTTCACTGCTACTTCCAGCAAAGACAGCTGGGATGCGTCCGCGTGTAGGGCTGTCGCCGCCTTGGTGAGTGGCGTAGAGGTTGCTGTCGAGAAAACTCCGCATACCGCCGTCGCGCTCTGCGGGTTTGCCGCTGCCAAAATGATTGGGCGAAAAAGTACTTGACTTGGCGAGCGGCTGATAGCCTGCAGCGCTCATCTCACGGGTGATGCGGGCTGCATCTTCGGGTGTCCGGATAGTTTTTTTGTTTGCCATATTTTTTATTTTAATGGCTGCAACTGAGTCGCAGCATACTGAACCTTTTACTAAGACAAAGATAAGATTTCCGTTTTTTGTCGTTGGTACAGGCTGTACCTTATATTATATATAAAGGTCGTATCTTTGTAGGTGAAAAAGTTGCGACAGGGTTGCAACAAACAAAAAACTAAAAGTAATAGATTATGTTGGGATGGTTTTCTAAAGAAAAAAGAGAAGAGAGAGCCCGGATAAAGGAGTTGGGCGCTTTTGCAAAAACTTTCGGCACGCTGGAAAAGCTGGAGCAGTCGGGAATGCTGTGGTTTGACGAAAAGAACCGCCGGCTGATGATAGAACAACCGCTGGCACTGGTAATGATGAAGAATGCAGAAGCGTGGCAGAATTTCATGCGTAACGCTTTTCAGTGGCAATATTACAAGCAGTGCAACAAGGCGTGGGAGGATTATATCCAGAAGGAGGAACTGCGGGCTGTTCGCGCTGCCATCAAGGAGGCTTCGGCAGAAAAGCCGTCACGTCAGCTTAGTCTCAAAGATATAGACAGAATAAAAAGGGCGGTCCGCGGCAGCATTACCTATGACGAGGTAAAGGCACCGAAGGTGGAGGGGTTTGAGTTTTTTGTGATTAAGGAGGTTGCGACAGAGTCGCAACAAGCGAAAACGGATGCTGCGGAAAAAGTGGCAGGTGGAGAAATAAAACTTGTCGGCAGCTACAATCCGAAGAAAGACGATATAGAAATGGCATTGTGGGAGGACGTGCAACAGTTTATAGTTCATAGTTTATAGTTTATAGTTCTTGCGCCGCTTCGCTCTGCAAGCGAGCAAGCTCGAACGATAGTTTACAGTTTATAGTTTATAGTTATGGCTTATATTGAACCTTGCTGCTGCGACAGGCAGTTGCCACGACTGCTCAGGGAGCAGAAAATGGCTTTCTTTCAGACTTCTGGAGATGTGACGGTAAAACACCTGATGAAGAGTGTTGGGTGTATGGTTAAGAATGGCAGCACGATGTGGCTGGTTGCTCTGTCGGTTGATCGTGACCTGTTGGAGTTGATTAGATATTGGATAAGCAGGGAGTGGATTGCGCAAGTA
>Ga0310691_10004487_pt1 | contig 15701 bp, 11 predicted proteins | sample 176DNAGHGlowgp2_FD_203887 | JGI IMG/M metagenome (GOLD analysis project Ga0310691, IMG submission 203887) | Sheep rumen microbial communities from Palmerston North, Manawatu-Wanganui, New Zealand - 1766 DNA GHGlow gp2 (v2) (version 2) | ecosystem: Host-associated > Mammals > Digestive system >...
GCCTCCCCAAGCCCCTCCAAAGGAGGGGATGTTGATATGACAAAATCCGTAGTAAGACCAGCCTCATTATGTAATCAAGCAACCCCTCCTTCGGAGGGGCTTGGGGAGGTTCGCCACTTTGTCATTGACTTGATGGAAGAGCAGAAGACGGTGACCAACATGGGCGGCACAATGCGCCTCGGCGCCTACGACTGCCAGCTCCGCGAGGGCAGCCGCGCCTACGACGCATACATGGCGGCAGGGCTATCTGCTCCCCGCCCTACAAGGGAGGGGCAGGGGGTGGGTCCGCTTATCCGCGAGCGTCATCGCCACCGCTATGAGTTTAATAATGAATACAAGGAGGACTACGAGGCGGCCGGCATGCAGTGCGTAGGCATCAACCCCGCTGCTAACTTGGTGGAAATCGTCGAGATTCCTGAAAAGCGCTGGTATATCGGCACCCAGTTCCACCCCGAATACTCCTCAACGGTGCTGCATCCGCATCCGCTGTTTATGTCGTTCATCAAATACTGCATCAATGGAACAGCTGAAGCATGAATGTGGGGTGGCGATGATTCGCCTGCTGAAGCCGCTGGAGCATTACGAGCAGAAGTACGGCACGTGGGCCTACGGCTTCAACAAACTCTACCTGATGATGGAAAAACAACACAACCGCGGACAGGAGGGTGCGGGCATCGCTTCCGTCAGCCTGACCAACCAGCCCGGAACGGAGTATATGTTTCGCGAGAAGGCGGTGGGCAAGGATGCCATCACTGAGGTGTTCGCGCGCGTGACCGAGAAGATGAAGGGTGAGCTGCTGATGGGGCACCTGCGCTACTCGACCACCGGCAAGAGCGGACTGACATTCGTACACCCCTTCCTGCGCCGCAACAACTGGAGGGCGAAGAACCTTTGCCTGTGCGGCAACTTCAACATGACCAACATCGACGAGGTCTTTCAGCTGCTGATACAGCAGGGACAGTCGCCCCGAATCTATGGCGATTCGTATATCACTCTTGAGCTGATGGGCCATCGGCTGGACCGTGAGGTGGAACGCCTCTATGCCGAGGCCAAGGAGCGGGGGATGGAGGGAACGGCCATCACTGAATATATCGACAACCACGTGGAGATGGCCCATGTGCTGAGGAGCACGATGAGCCACTATGACGGCGGCTACGTGATGTGCGGACTGACGGGCAGCGGCGAGATGTTTGCCGTGCGTGACCCCTGGGGCATACGTCCTGCCTTCTGGTATCAAGATGATGAGGTCATCGCTGTGGCCAGCGAGCGTCCCGTGCTGCAAACCACTTTCAATATCGACAGTACCGACGTACAGGAACTGCTGCCCGGCCAGGCACTCATCGTGCAAAAGAACGGCGAGCGCCACCTGGAGCAAATCATCCCCGCCCAGCAGTTGAGCGCTTGTAGTTTCGAACGTATTTACTTCAGCCGTGGCTCTGACCGCGACATCTATCAGGAGCGTAAGCGCTTGGGTGAACAGCTCACGCCACCCATCATGCAGGCCATCAGGGGTGATGTAGCCAACACCGTTTATTCATATATACCCAACACGGCCGAGGTCGCCTTCTACGGTATGACCGATGGCATCCGTAAAAGCCTCCCCTATGGGGGGAGGTTGGAGGGGGCCGACCTCCGCATCGAGAAAGTCGTATGGAAGGACATCAAGCTACGCACCTTCATCTCAGACGGTGCGGAGCGCAACGACTTGGCGGCCCACGTCTACGACATCACCTACGGCTCGTTGCGCCCCTACAAGGACAATCTCGTCATTATCGACGACAGCATCGTGCGAGGTACCACGCTGCGCGAGAGCACCTTCAAGATTCTCGACCGCCTACACCCCAAAAAGATTGTGATGGTCAGCAGTTCGCCGCAGATTCGCTACCCCGACTACTATGGCATCGACATGTCGCATTTGGAGGAGCTCTGTGCCTTCCGCGCTGCCATTGAACTAATCAAGGAGCAGGGGGCGGGTCTGATAGCTAATGTCTATCGGAAGTGCAAGGCTGAGCCAACGACCGCCAATCATGTCCGTGCCGTCTATGCGCCTTTCTCGGTGGAGGAGATTAACGCGAAGATTGTCGAGATGTTGCGCCCTGAGGGCATGGAGACCCCCGTCGAAATGGTGTTCCAGAGCATCGAGGGCTTGCACAGGGCCTGCCCCAACCATCCTGGCGACTGGTACTTCACGGGCCGATACCCGACCCCTGGTGGCATCCGCCTCTGTAACGAAGCATTCATCAACTACGTAGAGAACACATTAAAATTACAGTTATAATGAGAGCAGCAAAACTGATACTCGAGGATGGAACCGAATTCTGCGGCTGGTCATTTGGCTATGTCGGCGAGACGGCAGGCGAGGTGGTGTTCAACACCGCCATGACGGGCTACCCCGAGAGCCTGACCGACCCCAGCTATGCCGGACAGATATTGGTATGCACATTCCCCCTGATAGGTAACTATGGTGTGCCCGATACCAGAATGGGCTGCGACGGCCTGCCCCTGTTCATGGAGAGCGGGCAGATTCATGTCAAGGCATTGGTGGTGGCCGACTATAGCGAACTGTATTCACACTGGAATGCCCGCGAGAGTCTGTCGGCATGGCTGAAGTGCGAGAAGATTCCCGCCATCACGGGTATCGACACGCGGCGGCTGACCAAGATGCTGCGTGAGCGTGGGGTGATGATGGGGAGGATAAGCCTCACCCCTGGCCCCTCTCCCTATGGAGAGGGAAGTAGTGGCTTTAAGGACTACGGATGCGTGAACTGGGTCGAGCAGGTGAGCTGTCACGAGGTCATTACTTATAATAGAGGGGCCGACAAGCGGGTGGTGCTGGTTGACTGCGGGGTGAAGGCTAACATCATCCGTTGTCTCATCAAGCGAGGCGTAGAGGTCATTCGTGTGCCTTGGGACTATGACTTCAACCAGCTGCAGTTTGATGGACTCTTTTTAGCCAATGGCCCCGGCGACCCGGAGCAGTGTGAGAAGACGGTAGAGTTCATCCGCACATTCCTGAAAAATGAAGAGGCTAAGACTATATACTCCCCTCCCTTGCAGGGAGGGGCCGGGGGTGGGCCTGCCGTGGGCGGGCCCTGTGTGCGTCCCCTGATGGGCATTTGCCTCGGCAACCAGCTCTTGGCCCGTGCGGCTGGGGCTAAGACCTATAAGCTGAAATATGGCCATCGCTCACACAACCAGCCAGTGCAGCAGGTAGGTACTACGAAGTGCTTCATTACCTCACAGAATCATGGCTATGCGGTGGACGAAAAGACCCTCCCTACAGACTGGGAACCGCTGTTCGTCAATATGAACGACGGGTCTAACGAGGGCATCCGCCACAAGACGCACCCTTGGTTCTCGGCACAGTTCCATCCAGAAGCATGCTCAGGCCCAACGGATACCGAATGGTTGTTTGACGAGTTTGTGAAAAGCCTCACCCCCTGCCCCGGCGGCGTTGGGGCTGGGGCTAAAGTCCTGCTACTCGGCAGCGGTGCTCTTAAGATTGGCCAGGCAGGTGAGTTCGACTACTCGGGTGCGCAAGCACTGAAGGCGTTGAAGGAGGAGGGCATCCACACGGTGCTCATCAATCCGAACATCGCCACGGTGCAGACCTCGCAGAAAGACGATGAGGTGGAGGCACAGGCCGTCGCCGACACAGTCTATTTCCAACCCGTCACACCCGACTTCGTGGAGCGCATCATTGAGAAGGAGCGTCCCGATGGCATCCTGCTCTCCTTCGGCGGGCAGACAGCCCTGAACTGTGGTGTGGAGCTGTATCGCAAAGGGGTGTTCGAAAAATATGGAGTGCAGGTGCTGGGTACACCCGTGCAGGCCATCATCGACACCGAAGACCGTGACCTCTTCGTCAAACGCCTTGACGAGATTGGCGTGAAGACCATCAAGAGCGAGGCATGCACTACGGTCGAGGAGGTCCAACGGGCTGCCCACGAGTTGGGATTCCCTGTCATACTGCGAGCCGCTTATGCCTTGGGCGGTCTGGGTAGCGGCTTCTGCGACAACGACGAAGAGCTGCGGGCACAGGCCGAGGAGGCGTTCTCGTTCTCATCGCAGGTGTTGGTCGAGAAGTCACTCCGTGGCTGGAAGGAGATAGAGTACGAGGTGGTGCGCGACGCTTATGACAACTGCATCACCGTCTGCAACATGGAGAACCTCGACCCGCTGGGCATCCACACCGGCGAGTCGATAGTGGTAGCTCCATCGCAGACACTTACCAATGCCGAGTATCATAAGCTGCGCGCGCTGGCCATCAGGATTATCCGTCATATAGGCATCGTGGGTGAGTGCAACGTGCAGTATGCCCTTGACCCCGATAGTGAGGACTATCGCGTCATCGAGGTCAACGCCCGCCTGTCGCGCTCGTCGGCTCTGGCCAGCAAGGCTACGGGTTATCCCCTGGCTTTCGTCGCTGCCAAGCTGGGGCTGGGCTACGGGCTCTTCGAGCTGAAGAACTCGGTCACACGCACCACCTCAGCCTTCTTCGAGCCGGCCCTCGACTACGTGGTGGTGAAGATACCACGCTGGGACCTCACCAAGTTCCACGGGGTGAGCCATCAGCTCGGCTCGTCGATGAAGAGCGTCGGCGAGGTAATGGCCATCGGCCGCACGTTTGAAGAGGCACTTCAAAAAGGGCTGCGCATGATAGGGCAGGGCATGCACGGCTTCGTGGAGAACAGACCCACCCCCCAGCCCCTCCCTGTGAGGGAGGGGAGTAATTACTCTCATGGCGAGAAATTATCAGAAGAACTATCTGCTCCCCTCCTTACAAGGGAGGGGCTGGGGGGTGGGTCTTTTCTTGCGCCCACTGACACCCGTATCTTCGCTGTTTCTGAGGCACTGACGATAGGCTACAGCGTGGAGCAGATTCACCAGCTGACGATGATAGACCGCTGGTTCCTGCAAAAGCTGAAGCACATCGTTGACATCGACCTGCAACTGAAAGAGCTATCCATCCTTACTGAGATTTCAGAATGGATGGAACCCAGCGAATTCATGGAATATCTGAGGTCGCCTGAGGTCTTCTACCCGTTGCGTGCCGCCAAGGTCTACGGCTTCAGTGATTTCCAGATTGCCCGCGCCATCGGCTTGGAACAACGCTTGCGACCTGAGCAGGCTGGACTCACCGTCCGCCAGTGGCGCCGCGACCTCGGCATCCTGCCCACCGTCAATCAGATTGACACCCTCGCCGCCGAATACCCGGCGCAGACCAACTACTTGTATTTGTCGTACCTTTAATATAAAGAATGAGATTATGTGTGGAATCGTAGCAATATTACGCTCGGCGACGAAAGGAGACGCTTGCCAGAGCAAGAACGCCAATGTGCAGACGCAGGCCCTGCGTCAGAAGGCATTGCGCATGAGTCAGAAAATCCGTCACCGCGGCCCCGACTGGAGCGGAATATACTGTGGCGGCTCGGCTATCCTCGCCCACGAGCGACTGAGCATAGTAGACCCGGAGAGTGGCGGACAGCCCCTCTACTCGCCCGACAAGAAACAGGTGCTGTCCGTTAATGGCGAAATCTATAACCATCAGGACCTCCGTCGTCGCTTTGCCGGGCAGTACGAATTTCAGACGGGCAGCGACTGCGAGGTCATCCTGGCACTATGGAAAGAGGTAAGAGGTAAGGGGCAAGAGGTAGGAGATGGCACTGTCCCGCAGGACTATTCTCTCACCTCTCACCTCTCACCCCTCACCTCTATGCTTGAACAGCTTAGCGGCATCTTTGCTTTTGTGCTCTACGACGAGGAGCGCGACGAGTTCCTCATTGCCCGCGACCCCATCGGCGTCATCCCCCTCTATATCGGTTACGACAGCGACGGCACCGTCTATGTGGCCTCCGAACTGAAAGCCCTCGAAGGCCAGTGCGAGCGCTATGAACCCTTCCTGCCCGGCCATTACCTTTACAGTCGCGAAGGGTTACGTATGCGGCAATACTATCGCCGCGACTGGTTCGACTATAACTCCGTGAAAGACAATCCCGCCAGCGTAGAGGCCATCCACGATGCCCTGGAAGATGCCGTGCGCCGCCAGCTCATGTCCGACGTGCCCTACGGTGTGCTGCTCTCCGGCGGTCTCGACAGCAGCGTCATCTCAGCCATCGCCCAGAAGTTCAGCGAGCACCGCATCGAGGACGACAGCCGCACGCGTGCCTATTGGCCCCGTCTGCACTCCTTCGCCGTGGGGCTGAAGGGTGCCCCCGACCTGGCCAAGGCCCGGCTGGTGGCCGACCACATCGGCACCGTCCATCACGAAATCAACTACACCATCCAGGAGGGGCTCGATGCCATCCGCGACGTCATCTACTACATCGAGACCTACGATGTCACCACCGTTCGTGCCTCTACGCCGATGTACCTACTGGCCCGCGTCATCAAGTCGATGGGCATCAAGATGGTGCTCTCGGGCGAGGGTGCCGACGAGATTTTTGGTGGCTACCTATACTTCCACAAGGCCCCTTCGGCCAAGGACTTCCACGAAGAGACCGTACGTAAGCTCTCCAAGCTCCACCTCTACGACTGTCTGCGTGCCAACAAAAGCCTGTCGGCATGGGGCGTTGAGGGCCGTGTCCCTTTCCTCGACAAGGAGTTCCTTGACGTCGCCATGCGCCTGAATCCCGAGGCGAAGATGTGTCCCGGCCAGACGATAGAGAAAAAGATTGTACGCGAAGCGTTTGCCCACCTGCTGCCTGCCGAGGTGGCATGGCGACAGAAGGAACAGTTCTCTGACGGCGTCGGCTATTCATGGATTGACACCCTCAAGGACATCACCTCTAAAGCCGTCTCTGACGAGCAGATGGCCCATGCTGCAGAACGCTTTCCCATCAACCCGCCCAAGAACAAAGAAGAATACTACTATCGCAGCATCTTCGCTGAGCATTTCCCTTCTGACTCTGCCGCCCGTAGCGTGCCCTCAGAGCCCAGCGTAGCCTGTTCAACAGCCATCGCCCTGGAGTGGGATGCCGCCTTCCGTAATATGAATGACCCAAGTGGCCGTGCCGTCAAGGGCGTTCATGAAATGTCGTACTGACAGGATTGCAAGCTGTCATCGTCTTGGCACGAGCCAGTCGTTCTTTTCCTGTACTTCGCTTTTACTATCTCGTAGGAGTTCCAGGTAAGTTCCTTCAGCAGGTCGGCAGGGGCAGTGTCAGGATTGATGCCTATCCAGTGCTTGGGCGATTCGTTATACGGATTGCCAATGCAATCATACTGCGCCTTCAAATCGTCAATGCGCTCTGGTTGGCATTTGAGCGAAATGACCGAGAAGTCATTGCAGTCGAAGAACGAGAACATGTGGCCTGATACATAGAATACCAATACGCCCTCTCCGCTCTTGAATTTTTGAAACGGCAGCTTTTCTTGTATGTCATCGCCTAACGACAGGCAATACTCGCGATAGTCCTCAATGTTCATTGTCTTGACTTGTCGTTAATCATCATACTTGGCGGTGTCAGTGCCTTCGGTAAAGATAGGCTATGGCAGCCCCGGACAGGTTGTGCCACACACTGAAGATGGCACCGGGGATGGTGGCAAGAGGATAGGCGGCGAAGTGGATGGTTGCCAGACTGCTTGCCAGGCCTGAGTTCTGCATGCCCACCTCGATGGATATGGCTTTCTTCTTTTGTTCTGGCAGTCCAAGCATCCTTCCAATCAGGTAGCCAAAGCCCAGACCGCAGATGTTGTGAAGCATGACCACTGCGACTATCAGCAGACCGCCAGTCAGCAGCTTGTCGGCATTAGCAGCAATCACGATGGCTACAATAAAGGCAATGGCTATCGATGAGAGCGCAGGGAGGTAGTCGGTAGCTTTCTCTGTTAGCTTAGGCCAGAGCCATTTGACCATCAATCCCATGACGATGGGCAGTATGACCACCCAGAGTATGCTTAGGAACATGCTTGTCACATCTACATGGACACTCTTGCCTGCCAGTGCCCATGTCAGCAGAGGGGTCAGGAAGGGTGCCAGCAGGGTCGAGACGCTGGTCATGCCCACGGAGAGGGCGAGGTCGCCCTTGGCCAGATAGGTGATGACATTGGAAGCGGTGCCGCCAGGGCAGCAGCCTACCAGTACCACACCCAGCGCCAGTGCCTCGTCAAGGTGGAACACTCGGGTCAGCGCCCATGCCAGCATCGGCATGACGGTGAACTGTGCCAGACAGCCAGTGATGACATCCTTCGGGCGACTGAATACAATCTTGAAGTCCTGAATGTTCAGGGCCAGTCCCATGCCGAACATCACCACACCAAGCAGGTAGTTGATGACCATCGGGCGTATTTGTTGCAACGAACTTGGAAAGGCCAGGGCCAGCAGTGCTGCAACGAGCACCAGTATGCCCATGTATTCGGATATGTAGTGACAGAGCTTTTTCATCGTTTCTTTTCCTGTTAGTTTCTTGTCCTCAGCCTTGCCGTTGGCTAATAGGCATACACCAGTCCATACTTCTCGTGCAGGCGGCGGAGGGTGCCGTCAGCCTTCATCCTCCTGATGGTGCTGTTCACCCTCTGCAGCAAGTCCTCCTGTCCTTTCTGCATCAGCACGCCAATCTCGCCATGAGTGAACGGCTCGTTCAGCAGCGGTGCCGCCAGGCGGGTGTCGGTCTGTACATAGTAGGGTGCCTCCGTTATCTCTGTTATCATCACGTCGGCCTCGCCTTCAGCTATGAGCGTGGGAATCTCCTCGTTCTTCTGGTGGACGATGATGGTGGCACGTGTCAGCTTCTCGTTTGCAAACTTCTCGTTCAGTCCGCCGGGGTTCACCATCACGCGCACCTCGGACTTGTCAATATCGGCCAGCGAGTGGAATCGATCACGCTCGGCCGCTCTGCACAGGATGGTCTTGCCGTTGGCCAGGTAGCCGTCGCTCATCAGCATGGTCTCACGGCGGGCATCGGTGATGGTGATGCCGCCAATGGCCAGGTCGAAGGTCTGAGGCACGGCCAGCACATCTGCCGTCAGCGTAGGCCATGAGGTCATGACGAACTCCGTCTTGACGCCCAGCGCGCCTGCTATCTCCTTGGCTACCTCAATGCCAAAGCCCCAGTACTCGCCCGTCTCAGGCTCGTAGAACGACAGCGGGCGGTAGTCGCCAGTGGTGCCTACGAGCAGGGTGCCGCGTTCAGTAATCTCGGCCACCTTCCTGCCCACGGGACTGTCATTTGAGGTGTTGTCGCTCGTGTGGCATGCTGTCAGGACTGCCGGAGCACACAGTGTCAGCAGGACGGCCAGCATCCATAGGCCTGTCAGCAGCTGTTCTTTTGCTTTTAGTGTAAGGTGTTTCATTGTAGGGTGCAAAATGGCACGAAATATTTTTAATTACTACTTGGCTATCCTTATCACCGGAGCTATCTGGTTGCAGGGCTTTGGCAGCTGCACCGTCAGGCCCTCAGTGGTCTGGCGAGCCTTCAGCCGCCCGTGGCCCAGCAGGTAGACGCTGGAGATGGACTTCTTGAAATGGGGATTGCCCTTGGCCAGCGACTTGATGACGAGACGGCCGTCCTCGGGCCAGCTCATGGCCGTGGCGTATAGGTACTTCTTCGTCTGGTTGAAGCGGATGTCACGGTAGTCCATGTCGGCAAACTGCCCGTCGTTGAATCCCTGGGCGTTCAGCTTGATGTCCTTCTCAGCCACGGGGCCCTCGCCGAAGACGACCCACGGACGGGTGCCGAAGATGCTCTCGCCGTTCTGTGTCATCCACGCCTCCAGGTCGTCCAGGAATAGGGCTTCCTTCTCGTCGTAGGTGCCGTCGGCGCGCAGGGGGATGTTGAGCAGCAGGTTGCCGTTCTTCGACACGATGTCCACCAGCTGGCGCACCACCTGTGCCGCCGTCTTGTAGCCGTTGCGCTCGTAGATGCTGGTGTTGTAGTGCCAGCCGCCGATGCAGTTGCACGTCTGCCAGGGCTCGCTGATGATTTCGTTGGGCGCTCCGCGCTCCACGTCCCATGTCAGCGCCTGCCGTTGCTCATCGCTGAGAATCTTGCCGAACACCACGGCGCGCGGGTTCTTGTTGTATAGGTGGGTGACGATGCGCAGCCCGCTGTCGTTCAGAGGATAGAAGGGCAGCACCGTGTCATCGAAATAGATGAGGTCGGGTGCGTAGCGGTTGATGGCATCGAGGGTGCGGTCGAAGAAGTTGTTGACAAAAGCTTGTGACGGCGGACAGGCACCGTGGCTCCAGTCCCACTGGCTGTGTATGCGTCTGTTGTCCCACGACCCCTGGCTCATCGGGTGCTGCTGCTGGTAGAGCATCTGCGGGTCCATGCCTTCCCACCACTTGCCCTTGCCGTCGTCCTTGGTCAGGTTGCCGTCGTAGTACACGCCAGCCTTGTCGCCCTTCAGGTCGTAGCGCTGCGATGGCTCGTACCATGTCCAGGCGTGGTCGGCATGAAACGAGATGCCCAGCGGCAGGACCGCCTTCCTGGCTGCTGCTGCCCACTCGGCCAGCACGTCGCGCTTGGGGCCGATGTTCTTCGAGTTCCACGGCTGGTACTTCGAGTCCCACAGGTCGTAGTTGTCATGGTGGTTGCCCAGCACGAAGAAATATTTGGCCCCGCAGCGCTTGTAACGCTCCACCAGCGCGTCGGGGTTCCAGCGCTCAGCCTTGAACAGGGGCAGGATGTCCTTGAAGCCCACCTCTGAGGGGTGCCCATAGTTCTCCACATGGTACTGGTACTCGCGGCTGCCCTCCATGTAGAGCGAGCGCGCCATCCAGTCGCCTGACCCCTCAACGCACTGCGGCCCCCAGTGTGCCCAAATGCCGAACTTCGCATCGCGGAACCATTCGGGTGTCTGGTGGCGCATCAGCGACTCCCAGGTGGGTTCATACTGGCCTGTCTGCATCAGCTCGTGGGGCTGACTGTTCTCGTCATGGTGGCTCTTGGCTCCAGCCGCAGGCATGGCGGCCAGGAGCACGACGGCCGACACGGCCGTCAGAAGTATTCTTTGTCTATTCATGGTGGGTTGCTTGGTGTTTGGTATGAAAATATGTACAACAACTCTAATGGGGTGCAAAGATAAATAAAAATGTTTAGGCGGCAAAACATTTTGCCGTGAAAGTGGCTTGGTGAGGCAAAGGAGATGAGGAGCCAATGAAAATGTGAAATGATAACCTGATTTTTATTTTTTTTAAAGGAGAAAAGTTGGTCGATTCGGGAAATTGCCGTATATTTGCAGCCATGTAGTGTCAAACCAAAAACTAGTATGACTATGAACAGAATCAAGGAAGCAGCAATCATTGCCATCGGACTGATGGTGATGGGGTGGATTGTGAAGTGCGGCATGGACAACTTCTCCAACAAGGACCGTCAGGTGACGGTGAAGGGTCTGGCCGAGCGCGAGGTGCCTGCCGACAAGGTGACGTGGAGCATCAGCACCACCGAGATGGGCAACGACCTGCCCGCCCTCTACCAGCGCATCAGCGAACAGGCTGGCAAGATTAAGAAATTCTTCGTTGACAACGGTTTGGACGAGAGTGATATAACCATCAACCCACCGTCGGTGAACGACCTGGAGGCTAACACGTGGAGCGAGAACCGCAAGAGCTATCGCTACACGGCCAGCACAACCGTCACCGTCTATACGAAGAAGGTGGAGCTGGTGAACAGCATCATCTCGAAGCAGGGCGACCTCTTGGAGCAGGGCGTGGCCATTGAGAGCGGCTATCCCGACTATGAGCTGGCATCGTTCCAGGAACTGAAGCCGGAGATGATGGCTGAGGCCATCAAGGCAGCCCAGAAGACGGCCGAACAGTTTGCCGAGGCCAGTGGTGCTGACCTGAATGGCATACGGACTGCCGGCCAGGGACAGTTTGAGATTGAAGACCGTGACCAGCACACACCTTACATCAAGAAGGTGCGTGTGGTGACGACCGTCACATACTCGCTTGACTAAGAGTGAGGCGTAAAAGAGTGAGGAGTGAAGAATTAATTTCTTCACTCCTCACTCTTTGCTTTCTGGAAGTCCTTCTTGCGCAACTCAAAGGAGTTGGTAAGGTATTTCTCACGGACAATCTTGTTTGAAGCCAGTTCTTCGGGGGTGCCCTGGAACAGGATGCGACCTTCGAAGAGCAGATAGGCACGGTCGGTGATGGCCAGTGTCTCGTCTACGTTGTGGTCGGTGATGAGGATGCCGATGTTGCGGTCCTTCAGCTTCCACACTATTTGCTGGATGTCCTCCACGGCAATGGGGTCGACGCCGGCAAAGGGCTCGTCAAGCATGATGAACTTCGGCTCGATGGCCAGACAGCGGGCTATCTCCGTGCGGCGGCGCTCACCACCTGACAGCTGGTCACCCTTGTTCTTGCGCACTTTTTCCAGTCGGAACTCAGCGATGAGGCTCTCCAGCTTCTCGTGCCGGTAAGCTTTCGGCTTGCCGGTCATCTCCAGGACGCTGAGGATGTTGTCCTCGACCGACATCTTGCGGAACACCGATGCCTCCTGGGCCAGGTAGCCGATGCCGGCACGGGCGCGCTTATAGACGGGATAGTCAGTCACTTCCTTGTCGCCCAGGTAGATGTGCCCACCGTTAGGCAGCACCAGGCCGGTGGTCATATAGAAAGAGGTGGTCTTGCCAGCGCCGTTGGGCCCCAGCAGACCCACAATCTCGCCCTGCTTCACGTTGAAACTCACGTCGTTCACCACCGTGCGCTTGCCGTAGCGCTTGATGAGTCCCTCGCTGCGCAGCACGATGGGTTCCTCTTGCTGCGCTGCTGCATCCTCCTCCGGCTGCGGCTCCTCTTGCGGGGTTGCTACTTGCTCTTGCTGCTGTGCGGCCTGTTGCTCGCTTAGTTCGTCAAAGTGTTCTGTCATTGCCTTGAAAAAATGATGTCTCGCCTGTAGGCCGCAAAGGTACGAAGAATCTGTGACACGGCCAAATTTTTTGCCGTCCTATTTGTCCGTTTCCATGTGCCGTCAGAACTCGCAGCCGATGGTGACGGTCATCATGGTATGGTCGGGACCGGCGGTGAAGGCGTTGCGCTCGTTGCACTTGCGGTGCGTCACGGCTTCCTTCACGAACAGCTGCTGAGTGGTCATGGACAGCAGGTGTGTGGTGAACGCATAGCGCACCGATGCTCCCAGCTCGTATTGTGCCGCGTTCATCCACTGCCACTCGCGCCAGAGGTAGGTCTCCATCGTTGGTGGCGGTGTCTGCTTGTCGCTGGGGGGTATCAGGGTGGTGTCAGCGGCAGGCGTGCCGTGACCGTGCCGCAGGGCCATGGAGGCCCCAAGGGTCCAGATGCCGTGGTGCGTCAGCAGGTTGCGCTCCAGCTCGAGAAACGGCTCGTAGGTGGTGAAATGCTGTCGGCGACAGTAGGGGTAGACCCATGCCGTCTGCTTCTGGTGCGCCCAGCGTAGTCCGCCCTGCACTGTCCACTGTGGCACGGTGCCTGGCGTGGTGAGCGGCTCGTCGGCAAGAGGCAGCAGATGAGCGGTGACATTCACCTCGCCGTCCACCCACAGATGGTTGGCCGTCTTCGTGGGGGTGTAGTATTCGTAGTGGGTGGCACCGGCATCGTTCTTCAGCTCACGGCGGTTGCGCGACTGGTTCTCAAGGTTCTCGGCGTTGAGGCTCAGGCTGGTGTAGAGACGGGCACGTGGGGTGGTCAGCGACAGACGGGCGTCAAAGCGGTAGACGTGGCTGTCGTGGTTAGTGAAGGTGATGGTGTAGGGGGAGCGCCGACCATAGTAGCCGCGACGATGGGCGTATGTGAAGGAGGTGTAGAGGGTCAGAGGTGAGAGGTGAGTGGTGAGAGGTGAGGGGTGGGTGGTGAGTGGTGAGAGGCTGACCTGCAGGGTGAGGCCGTCGTAGTCGTCGACGAGGGGTAGCTCACGGCTCTTGTCGGTATAGCCGCTGCTACCGAACTGTTCCGTCTGGCCGATGTAGGGGCCATAGTTGATGAGCGACACATAGTTGATGTCGCTCTTGCCGTAGGTGCTGAACTGCAGGCTCTCTGTGGTGCGCCGGTAGAAGTAGGTGGCCCCCAGCTGCACATATCTGCTCAAAGGCAGATAAAGACCGGCACTGACGGTCATGTCCATCAGCTTGTTCTTGTGGCGCAGGTCCTTGTACTTGGCATAGTTGGCCGCGGTGTAGTCGAGGCTGAAGCCGATGGCGGTGCCTTGGGGCAGTGGCAGACGGTGCAGCTGTGTGCTGACGGCTCCCAGCAGGTGGTAGGCGTCCAGGTGCTTTGTGCCCGTGTTGCCCAGCGAGTCCTCCACGATGTCGAAAGGTAGGTGGCGCTGTTTGCCAAGGAGTGAGCCATCAATGAATGACGAGCCGGCCATGTCGTGTCCGGAGAAGTTGCGATAGCCCATCTGTCCGAAGACCACTGTGTGGGCGTTCAGTCTGTAGAACGACTGCACATCGGCGTCGGCCTGCAGCAGGTCGGGCGATGCGTTGAAGTTGGTGAATCCTCCTTTGCCCCGTGTCATCGTAACCTCGGCCTTCGCTCGGCTGTCGCTGCAGTAGCGTTCCAGTGCTGCCGCGTTAGGCCCAGTCAGCCAGGGGTCGCCTGACTTCAGGTAGTCATAGCTAATGATTTGAGATTTGAGATTTGAGATTTGAGATTTGGAATTATAGATTTGCATGGTAGTGTCTGTCTGAGCGGACGCCCCCAGGCAGATGAAAGTCAACAGTGCAGCAACAAGTCTATACATAAATCTCAAATCTCAAATCTCAAATCTCAAACCTCAAATCTCAAACCTCAAATCTCAAACCTCAAATCTCAAACCTCAAATCTATCTCAGAGAGCACCGCTGGCGCTCATGGAAATCTTCGCTGGAGTTGTTGTTGTCCTGGAACACGATGTGTGCGCCATTCTTCATGCTGGCCTCGGCATCGATGCCGCTGGGGTCGGTGCTGCCGTCCACGCCTTGGGCATAGCCATACACCAGCTTGCCACTGTTCTCAGGCAGCGACTCCGTCCACTCCTGGTCTACGTTGCGGTAGAGTGAATGGCCCAGCTTGTTTGTCAGGTAGACATAGCCCACGTCGAGGTCGGCGGTGAAGCGCTTCTTGCAGGCCTCCTTCTTCTCGGCGTTGAACACCTCCACGGCATCGATGACCCACTCGTTGGGCACCTTCACACAGGCATAGATGGGGGTCTGTGGGCGTCCCGGCTCATACCACAGGTTGTCGACATTCATGGCAAACTCCATCGGTGTGACATCCTGGGGCTGGAAGATGAAGAGGGCAGGCGAGGTGGCGCTGAAGGTCCAGGCGTTGCCCTGTCCGAACTTCGCCGCCTTGAGGTAGTGCGATGTAGGTATGACGTCGGATGGCGTGGGATAGTATAATGTGTTGGGGTAGCCACTCTCAGGGTCGTACATGCAGTAGTAGTCAGGGTTGGCGTAGTTTACCGACTGCTTGTAGGTCTTGGTGTTGTCTATGGCTCCGTTGACGTTGACAACCACCTGGCTGTATGGCTCAATGACGAGTGAGTGGGGGTAGTACCAGATGCCGTTCTGCGCCGGGGTGAATCCCTGACCGTCGAACACCAGCCGCCCGTCGGCACCGTAGCAGTTGTTGGTAGGTGACTCGGCATTGTAGGGCGTGCTGATGGCGAAGCAGAGGTTGTTCACCACGGCTCGCTGCGGACAGTTGTTGTAAAGGACGATGCACTTGTCCATGTGGAAATGGGTGGTGCCGTCGTCGGCCGTGCAACCGCCGTTATACACCTCCTTGATGACAAT
>Ga0310691_10004488_pt1 | contig 15695 bp, 23 predicted proteins | sample 176DNAGHGlowgp2_FD_203887 | JGI IMG/M metagenome (GOLD analysis project Ga0310691, IMG submission 203887) | Sheep rumen microbial communities from Palmerston North, Manawatu-Wanganui, New Zealand - 1766 DNA GHGlow gp2 (v2) (version 2) | ecosystem: Host-associated > Mammals > Digestive system >...
AGCCGTAGAGCGGGCAGCCGCAGAGCGGGCAGCCGCAGAGCGGGCAGCCGCAGAGCGGGCAGCCGCAGAGCGGGCAGCCGCAGAGCGGGCAGCCGCAGAGCGGGCAGCCGCTACGAAATGGGAAATATCAGACCGGGAGTGGGCCATCATCCGAAAAATGGGCGGGGGGGGGTATGCCTGACAGGAAGGCAGCCTGGCCCGCCCGGCGATCAGACAGACGGACAAATGAAAATGAGCATCTAAGGAAGGAATGAGAATATGAAGCCTCAGAGATTGGAAATCGAGGGCGAAACCTTCAAAGACCTGCGGGAAAAATTCAACTACATCCTTAACCTGGCGCTGAACAGGATGCACAGGATGGGGATCAATGAGGGCACCGTGACGGCGAAGGTGGACATTGAGACGGAGGAAGTGGACGAAGGCGACGGGACGGCCTGGCGGCCTTCCTTCAAGTGCGAGGTGGCCGTGCGGCTGCCGCTGAAAGGCAAGATCGCCGCTGGCGTCCCGAACGGGCTGAAAATGGTAAGAGACCCAAAAAGCGACGGGTTTATCATCGCCACGGAGCAATACACCTTCCTGGATATGCTGGAGGAGCAGAAAAATGAAGGCAGCGAGTAAGACCATGCCCGTGATCGGGACGATGTGCAGCCGGGAGCCGTACCTGGAGCCGATGGCCTTCGCGCTGCTGGAGGATATACGGGCCTATTTCCAAAACCCGGCCCATGAGGCGGAGTTCCAGGCATGGAAGAAAGACCCGGAAAAGGTGCGGCAGGCATGGAAGGAGGAACAAGCCCTCCGGGAAACGAGGGAAAGACCATGCGCATGAGCGAGGAAGAATACCGGGCATTTATGGCCAGGCGGCAGGCAAAGGGGCAGGACGTGGCCGCAATGAGCCGGGAGGAGCACGCCGCAGCTCATTCGATCACGCTGCCGCAAGATGGGGAAACGAAGCGGCGAAAGTACGGGAATCAGCGGGCGGAGATCGACGGGAAAAAGTTTGACAGCAAGCACGAAGCGGCGGTCTATGAGGCATTGATGTACCGGGTGTGGGCTGGAGAGCTGAAAACAGTGGTGCGGCAGGCGGCCTTCGATCTGCCTGGCGGCATCCGCTACGTGGCGGACTTCCTGGCCATCGACCAGGACAACCGCGTGACCGTTTACGACGCAAAAAGCGAGATCACCCGGAAAAACCGGGTTTACATCAACAAAAAGAAGCAGATGCGGGCCTGCTGCGGCATCGAGATCGTGGAGGTGTGAACCGTGCTGAAAGAGGCGGAGACGTGCCAGGGGTGCGGGGCGCCGATATGGACGGATAAGAGAGCGTGCGAATACTGCGGGCGGCCCATACCGCAGCGAGAAAAGAAGCAAAACCAACCGACGCAAGAGGAAGCTGAAGAAATCCTATATGCCGATGATCGGCCAATATTAAAAATCCCGTGCAAAGTGACACGGTAAGAATAGGAGGAACGAACATGAAGAAGGAACTGCTGGAGAAGATCGTGGAGATCAGGGAAGGGCTGGGAGAATTGGAGGAGCTGGCCGGGAAGGAAACGGAGGGCAAGGCGGAGCGCAGCGTGTTCTTCCTGGCGCTGGAGGACGCGGCGAAGCTGCTCCAGGCCGGGTTTGCGGGCATCTTCCAGATCGGCGACATCATCGTGAACCGCCACGCGGAGGTGGGCAGGATCGCCTGGACGGTGATCGGGAAAAACGTGGACAAAGACCCGGAATACCCGGAACAGCCCACGCTTACGCTGTTCATGCGGGACGCGCTGCCGGGCTTTTGGCAATTTGATACCAGAAAGCCGGGGGCACCGTATGGGGACAACAAGTGGGCCACCAGCGCAATCAGGCGGAGGCTGAACGGGGACTTCCTGGGCGGATTTACGGCGGAGGAACAAGCCGCCATGATCGCCGTGGACAAGCTGACCTATGACAGGGAAACAGGGAAGGAAGAAAGGACGCACGACAAGCTGTTCCTGCTGAGCTGTACGGAAGCAGGCTTTCCTGCGAGCGAGTACATCCGGGAGGAAGGCGCGGCCTATCCGTACTTCACGGGCGACGAAAGCCGCCGGAAGGTGGACTGCGACGGTGACGCCCGCTACTGGTGGTTGCGCTCCCCGAACCCCGGCTTCGCGTACGACGTGCGCAGCGTGTACCCGGACGGCTCCCTGCGCTACAGCACTGCGGGCCACGGCCACGGCGCGGCGGCGGCTTGCGTAATCGGATAATCAGACAATCGCCCGCCCGGAAGGGCGGGCCAATACGCGCCAAAGGCGGGCCGGAGGGCCGCCGGAGGGCACACAAGCAACGAAGAAGGAAGGAACACGGGCAAGCGGCGAAGCCGTCGCAGGCCGTGTGAAGTAACACGAAAGGGAGGAACGCAAATGCCGAGGCAATACATCATCGAGAACGGGGCGGAAAATAACCGCTGGTTATACAAGATCGAGCGCAGGGGCACGGCGGAACAAACAAACTGCTACCATCCGAAAATCGAGGACGCGCTGATCTTCAACGCGAAGGCGGAGGCGGTGGCCTTTGCGAAGCGGTGGAAGGCGCGGGCCTGGCAGCTAAAGAACGGGGCACCAGCGAAGCAGGTGTGGCCGGAATGAGCGAGCGAGGAATGACGCTGCGGCAGCTTGTGGACGTGCTGCGGGGAGAGATCGCATGGCTGCGGATTTACCCGGACAGGCAGCGGACGGATCAAGTGAACTGCATGAACGCCCAAGCCATCCGGGAGGCGGTGCAAAAATACGGAGACAGGATCGTGTGGCGCATCTTTCCGGGGTACGGGTTTGTGATGGTATATACCGACTGAGGAGGGGAAAACGTGTTCAAAAATCCACTGACGACGAAATGCCGCGCCTGCGGGGCGGAGATCATGTTCATCGAAACGGCCTTATACAAAAAGACGCCCGTGAACGCGGAGCCCGTATGGGTGCGCACGGACACGCTGAAGAAGGACACCTTCCTGCTGCCTTCGGGCGAAACGATCCAGGGGGAGCGGGTGCCGGAGAACTTCGACGATGAAAGGGTGAAGCTGAAGCTGGCCTATGTGAGCCACTTCGCCACCTGCCCGGAGGCGGACAAGTTCAGAAAGCGGAGGAGCCGCCCTTCCCGGTGAAAGGGCGGCGACGCGGAACGGGGCAACAAACAAGAGGAAAGAAGCACGGGCCGCCAAAGGCGTGAACGTGCGAAGAAATGTAAAACGGCCCATCCGGGGGCCGTCATGCGGGCGCTGGCGCGTGCGCGGGAGTTCAATTCTTCCGGCCTGCTGATTGGAAGACGTTTTTCCTATTATATGGGGCCCGGAGGCGGGGCGCTTCGGATGCGGGGATGGGCTGCCGCGTTGTAGGCTTGTATGGAGTATTAACATCACGCGCACCGGGAAGCGGGGCGGGGGCCTGGGGGCTGCCCCCCAGCGGGGGTACGCCATAGGGGGCAGCGCCCCCTTGGCCCTGGCGGGACACGAACGAAACGAACGGAGGACGGCAGGAATGGCGTGGGAGTTTGAGGGCCTGTTCGACCAGGTGATCGACAGGGGGGCGGACGATCTGCTGAGTGAATACTGGCGGAGCATCCCAAGTGCCATCCGGGTGGGGAAAATGGGCTACCGTACAAAGACAACGAAAGCGGGGCCCAGGCTGGAAGCGGAGATTTACCCCGTGTTCGGGAAGGAAGCGAGGGGACGCCTGCGGGCGGAAAAGAAGAACATCACGCCGGAGAGGATGCAAAAGCTGAACACAGAGCGCAGCGACAGGCATTTTGTGATGCTGGTGGACGGGAACTTCACCAGCAAGGACATCCACCTGACGCTGACATACAAGGGAGAAACGCCGGATCATAAGCGGGCGCGGATGGACGTGCGGAACTTCCTGGACAGGGTGAAGCGGCGCAGGGAGAAGCTGGGCCTGCCGGAGCTCATGTATGCCGGGGCCATCGAAGGCGGGGCGGACGGCACGCGGGAGCGCATCCACGTGCATATTGTGATGAACGGCGGAATAGACAGGGAAACGCTGGAGCAGCTATGGGCCAAAGGCTACGCAAACGCGGACAGGCTGCGCCCGGACGAAAACGGCCTGGAGGCGGTGGCCCGGTACATCGTGAAGCAAAGCAGGAACGGGAAAGAAAAATATAAAAAGCGGTGGTTTGCAAGCCGGAACCTGAAACAGCCCAAAGTGCGCACCAGCGACACGAAGGTGAGCAACGGCAAGGTGAGGAAGGTGGCCGGGGATATGCTGAACGAAGCGCGGCCCATCCTGGAAAGGGCCTATCCGGGATATGCGTTCGTAAAATGCAGCGTACACGGCAGCGATCTTACGGACGGCGTATATATCCGCTGCGTCATGCGGAAGCGGGAGAAGGTGAAAACATGATCGACTTCGGGAGAATCCGCGATCTGGCGCGGCAGGAAGAAAGGCTGCGCTGGGCCGTGGAAAAGCAGATGGCAAAATGCACCAGGATCACGCCCACGATCAGCGATATGCCCAAAGGCGGCGGCAGCGGGCAGCGGATGGAGGAGGACGTGATAAGGCTGGCGCTGCTGAAGGAACAGCATGAAGCGGTGGCGGGTGAGCTGCAAGGGGAGCGGCGGGCCCTGGAACCGTACATCCGGCGGCTGCGGGACGGAACACAGCGCACGGCCATGACGCTGCGCTATATGCAGAATAAGCGGATCGGCGTGATTATGGACGTGATGGGCTATTCGGAGCGCCAGGTGTTCCGAATCCTGGAGCGGGCGGAAAGCAAGGTTTTGCAACGGTTTAAGGGCAAAGAAGAACAGAGAAAAGATGGCAGTACGTGTCAGTAATTTTTGTGTTATAATGTATGTGGGCGCGAACAGACAGAAGCGTTCCTCCTATGAGCGGCAGGGCAGGCATGGCCCTGCTGTTTTATTGCGGAAAACATGGGGAGCCGGGTGGTGCCTTCCTTCCATCCGGCGGGCAGCACCACACGCCGGAAACGGCAGGGGCAGAGGCGGGAGCGGTGGTGCGTATGACGAAAAGAGAGCGGGAGGCATGGCGGGAACAGCAGGCGGAGTTCTATGTGTCCGGGGTGTGGATCGACTGCGCCAGGGCGTACCGTGACGCGCATCCGCTATGCGAGAGGTGCCTGAAGAAACGGGAGATCAGCCCGTCGGAGCAGGTGCATCATAAAATCAGACTGAGCCCGGAGAACATCAACGATCCGATGGTGACGCTGAACTGGGACAACCTGGAGGCGCTGTGCGATAAATGCCACAAGGCGGAGCACAGGAAGACGCGGGAGACGCGCTGGAGCGTGGACGAAGACGGGCGCGTGACGTTGTGACCCTCCCCCCCTGGGCGCGGCTGGGGCGCGGGGGGCGTCAGCTCCGGGGGGTAGTTAAGAAAATCTCCCGCGGGCGCGGGCGCGGGGTTTTTGGAATCCTGGAGGAAGGGCAGCCGGGGCGGAAACAGGGCAAAAACAGGGCGTATTTTTATACAGAGTTATCCGGGGATCGCATAAGATCAGCCGGATTTTTTCATACCACGCGGAGGTGGAAAACATGGCGGCGACAACCGTGAAGAAGCTGCTGGCCCTGGGCGAAAAATACAAGGTGGCCCAGGAGGAAGACTTCATCCAGGCGGCCAGGACATACGTGGAGGAGGCGCGGCTGATCGCGCAGATGCGGGCGCAGCTCAAAGCGGACGGTCTGACCGTGATGAAGGAATACGTGAAGGGCCGGGAAAACCTGACGGCCCATCCGTTGATTGCGGAAATCCCGAAGCACGTGGACTGCGCAAACAGGACGCTGCAAAACATGGCCAACATCATCGACACCAGAGGAGAAAAGCCGGAGAAAACGGAGGAGGACGATCTGACACAGTTCCGGCTGCGAGCGTAAGGAAGGCGGCGAAGCTGTGCAGGATGAAAACGCTATCCTGGAATACTGGCGGGCAATCAACGCCGGGGAAATCAACGCGGGAAAGTGGATCAAGCTGCTGTATGAGGTGATCATGGAGGGCCTGACAGAAAAGCGGTGGTTTTTCAATCCCGTGAAGGCATGGAACGCCGTCGCATTTATTGAGCGTTTCTGCCATCACTTCAAGGGAAAGCTGGCCCCTGGCCGGATCAAATTGGAGCTATGGCAGCGGGCATCCATTAGCCTGATCTTCGGCGTGGTGGACGCGCAGGGGCGCAGACAGTTCCGGGAGGTGGCCTGGTACATCGGGCGGAAAATGGGGAAAAGCCTGATTGCTGCCGGGATCATGCAATATATTGCCTTCGCTGCCGGAGAGTTTGGCAGTGAAATATACTTTCTGGCCACAAAAGTGGATCAGGCAGACCTGAGCTATTCGGCGTTTGAGTTCAACTGCAACCATGAGCCCGTGCTGGGCAAGCGCATCCGCAGCACAAAGCGCGGCCTGGTGATCGAAGAAACGAATACGCTTATCAAGCGCCTGCCTTTTTCAGACAAGACCCTGGACGGCCTGAACCCTATGGCCTTCCTGGGGGATGAAGCATCATCCTGGGCGGCAAAGAAGGGGCTGGCCGTTTGGGAAGTGATGATGAGCGGCACGGGCGCACGCGAGGAACCGCTGGGCATGGCGATCAGCTCAGGCGGGTATATCTCAGAGGGCATTTATGACGAACTGTTCGCACGCGGCACGGCCTTCCTGAATGGGAACAGCCGGGAACAGCACATCCTCCCGATCTTCTACATGATCGACGATCTGGAAAAATGGAACGATCTGGACGAACTGCGCAAGAGCCTGCCGGGGCTGGGCGTTTCTGTTTCCGAGGAGTTTATCAAAAGCGAGATCGACATTGCGGAAGGCAGCCTGAGCAAAAAAACGGAGTTCCTGACGAAGTATGCCAACATAAAACAAAACCCCACCGTGAGCTGGCTGACGGCGGCGGAGGTAAACGGCTGCTTCGGGGAAAACGCCTACACGCTGGAGGACTTCCGGCACTGCTACGCGCTGACCGGGATCGACCTGAGCATCACCACCGACCTGACGGCCTCCGTGGTGCTGATCGAGCGCGGCGGCGTGGTTTATTTTTTCGCCCAGTTCTATATGCCGAAAAACGTGGTGGACAAAGCGGCAGACCGCGACCAGATACCATACAGAAAATACATCGAGCAGGGGTATCTGATCGAGAGCGGGGAGAACCAGGTGGACTATCACGACTGCGAAAAATGGTACGAACGCCTGGAGCGGGAGTATGAAATCATCCCGCTAAAGAACGGCTACGACAGATACACGGCGGGCTACCTGGTGCAAGACCTGGAGGCGGACGGGCATGAAATGGAATCCGTAACGCAGGGCCCGAACCTGACGGGCGTGATCGTGGACGTGGAGGGCATGATCCGGGACAGGAAGCTGCAAAGCGCGAATCAAAACGGATTGATGAAAATTCACATGGCTGACAGCGCCCTGAAGCTGGACACGATCAGCAAGAGGCGGCAGCTTGTGAAGATCAAGGAAGACGCAACGGTGCATATTGACGGGATGGCCGCGCTGCTGGACGCCATGTGTATGCGGCGGAACTATTACAACGAACTGGAAAACCTGCTCAGGAATGAGCGGGAAAAGACGAAAGAGGCGGGGGAAAATGGGACTGATTGACTATTTCAAGGGGCTGCTGAAAAGCGGGAGCGGGAAAGTGAACAGCGCAACGCAGTTTGAAATATTCAGCGCCTATTCCCCCGTTTTTCGGAGCTGGGGCGGGAAAATCTATGAGAGTCTGCTGGTGCGCGAATCCGTGGACGCGCACGCCCGCCACGCCATGAAGCTAAAGTTTATCATGCAGGGATCGGCGCACGCGAAGCTGCGGACGGAGCTGCTGAACGGGCCTAATGAGTTTGAAACATGGCCATCCTTCATCGAGCGATGCAGCAACATCTACCAGACGCAAAATAATTTATTCATCGCCCCGATCCTGGACGACCTGGGCGATCTGCGCGGGTATTGGCCACTGTTTCCGACAAACACGGAGGTGCGGGAAAAAGACGGGACGGCATACCTGGCCTTCCAGTTTGCGAACGGGAAGAACATGGCGATGGAGATAAACAAGATCGCCGTGGTGAAGCGCCACCAACTGCAAAGCGACTTTTTCGGAGAGCCGAACACGCCCCTGAATGAGACAATGGAAATGGACAGCATGACCATGCAGGGGATCATCGAGGGGATCAAAAACGCCAGCGGCTATCAGTTCATGGCGGAGCTGGCGCAAAAAATGTTTGACGAAGACGTGCGGAAAGAACGGGAACGGTTTGACCGTTTGAACTTCGGTACAAACGGAGGCAGGGGCCTGCTGCTGTTCAACGGGAACCTGAAGAACGTAAAGCAGGTGGAACCAGGAAAGCTGCCCGTGGACGCGAACCAGATGAAGATGATCCAGGATAACGTGTTCGCCTACTTCGGGACGAATATGGACATCCTGCAAAACACGGCGGACAGCACAAAGCTGAACGCCTTTTATGATGGCGAAACGGAGCCATTCGCCATCAAACTGAGCGACGCGCTGACCCGCATGACCTACACCACGCGGGAAACACACCAGGGCAACAGGATATTTTTTGCAAGCAACCGCCTGCAATATATGAGCGTGGGCGAAAAGGTGAACGTCTCCAAAGAGCTGGGAGATCGCGGGGCGATCCTGATTGATGAAATCCGCGAACTGTTCAACTATCCTCCACTGCCGGACGGTAAGGGGCAGCACGCGCCGATCCGGGGCGAGTATTACATGGCAGACGAAGGCCGCCCGGACGATGGCAAGAAAAAAGACGATAAAAAGAAAAAGGACGGAGAGGATCAGGATGAGTAAAAAGCACGCGCAACTGGCCGGAACGCCGGAGCGCCGGAGCTATCTGTGCGAAGTGCGGGCGGAGAATGACGAACAGCACGGCGCGGTGATCGTGGGCCACCCGATTGTGTTTAATCAGGTGACGGAGATTGAAACATGGGCGGGAGTGATCCGGGAGACCATCGACCCGGAGGCCATCGACGACAAGACCGACATGAAGGATGTGCGCTTCCTGGTGGGGCATGATACCAGCATGATCCCGCTGGCCAGGAGCCGGAACAACAACAACAACAGCACCATGCAGCTCACAAAGGACGCCGAAGGACTGGGGATGCGGGCGGACATGGACATCGAGAACAACAACACGGCAAGGGCGCTTTATTCGGCAGCGGGACGGGGCGACATATCCGGCATGAGCTTCATGTTTCGCGTCGATAAGGATAGCTGGGACGATCTGGACACAGACAAGCCGCTGCGCCACATCCGGCACATTTCCCGGATTTACGAGGTGAGCGCGGTGGCGTTCCCGGCATACGAAGGCACCGACCTGGAAGCCGCAGACGAAAGCGGGAGGCTGGATAGCCTGGTCGCTTCGCTGGAGAGCGCAAGGGAGCGGCTGAAAGAGGAGAGGGCCAAAGCACAAGAAGCGGAGCGCAGGGAAGCGGCGCTCCAAATATTGAGGAGGTAAGGAAAAATGTACGACTTCACGAACCACACCAATGAGCAGTTGACTGCCCGGCTGGAGGAGCTGCGCGGCATCGGCGAGAACCCCGGCGAACGCACCACGGAGGAGCTGGAGAACCTGGCCCAGGAACGGGCAGCCATCAACGCGGAACTGGAAAAGCGGCGCAAGGCTGCGGCCCTTGACACGCTGCGCAGGCAGCAGGTGGCCCAGGGCGGCACTGGCGTGCGCACCATCGAAAGCATGAGCGCCCAGGGCCAGCAGAATGGCCAGAGCGACGCTGAAGCGCGGGCCAGTCAGTTTGCGGAAACCAGGCACGATACAGTCAGGGCCGAAGAAGTACGCGCCGTGCTGGTGAGCAGCGGGACGCTGGCAACGCCCACCCAAGTTTCCGGCATCAGAGATTTGCCCGGACGCGGGATCAGCTCCATCCTGGACCTGGTGTACGTGGAAAACTGCGAGGGCATGAGTGCTCATAAGGTGGCCTATGTAGCGGCGGAGGCTGCTGAAGCTGGAAACCAGACCGAAGGCAGCGCCGTGGCCACAAAAGAGCCGACCTTCGGCTATGTCACCATCACGCCGGGCAGTTTCGGGTGCCAGGCGCAGATCAGCAAGCAGGCAAAGAAGCAGAGCCCGCTCCAGTATCAGGCGAAAGTGCAGGCCCTGGCCTTCAAGAGTCTGCGGAAAAAGGCAGTTTCTAAGATCGTGGACGCCATGAAAGCCTCCACCCTGGTGGACACCCTGGCCGCCACCCTGGACGCGAACAACAAGGGCAAGATCGACGAGTTCACCCTGCGCAATCTGGTGCTGGCCTACGGCGGCGACGAAGACGTGGTGGGCGGCGCTGTGCTGTTCCTGAACAAGACAGACCTGAGAGCCTTCGGCGACGTGCGCGGAACCAACGAAAAGAAGGCCGTCTATGAGATCACGCCGGACGGCGAAAACAGCAACATGGGCACCATCAAAGACGGCGGAACCGTGGTGCGCTACTGCATTTGCAGCGGCCTGACCGCGTGCAGCGGAACCGCGAAAGGCGCGGCTGCTCAGAAGACCATGTTCTACGGCGATCCTCAGAGCATCGAGCTTGACCTGTTCAGCGACTACGAAATCCGCGTATCTGAGGACTACGCCATCACTTCCCTCATGGACACCATCGTGGGCGATGCTGAAGCGGGGGCCGATGTGGTGGTAAATCACGGCCTGGTGGCGTTGAGCATAAACCCTTAATCGCTGACCTGGCCGAGCTCAAGCTGGGCAGCTTAACCCTGACGCCGACCTTTGCCAAAGGAACGACGGCCTACACCGCGACGACCACGGACGCGACCAATAAACTGACGGCGACGCCGGAAGACGAAGACGCGACGGTGGAAGTGAAGCTGGGAGCCAATACGGTGAACGCGGGCGGTGACGGCAAGTATTCGCTGATCTGGGCAGAGGGCGAAAACACCGTGACGGTGAAGGTGGCCAATGGGGCAGCGAGCAAGACCTACACGCTGACGGTGACGAAGCCTGCCGCACAGCAGGAAGAAGAACCCGGAGGCTAACAACGATCCCGGCAGCGGAGAAAAACCGCTGCCGGGATTTTAAGGGGTGGACATCATGCTGAACGAAGCAAGGATCACGTGCAGGGCGCTGGACGCGCACTACGGGCCGGAACTGTGCAGGCTGATCGGATCGGCCATCAGAGAGCTGAAGGCCAGGGGGATCACGTTTGACGGCGTGTTCACCTACACCACGGCGATAGAGGAAAAAACGGGCCTGTCCATCGTGGACGCCTGGACGTGTACGATCACCGACGAATGGGTGAAAACGGCGATCCTGAGCTACGTGAAGGGGCATTTCCCCGGCATCAAGGATGCGGAGAAATACCGGGAAGCCTTCGACAAGATGATGGACACCATGATGAACACGACGGGCTATGCAACCTGGGAAGGCGGCGCGGGGAATGAGTAAAGCAGGCACGATCTTCTTTATCACAGAAACCAGCCGCGCCCACGGCGTGCATGAGGCCGTGAACGAAAAAAAGCGCCCGGCGCTGTGTACGGTGAAAAGCGTGCGGCAGACGGAATACTACACGGCAAGGAATACGGGCTACACGCCGGAGATCATGTTCGAGCTGACGCTGCCGGAGGACTACCACGGAGAAAGCCGCCTGGAGTATGAGGACAAGCCATACGACATCATAAGAGCCTATGAGCCGGATGGCGGCGGGCTGGAGATCATCGCACAAAGGGGGGATGTCAATGAGCCGGATCAAGACGGAGACGGTGAGCCTGACTGAACGGCTGGCCGAAGAACTGAGCAAAACGGGCATCCCCTTCCGGGTGGACGCATGGAAGAACGAAGCGCCGAACAGCTACGGCGTCGTGGAGCTGACAGGGCAAAACGGCGGAGAATGGGCTGACGGACGGATGATCGACCAGGCGTTCACGGTGGAAGTGACCCTCTTCGTGGCCGGGAACAGCGCGAAATGGATTGACGCAATCCAGAGCAAGCTGGAGGAGCTGGACGCCGGGTACAGCCTGCCGGAGCGCAGATGGCTGCCGGACATCAAAAAGCCCGCGTGGGTGTGGCGGGCCACATTCTACGGGCCGATGGAGTGGACGGAGTTTGTGGAGGCGTAAACCGTGGCGAAAGTAAGCGGCACCGAGATCAGGACGGACGACCTGGAGGGCCTGGAGCGCGGAACGGTCAAGCGGATCGTGATGGCGGGCGCGGACGCCTGTGTGGAAGAAACGCGGCGGAACATCGAGGAATATCATCACATCGGCAAAACCGGGAGCATGAGGGAAAACGTGCGGGCCGGGCAATACCGAGAATGGATGGGCGGCGGTGCTGTGGATGTATATCCGCAGGGAGACGACAGCCGGGGCGTAAGCAACGCCATGAAAGCGTTTGTGATAGACCGGGGCATCGGGCGGCGGCCAAACACGGCGCGGAGCCACGGGAAGGCACGAAACAAAACGGGAGACCACTTCCTGACAAAGAAGACAGCCAAGAAAACCGAGGAGATCGTCGTCCGCGCAATGGAGGCGGAATATGATCGAATCATCGAAGAAAGCAACAAGTGAGGAGAGTGAGAGACAATGGCGAAGGTGGGTATCAAGTGCCTGACCTATGCGAAGTATCAGAGCGGCGGCGAAGGCAACGCCATCACGTATTCCGGGGGCACGATGCTCCAGGACTACATGGCGAAGGCGGAGCTGAAGGAAAACCGCAGCAACCAAAAGGAATACGCAGACGATCACCAGATCGACGGCGAGAACGTGGTCAACGACGTGAGCCTGATGCTGGAGCTGGTGAACAACTGCGAAAGCATCAAAAAGGATATGCTGGGCCACGTGGAGGACAGCGGCGACCTGATCGTGACCGGGGACGAAGCGCCCTACATCGGCGTGGGCTACATCACCAAAAATCGCTTCAAGGGCGATGTGACGTATGAGCCGTTTTGGGTGTACAAGACGCAGATGGCCAGCGACGGCGTGAACGCCGAAACCAAGAAGGAAAACACGGCCTGGGGCCATGAGAACCTGAGCGGTGACGGCATGGGCGTGAAGCTGACCGACGGCGGGAAGACCTACTTCTACGCCCACAAGGAACTGGCCAGCGAATCCCTGGCCGTTGCGTGGCTGAAGGCGAAGGCGGGCATTTCCTAAAAAACGCAAGGCGGAGGGGGCGTTTTCCCTTCCGCCTTGCTTTTACGTTCAAAGGAACAAGCCCGGCGGGCTTGTGACGCGGAACGGGATGACGACAAAGGAACAAGACAGCACGGGCCGCCGAAGGCGTGAACGTGCAAGAAACGAAGGAAGGACAGAAAGGAAGGATCAGCGATGGCAGCTATCAAGATCAGCGGGAAGGAATACAACCTGCGCATGGACATCTACGCTATGGAGCAGATCGAAAAGGAATACGGCGACCTGAAGGACGCGCTGCGGGCCTTCCGGGGCAGGGAACGGAAGATCAGCATGGTGAAGGCCATGTTCCGCATCCTGGCGAACAGTGGCAGGAAACGGGCGGGGCAGCCGGAGGACGTGACCGGGGAGGAAATCAACGGCTGCAACCTGGCAGACCTGGACGAAATCGCAAAGGCCATGAACGCGACGATGGAAGAAGCGATGCACGCGGAGACCGTGGGCGGGAACGAAGCGGACGACGAAGTGCATGACGAATACATGGAAGAACTGGAGCAGAATGAAAAAAACGCATAAACCGGCGAGGGATGCGGGTCGTGGAATATTACGGCTATGCGCTCATCGCCGGGATCGGGCATGACGAAGCCGCCGGGATGCTGCCCGGCTATATTCTGGATATGTATATGATCCGGCTGCGCTATGATGCGAGACTGGCCGGGGCGAAAAAGCAAAAGCGGGTGCTGGAGTAAAGGGGGACGGGAACGGTGGCGCAGGACATCAAACGGAAGATCGTGCTGGAGGGCGAGAAGGAATACAGCGCGGCGCTGAAAGAAGCGCAGCGAAACCTGAAGACCCTGCGCAGCGAGCTGAAGGCGGAGACCGCCGAAATGGGCGCGAACGCCACGGCACAGCAGAAAAATGAAGCCCGCGCCAAGAGCCTGCAAAAGCAGATTAAAGAGCAGGAAAAGGTGGTAAAGACCCTCCAGGCCGCGCTTGCAGAAGCAAAGGAAAACTACGGCGACAATGAAGAAGTGGTGGCCAAGTGGGAGCAGAAGCTGAACGATGCACGCACTTCCCTGGCCAACATGAAGAACAGCCTGACGGAGACCAGCCAAGCAGTGAAGGAAAACGGGGACAGTTTCCGGGAGGCGGCGGACGGCGCGGCGGCCACGGTAACAGCCACAAAGAGCGCGGCGGATGCGCTGGGTATGCTGGGAGACGCGGGCGAAAACGTGGCGGGTGCCATTGAAAACGTGTTTTTCGGCATGATCGACACCATCGAGAGCGCAGTTTCCGCTATGTGGGATTTGGTGACGGAAACGGCGGCGAAGGTGAACGGGTGGGAGGATATTGCGGGATATTGGAACACCGACACGCAGACGATCCAGCAATACGCACGCGCCGTGGCCGCCAGCGGAAACGCCTTCGAGGATCTGAACAGCGCCGTGAGCAAGCTGGTGCTGGGCGGGAAAGGCGACAAAATCACGGAAATGCTGGGGATCAGCAACGTAAATTATGAGGATCAATGGGATTATGCGATGGCCGTGATGGATGAAATGTATAAAATGCGTCAGCGCGGCGAAAACATGACCCCCATCTTCGAGGAAATCTTCGGCGAAAAGAAATCCACGAAGGTGATGGATTTACTGAACGACTGGGGAACCATCAAGGGCCTGCTGGACAAATTCAACGGCGACAACGGCGGGTTTGGCATGACAAGCGACGCCCTTTCCTCTATGGCGGCCCTTCACGTGCAGGTGAGCACCGTGGAGGAGAAATGGGATGCGCTGAAAGCGAAATTCGCGGCGGGCCTGGGAACGGCCACGGGCGAGCTGCTGGTGAACGTGGAAGGCAGCCTGGACGCCCTGAACGACTTTATGAACGCGAAGACCCCGGAGGAGCGGGAAAAGGCCCTGGAGAACCTGCGCACGAACGTGGAGGAGTTCTTCAAAAAGGTGGCGGACATCCTGCGCGAAGGCATCGCCATCCTGAACGAGGTGGGCCATGAGCTGCAAGAGAGCGACGACCCGCTGACGGCCCTGATCGGGGACATCCTGGTGAAGCTGACGGATGCGCTGCAATGGATGGTGGACAATCAAGACGCGGTAAAAGGGGCGTTTGAGGCCATCTTCGGCGTGTGGCTGCTGGCAAAGCTGGCAGCGGTGGCCGGGAAGCTATCCAGCATCCTCATGCAGATCGAAACGATCAAAGCATTTAAGGGGATCGAGCTGGGTGGAGCAGCAGCCGGAGGCGCAGCAGGCGCGGGAGCAGCGGAAGCCGGAGGAACTGCGGCGAAAACTGGATTATTTGCAAAAATCGCGGCGGGGGCGAAAAACCTATCGGCGGGCCTGGGCGGGGCCTGGAGCCTGGTGCCTGCCGGGGTGTTTGCGCTGGGGACGCTGCCTGCATATATCAGCGATAATATCCGCATTGAAAACGAACTTAAACGGCTGGAGGAGGCAAAGCAGACAGCGCACGAAGCAGCAGAAAAAAACGGCATGGAAGACAGCGTGGCCGTGGAGATCGTGGACGACGCGGTGAAAGCGATGGGCGACACGGGAAGAAAAAACATCATCGGCCAGAAAATCATCGGCGACCTGGCAAACGTAGAA
>Ga0310691_10004489_pt1 | contig 15692 bp, 9 predicted proteins | sample 176DNAGHGlowgp2_FD_203887 | JGI IMG/M metagenome (GOLD analysis project Ga0310691, IMG submission 203887) | Sheep rumen microbial communities from Palmerston North, Manawatu-Wanganui, New Zealand - 1766 DNA GHGlow gp2 (v2) (version 2) | ecosystem: Host-associated > Mammals > Digestive system >...
AACGCGCGGCGGGGAGGAGGCGATCAGGCCTCGGCGGCGACCTCGGCTTCGAGGGCGGCGACGTAGGCGGCCTTGTCGAAGGCTTCGACGCGGGCGACGCCTTCCTTCACGGCGGCTTCGGCGACGGCCGGGGCGACGAGGGCGCGGAGACGGCGGTCGAAGGCCTTCGGGAGGATGTACTTCGGCCCGAAGACGAGGTCCTCGCCGGCGTAGAGGGCCTTGGTGGCCTCGTCGGCGGGAACGCGCGCGGCGGCGGCGAGGGCGTCGGCGGCGGCGAGCTTCATGCCCATCGTGATCTTGCGGGCCTTGACGTCGAGCGCGCCGCGGAAGAGGAACGGGAAGCAGAGGACGTTGTTGATCTGGTTCGGGAAGTCCGAACGGCCCGTGGCCATGACGTAGGGCTTGCCCGCCATCGCCTCGGCGACCTCTTCGGGACGGATCTCGGGGTCGGGATTCGCCATGGCGAAGATGGCCGGGTACGGGGCCATGGTCTGCACCCATTCCTTCTTGAGCGCGCCGGCGACGGAGACGCCGATGAAGACGTCGGCGCCCTTGACGGCTTCCTGGAGCGTGCGGCAGGGCGTGTCCTCGGCGGCGAGGAGCTTGCGGCCGGAGAGGTCGGGGCGGCCCTTGTAGATGACGCCCTTGCTGTCGCAGGAAATCACCTGCTTCACGCCCGCTTCGACGAGCATCTCGCGGATGCGCATGCCGGCGGCGCCGGCGCCGTTCATCGCGACCTGGAGCGAGGAGAAGGGCTTGCCGACGACTTCGGCGTAGTTGCGGACGGCGGCGAGGGTGATCACCGCGGTGCCCCACTGGTCGTCGTGGAAGACCGGGATGTCGAGGATTTCCTGGAGTTTGTCCTCGATCTCGAAGCAGGCCGGGGCGGCGATGTCTTCGAGGTTGATGCCGCCGTACATCGGGGCGACGGCGACCGAGGCGTCGATGACGCGCTGCGGATCGGTCTTGCCGGTCTTGGCGCCGCCCTGGCGGCAGTTGTCGAGCACGACGGGCCAGGCTTCGACGCCGGCGAAGCTCTTGAAGAGCACGCACTTGCCTTCCATCACCGGGATCGCGGCGGTCGGGCCGCGGTCGCCGAGGCCGAGGATCGCGGTGCCGTCGGAGATGACCGCGACGGTCTTGCCCTTGGCGGTGTACTCGAAGGCGTCTTCCGGCTTCTTGTCGAGGTGGAGGACGGCCTTGCCGACGCCGGGCGTGTAGGCGAGGCAGAGGTCTTCGACGGTGCGGACGGGGTGCGGCATTTTGAGCGCGACTTTTCCGCCGCGGTGGAATGCGAGAACGGAGGATTCGGAGAGGTCCATTGTTTTTTCCTTGGGTTGGATGGGGTTGGCGTTTCAGACGGATTTGTAGCCGGAGGGATGGGCGCGGTGCCACTCCCAAGCGGAAGCGATGATCTTTTCCGGGTCGGTCCATTCGGCCTTCCAGCCGAGGACGCGGAACGCCTTCGAAGGATCGGCGACGAGTTCGTCGGGATCGCCGGGGCGGCGCGGGGAGACGACGGCCGGGATCGGGTGGCCGGTCACGCGGCGCGCGGCTTCGACGATCTCCTTCACGGAAAAGCCGCGGCCGGTGCCGAGGTTGAGCGCGCCCTCGAAGTCCGATTCGAGCGCGAGGAGGTGGGCGCGGGCGAGGTCGGAGACGTGCACGTAGTCGCGGACGCACGTGCCGTCGGGCGTGCGGTAGTCGCCGCCGAAGATTTCAACCTTGTCCTTGCGCCCAAGCGGCACGCGCAGGACGTTCGGGATGATGTGCGTCTCGATCTCGCGGTCTTCGCCGAGGCGGCCCTCGGCGCCGCAGGCGTTGAAGTAGCGCAGGAAGACGGGCCGGAAGCCGCGGATACGGGCGTACCAGCCGAGCATGCGCTCGAAGAGGAGCTTGCTCTCGCCGTAGGGGTTCGTCGGGCGCTGGGGCGTCTCTTCCGTGATGGGCATCGCGTCGGGCTGGCCGTAGGTGGCGCAGGTGGAGGAGAAGACGATGCGCTTCACGCCGCAGGCGTCCATCGCCTGCGCGAGGTTGATGCCACCGAGGTCGTTGTTGCGGAAGTACTTGCCGGGATCGGCGGAGGACTCCCCGACGAGGGCGTACGCGGCGAAGTGCATCACGGCGTCGGGCTTCTCGGCGCGCATCGCTTCGAGGATGTCGCCCTCGCGGCGGAGGTCGCCGACGAGCAGCCGCGCGCGGGGGTCCACGGCCTCGACGTGGCCGAGTTCGAGAGAATCGAAGACGGCGACGGCGTGCCCGGCGTCCAGCAGGTGCTTGGCGGCGACGCTTCCGATGTATCCGGCTCCGCCGGTGACGAGGACTTTCATTTCGTGTTCCTAGCCGAAGGTTTTCTTGGAGAAATCGTCGATTTCCGCTTCGATTTCGGGAATCGTGGAGAGGGAGAGCAGGCGCGAGGCGTGGGCCTCGCAGGCCCGCAGTTCGAGGCGCGACACGAGCTCGCGGCAATTGGGGATCTGCCGGGGTTCCAGCGAGAACGTGCGCATCCCGATGCCGAGGAGGAACGGCAGGTACTTCGGGTCGCGGCCCATTTCGCCGCAGATCGAACACGGGATGCCGTGGCGGCGCGCCGCGGCCGCGGCAATGCGCAGCGAGACGAGGATCGCGGGGTGGTGCGGCACGTAGTTCGCCGCGACGGCGCTGTTGGTGCGGTCCACGGCGAGCGTGTACTGGATGAGGTCGTTGGTGCCGACGGAGAAGAAGTCGGACTCCTCCGCGAGGGCGTCGGCGACGGCGATGGCGGCCGGCACCTCGATCATCGTGCCGACGAACGGGACGTGCAGCTGCGTGTCGCCGAGCTCGGTCTGGAGGGAGGAAAGGCAGGACTCCACGTGGCGCTTCGCCTCGCGGAACTCCTCCACCGAGGAAACCATCGGGAACATGATCGACACGTCGTCGCGCGCGGTGCGCTGGATGGCGCGGAGCATGGCGCGGAGCTGCTGGTCGAAGACGTCCGGGTAGTGCAGCGAAAAGCGGATCGAACGGAGGCCGAGGGCGGGATTTTCCTCGCGCGTCGCGTCGAGGTACGGCAGCACCTTGTCGCTCCCGGCGTCGAGCGTGCGGAACGTGACGGGCCGGTCCGGCATGCCGCGCAGGACGCGCTCGTAGATGAGGAGCTGGTCGCCCTCGCCCGGAAGCGACTGGCGCATGAGGAACGGGAACTCGGTGCGGTAGAGGCCGATGCCGGACGCCTTCACCTCGACGGCGGAATCGACGTCGGAAAGGATGTTGACGTTCGCTTCGAGCGCGATTTCCGCGCCGTCGCGCGTGACCGTGCGCTCGGGCAGCGAAATGCCGATGCGGCGGTCGTGGTTGAAGGCCTCTTCGCCGGCGCGGTTCGCGAAACGCTCCGCGAGCGGCCCGTCGGGGTGGACGTAGAGCGTCTCGTTGGCGCAGTCGAGGATCGCCGGCTCGCCGTCGGGCAGGCGTAGCAGGTCGCGCGACTTGACGACGAGCGTCGGGATGCGCAACGAGCGCACGAGCAGCGAGACGTGGGCGGTCGCGCCGCCGGCGCAGAGCACGACGCCGGACGCCTTGTCGCGCGCGGCGCGCAGGACATCGGAGGGAAGCATCTTCTCCGAGACGACGATCGCGCCGTCGCGCGCGGCGTCCGCCTTGCGCGCGTCGGGCTGCGTGGCGGCGTCGAGGAGGCGCAGCGCGAGGTCCTCCACGTCGCGCGCCTTTTCGCGCATGTAGTCGTCGCCCGACGATTCGAAGACGGCGATGTACTCCGAAGCGACGCGGGAAATTGCCTCCGGCACCGGCGTGCCGGATTCCGAGAGCGCCTTGATGCGGCCGGCGAAGTTTTCGTCGTGCAGCATCATCACGTCGGCGTCGAGGATGAGCGAGGCGGCCTCCGGGAGCTTGCGGTCGAGATCGGCGGCGAGGCGGCGGAGGCTCTCTTCGACGAGCGAAACCGCTTCGTCGAACCCGCGGATCGCCGGCGTGTCCGCCGGATGGGCGGTCTCGCCGGAAATCGAGCGCGGGCGCACGACGCGGAGCGGGCCCATCGCCCAGCCGTTCGAGACGGCGGAGCCGCGGAAGGCCATCTGGCTGTCGGGCCGCAGGACGGCGCTGTGCCCGGCCGCGGACGGCGAAGCCGCCGTGGCGGCGGCCATGATGAGGGCGCCGGCGCTGCGGACCGCCTCGGACACTTCGTCGGCCTTGAGTCGGGCGCGCGAAATCTCCTCGGCGAGGAAGGGGTGCCCGGTGCGGCGGTAGAGCGCCACCGCGCCGACGCGCTCGCGGCCGCGCAGGAGCGGCAGGCCGAGGAACGTCTGCGTGTCGGCGTCCGGGAAGTTCGGGTGCGCGATGTAGCCGCGCATCGAAGAAGCCATCTCCGAATAGATCGGCCGCCGCTCGGCGAGGACGCGGCCGATCAGCCCCTCCCCGAGTTTCAGCGAAACCGTGGCCTGTCCGAAGAGCGGAAACCCATGCACGGAGCGCATCGTGAAGCGCTCCTCCTTCTCGTCGTAGAGATACAGCGCGGCCCGGTCCGCGCCGAAATCCCGGACGAACATCGCCAGCACCTCGTCGAGGTACCGGCTCGCGCCCGTTTTCGGAGACGGAAGGTTCGCCGCCGCGCTCATTTCGCCCCCCTTTCCGCCGGGCGGGACTTGCGCCGACTCGGCGGCGGGTCCATCGCAAGCATCATCTGTCCGGTCGCGATGTTGCCGACCGCGGCGCCGCCGGGCGTCGGAGAGGCTTCGTCGATGTGCCGGAGGACCATGCGGGGGGGAGGGGCGCTTCCCTAGCGGTTCGCGGCGCGGAAGCGCTCGATGAGGGCGTTGGTGGACGAATCGTGCGCGAGCGGCGTCGCGGACGTGAGTTCGGGGATGATCTTCTTCGCGAGGACCTTGCCGAGTTGGACGCCCCACTGGTCGAAGGAGAAGACGTCCCAGATCGCGCCCTGGACGAAGACCTTGTGCTCGTAGAGCGCAACGAGCGCGCCGAACGTCGCGGGCGTGAGCTTTTCGGCGACGAGGGTGCTCGTCGGGCGGTTGCCCTCGAAGGTCTTGTGCGGAACGAGCGCCTCGGGCGTCCCTTCGGCGCGAACTTCGTCGGCCGTCTTGCCGAAGGCGAGCGCCTCGGTCTGCGCGAAGAAGTTGGCCATGAGGTGCACGTGGTGCTCGCCGATCGGGTTGTGGGATTTCAGGAACCCGATGAAGTCCGCCGGGACGAGCTTCGTGCCCTGGTGCAGGAGCTGGTAGAAGGCGTGCTGGCCGTTGGTGCCGGGCTCGCCCCAGACGATCGGGCCAGTCTGCCACGTGACACGCGAGCCGTCCTTGGCCGTCGATTTGCCGTTGCTCTCCATGTCGAGCTGCTGCAGGTACGCAGGGAAGCGCGAAAGATACTGGTCGTAGGGCAGGACCGCGAGGGATTCCGCGCCGAAGAAGTTGTTGTACCAGACGCCGAGGAGCGCCATCGTCGCGGGAAGGTTCTTCTCCAGCGGCGCGGTGCGGAAGTGCCGGTCCATCGCCTCGTAGCCGGAGAGCATGTCGAGGAACGCCTCCGGGCCGATCGAAATCATGAGCGAAAGCCCGATCGCGGAGGGCAGCGAGTAGCGGCCGCCGACCCAGTTCCAGAAGCCGAACATGTTGGCGGTGTCGATGCCGAACTTCGCCACTTCGTCCGCGGCGGTCGAGATCGCCACGAAGTGCTTCGCGACCGCGGCGGCATCGCCGCCGTAGCGCTTCAGGATCCACTCGCGCGCGGTGTTCGCGTTGTCCATCGTCTCGAGCGTCGTGAACGTCTTCGAGGCGACGAGGAAGAGCGTCTCCTCCGGGTCCATGTCGCGGACCGTCTCGGCGACGTGCGTCGCGTCCACGTTCGAGACGAACCCGAGCCTGATCGAACGGTCAGAGAACGGCGCGAGCGCGATCGACGCCATGCAGGGGCCGAGGTCCGAGCCGCCGATGCCGATGTTCACGACGTTGCGGACGCGCTTGCCGGAGAAGCCCTTCCACTCGCCGGAGCGGACGGCGCGGGCGAACGCCGCCATCTTGTCCAGCACCGCGCGGACGCCGGGCATCACGTCCTCGCCCGTGCCCTTGTCGATGACGGCGCCGCCGGAAAGCGCGCGGAGGGCGACGTGCAGGACGGCGCGGTCCTCGGTCTCGTTGATGTGCTCGCCGGAGAACATCGCGGCGGCCTTCTCTTCGACCTTGCAGGCGCGGGCGAGGGCGCGGAGTTTTTCCATCGTGCCGGCCGTGACGAGGTGCTTGGAATAGTCGAGCGTCCATCCGGCGCCTTCGATCGTCATCGAAGAAGCGCGCGCGGGGTCGTCGGCGAACGCCTTGCGGAGGGAAAAGCCGCGCATGGCTTCGAATTCGCCCCGGAGCGCGGACCATTCGGGAAGGGAGGTGGGATTCATGGTTTCAGGTCTCAAGTTTCAGGTTTCAGATTCCGGATTTCAGGGCTCAAGGTTCAAGTTTCAGGTTTCAGGTTCCGGATTCCGGTTTCGGGGAAGAGGATTGGAGGCGGGCGTTGCAGGCGCGGGCGGCGGCGCGGCCTTCGCCCATGGCCTTGATGACGGTCGCCGCGCCGAGGACGATGTCGCCGCCGGCGAAGACGTTGCGGATCGACGTCTCGTGGTTCGCGTCCACGACGATGCGGCCCTTCGCGTCGACCGCGAGGCCGCCGGTCGTCTTCGGCACGAGCGGGTTCGGGGTGTTGCCGATCGCGACGACGACGCAGTCGGCGTCGAGCGTCGTTTCGCTCCCCGGCACCGGCACGGGGCTGCGGCGCCCGGAGGCGTCCGGCTCGCCGAGTTCGCAGCGGACGATTTCGAGCCCGCGCACGACGTCGTTTTCGTCGCCGAGGATGCGCACGGGATTGGAGAGCACGTGGAATTCGACGCCCTCCTCCTTCGCGTGCTCCACCTCTTCGGCGCGCGCCGGCATCTCCTCCTCGGTGCGCCGGTAGACGAGCATCACCTTCTCCGCGCCGAGCCGGAGCGCGGTGCGCGCGGCGTCCATCGCCACGTTGCCGCCGCCGAGCACGGCGACGCGGCGCGCGTGGTAGAACGGCGTCGCGGCGCGGCCTTCGTCGAACGCTTTCATGAGATTCGACCGCGTGAGGTACTCGTTCGCCGAAAAGACGCCCACGAGGTTCTCGCCCGGGATGCCCATGAACTTGGGAAGCCCGGCCCCGGAGCCCACGAACACGGCGTCAAAGCCGTCCTCTTCGAGAAGTTTCGCGAGCGGACGCGAACGGCCGACGACGAAATTGGTCCGGATTTCCACGCCCATCGCGCGGAGGTTTTCGATCTCCCGCGCGACGATCGCCTTCGGCAGGCGGAACTCCGGGATGCCGTAGGAAAGGACGCCGCCGCACTTGTGAAGAGCCTCGAAAATCGTGACATCATGCCCCGCGCGGCGAACGTCCGCCGCGAAGGCGAGCGAGGCCGGACCGGAGCCGACGACCGCGACGCGTCGGCCCGTCGGAGGCGCGACGTCCGGAATCGAGATTTCGCCCCGCTCGCGCTCGAGGTCCGCGACGTAGCGCTCCAGGCGGCCGATCGCGACCGCCTGCCCGACGTCCTTGTGGAGCTTGCCGACCGTGCAGTTCTTCATGCACTGGCGCTCCTGCGGGCACACGCGGCCGCAGATGCTCGGCAGCAGGCTCGCTTCCTTGATCACGGAAACGGCGCGCCGGTCATCTCCTTCCGAAATCGCCTTGACGAACCGGGGAATGTCGATCGAAACCGGGCACCCTTCCGTGCACGGCTTGTTCGGACACTGCAGGCAGCGCAGCGATTCCAGCCGGGCCATGTTTTCGGTGTAGCCGAGGGCCACCTCGTCCATGTTCCGGATGCGTTCGCCTGCGTCCTGCGAAGGCATAGGCCGCTGCGCGATCTTCGCGCGCCGCGGAGCGTTCAGCGACGAGGCATCTCCCAGCGCGGCAAGTTCCGCGCCGGCGATGCGGTCAAGTTCGGCACGATGGTCAGTCGATGCATTCATGGCGTCATGTACGTGAACGGCCGCACAGTCTACCACATTCCCCCCACCCGCTCAACCGGACGCGCCGGACGGAAAGACGGGAGAAAAAAGGGCCGCGCCCCCGCCGGGGGCGCGGCCCGTTCCGGAAAGAGCCGGAACCTACTTCGCCTTCTTGGCGGGGGCCTTCTTCGCCGGAGCCTTCTTCGCGGGCGCCGCCGGCTTCTTGGCCGGAGCCTTCTTCGCGGGGGCGGCCTTCTTCGCGGGGGCCTTCGCAGGAGCCTTCGCCGGTGCCTTCTTGGCGGGGGCGGCCTTCTTCGCGGGAGCGGCCGGTTTCTTGGCCGGGGCCTTCTTCGCGGGGGCGGCCTTCTTCGCGGGGGCGGCCGGCTTCTTGGCCGGGGCCTTCTTCGCGGGGGCGGCCTTCTTGGCGGGGGCCTTCTTCGTGGTTGCGGGTTTGGTGGGCATGGACGATGGTCCTTTTGTTGGTGTTGTTTGTTGTTCGCGGACCGGTCGTCCGGTTCCGCCGGAGACCCGCCGCCCGGCGGGATTTCGGCTCCGTGAAGCGCCTATTATCATTTTTTTTCCCGTTTGTCCAGCGTTTTTTTTCGCGATGTCGGGAGAAAATCGCGCTTTCGGCCGTTGCTTTCATTTTGAAAGGCGTTGTGGGATAATGCGCGCGCGCCAACGCGAGGACGTTCCGCGGCGGTGGCGAGCGGAGATTTTTCACGATGCAAAGCAGCGAATACAATTTCACGGAATTCGAGAAGAAGTGGCAGGCGAGATGGGAGAAGGAGAAGACCTTCGCCGCGGTCGATTTCTCGCCGAAGCCGAAGTTCTACGCCCTCGACATGTTCCCGTACCCCTCCGGGGCCGGGCTCCACGTCGGCCACCCGGAGGGCTACACGGCGACGGACATCGTCTGCCGCTACAAACGCGCGAAGGGCTTCAACGTGCTGCACCCGATGGGGTTCGACGCCTTCGGCCTCCCGGCCGAGCAGTACGCGGTGGAGACGGGCACGCACCCGCGGATCACGACCGAGAAGAACATCGCCAACTTCACGCGCCAGATCAAGGCGCTCGGCTTCTCCTACGACTGGGACCGCGAGGTCCGCACCTGCGACCCGGACTACTACAAATGGACGCAGTGGATCTTCGAGAAGCTCTACGAGAAGGGCCTCGCCTACGTCGCCGAAGTGCCGGTGAACTGGTGCCCGGCCCTCGGCACCGTCCTCGCCAACGAGGAAGTGATCGACGGCCGCTCCGAGCGCGGGAACCATCCGGTCGTCCGCCGCCCGATGCGCCAGTGGATGCTCAAGATCACCGCCTACGCCGAGCGCCTCCTCAAGGACATCGACAAGGTCGACTGGCCCGAAGGCATCAAGGAGATGCAGCGCAACTGGATCGGCAAGTCCACCGGCGCGGAGGTGGTGTTCGGCACGACGATCGGGGACGAGATCGTCGTCTACACCACCCGCTGCGACACGCTCTTCGGCGCGACGTACATGGTGATGAGTCCCGAACACGCGCTTGTGAAGAAGTGGCTCGGAGAGGGCCGCATCTCCAACCCCGACGAGGTCCGCGCCTACCAGGAGGCCGCCGCGCGCAAGTCCGACTTCGAGCGCACGGAGATGGCCAAGGAGAAGACGGGCGTGAAGCTCGGCGGCGTCCTCGGCGTCGATCCCGTGAACGGGCGCGAGATCCCGATTTTCATTTCCGACTACGTCCTCGCCTCCTACGGCACGGGCGCGATCATGGCGGTCCCGGCGCACGACCAGCGCGACTGGGACTTCGCCAAGGCGTTCGGGCTACCCATCATCCAGGTCGTCTCCCCGGACGGCTCGGTCCCGACGGGCGAAATGGAGGCGTGCATCACTGACTCCTCCGTCGGCACGATGGTGAACTCCGGCTTTCTCGACGGCCTCACCGTCGCCGAGGCGAAGAAGAAGATGATCGCGTGGCTCGAAGAAAAGGGATGCGGCCGCGCGAAGGTCCAGTACAAGCTCCGCGACTGGCTCTTCAGCCGCCAGCGCTACTGGGGCGAGCCGTTCCCCGTCGTGCACATGGACGACGGCACCACGCAGCTCGTCCCGTCGGAGGACCTTCCGCTGGAACTTCCGGAACTCACCGACTACAAGCCGACCGGCACGGGCGACCCGCCGCTCGCGAAGGCGACGAACTGGACGCGCTACACGGACCCGAAGACCGGAAAGACCGGATGGCGCGAGACGAACACAATGCCGCAGTGGGCCGGCTCCTGCTGGTACTACCTGCGCTACATCGACCCGCACAACGCGCAGGCCTTCTGCGACCGCAGGAAGGAAGCGTACTGGATGCCCGTCGACCTCTACGTCGGCGGCGCGGAGCACGCGGTCCTGCACCTGCTCTACGCGCGCTTCTGGCACAAGGTCCTCTTCGACCTCGGGCTCGTCTCCACGGACGAGCCGTTCCAGAAGCTCGTCAACCAGGGCATGATCCTCGGCATTTCGTACAAGGACCCGCGCGGCGTCCTCGTGCCGACGAACGAGGTCGACCTCTCCGACCCGCAGCGCCCCAAGCGCGTTTCCGACGGCGCCCCGCTCGTCGAATTCCCCGCGAAGATGAGCAAGTCGCTCAAGAACGTGGTGAACCCCGACGACGTGATCCGCGACTACGGCGCCGACGCGCTGCGGCTCTACGAAATGTTCATGGGCGCGCTCCAGGACGTGAAGCCCTGGAACACGAAGAACCTCGAAGGCGTCGCCCGCTTCCTGCGCCGTTCCTGGAACATGGTGACCGGGCAGGAGATCGTCGACGCGCCCCTCTCCCCCGAGCAGAACCGCCTCCTCCACGCCACCGTGAAGAAGGTCTCGCAGGACATCGAGGGTCTCTGCTTCAACACGGCGATTTCGCAGCTCATGATCTTCCTCAACGCCTTCGCGGGCGAAGGCAGGCCCCTGCCGCGCATCGCCGCGGAGACCTACGTGCAACTCCTCGCGCCGTTCGCCCCACACCTCGGAGAGGAGCTCTGGGAGCGCCTCGGACACGACGGCGGCGTGTCGTATGTCCCGTGGCCGGAGTGGGACGAAAAGGCGCTCGTTCTCGACGAGGTGGAAATCGCCGTCCAGATCCGCGGCAAGGTACGCGCCCGCATCATGATGCCGGCCGCGGCGACCCCCGCCGAGATGGAAAGGCTCGCGCTCGCCGATCCGAAGGTGCAGGCCGCGCTCGCCGGCGCGGCGCCGCGCAAGGTCGTCGCCGTGCCGAAACGGCTCGTGAACGTCGTCGTCTAGCCGGAAGAGCGCCGAAACATGGATTGCATCGCCACCAGTTCCCAATTCGGGATCCCGGTCCCCGACCAGCTGGAGCTTTTCGCGAAGACCGGCTGGGACGGTTTTTTCTGCATGTGGAAAGACGGCGGGACGGACCTCCGCGCCGTCGCCCGGAAGGCGCGCGACTGCGGACTCTTCTTCCAGTCCGTCCACGCGCCGTTCGCGAAGGCCGCGGATTTCTGGCACGAGGACGAGGAGAAGGCGCGCGCCGCCGTGGACGAGCTCCGCGCCTGCATCCGCGCCTCCGCCGAGGCCGGCGCGCCGTTCGTCGTCGCGCACGCGTTCATCGGATTCACGGAACACGACCCCTCGGAGCGCGGCGTGGAGCGCTTCGCCGAAGCCGCCGCCGAGGCCGCGAAATGTGGCGTCGAACTCGCGCTCGAAAACACCGAAGGGGAGGAATACCTCTCGCTCCTGATGGACCGCTTCGCTGGCCTGCCGCACGTCGGCTTCTGCTGGGATTCCGGCCACGAGCTCTGCTACAACCGCGGCCGCGACCTCCTCGCCCTCTGGGGGAACCGCCTTCTCGGCACCCACCTCGACGACAACCTCGGCATCTGCTCGGCCGACGGCCACATCTTCTGGCACGACGACCTGCACCTGCTGCCGTTCGACGGCAAAATCGACTGGAAGGACGCCGCCGCGCGTCTCGTCCGGGCCGGCTGGACCGGCCCCCTCACCTACGAACTCAACACCGTTTCCAAGCCCGGCCGCCACGAAAACGACCGCTACGGCGCGATGCCCCTCGCCGACTACCTCGCCGAGGCCCGCGCCCGCGCCCGCCGCTTCGGCGCGCTCGTCGAAGAAGCCCGCCGCGCCGCCGGGACGGAACAGGAGGCCCCCCGGCCATGAGCAAACTCGTCATCGTCGAATCCCCCGCCAAGGCCCACACCGTCGGCCGGATCCTCGGCCCGGACTACGTCGTGAAGGCGTCCGTCGGCCACGTCTGCGACCTGCCGGACCACGCCCTCGGCATCTCCATTTCCGAAGACGGCCGCCGCTTCACGCCCGAGTACGTCGTGCCGGACGACAAGAAGCGCACCGTTTCCGAGCTCGTCCGCGCCGCGAAGGCCGCCGACGAAGTCCTGCTCGCCTCCGACCCGGACCGCGAGGGGGAGGCGATCGCCTGGCACGTCCGCAACCAGATCGAGGCCGGGCTCGGCAAGGCCGCTTCCGCCAAGCCCTTCCGCCGCGTGGAGTACAACGAAATCACGCCGGGCGCGGTCCGCGCCGCGATCGCCTCGCCGCACGACATCGACATGCACCGCGTGAACGCCCAGCAGGCGCGCCGCCTCCTCGACCGCCTCGTCGGCTGGAAGGTCTCGCCCTCGCTCCGCCGCGCGCCCGGCATCCCGCGCTCCGGCGGCGGCTCCGCCCTCAGCGCAGGGCGCGTCCAGTCGGTCGCGCTCCGGCTCGTCTGCGACCGCGAGCGGGAAGTCCGCGCGTTCGTGCCCGTCCCGTACTGGGACTTTTCCGTCGCCCTCCGCAAGGCCGGCGCGCCGGCCTCGGAGTCGTTCGTCGCGCAGGTCGCGAAGTTCGACGGCGCGAAACCAGAAGTCCACGACGAAGCGGCGGCCGCCGCGGCCTCGGCGTTCCTCGCCTCCGCGCGCTATTCCGTTTCCGGCGTCGCGACCGGATCGAAGAAGCGCAACCCCGGCGCCCCGTTCACCACCTCGACGCTCCAGCAGCGCGCCTCGACGGCGCTCGGCTTCGCGCCGGACCTCACGATGCGCCTCGCGCAGGACCTCTACGAGCACTCGCTCATCACCTACATGCGAACGGACTCCCGCGCCGTCTCCAAGGAGGCCCAGGCCGCCGCCGGCGCGTTCGTTTCCGAGACGTGGGGCCCCGAATTCGCCAACCCGCACACCTACGGCAACAAGGCCGGCGCGCAGGCCGCGCACGAGTGCATCCGCCCGACCGATCCGCGCACCGTCCCGGAGCGCGTTTCCGCCCTGCTCGACGGTGTGCGCGACCCCGAGCGCGCCGCGCGCCTCTACGGCCTCATCTGGCGCCAGTTCGTGACGTCGCAGATGGCCCCGGCCGTCTACGAAACGACGTCCGTGGAAATCGCGGCCGCCCCCGGCACCTCCGCGCCCGCCTCCGGCCCGCACTCCGCGACGCTCGCCGCCTCCACGGCCCGCCTCTCCTTCCCCGGCTTCCTCCGCGCCGACCCCGAGCGCCTGAAGTCCGAGAACTACGACCCGCAGAAAACGGTTCAGGCCGAGGAGTCCTCCGACGAGGGCGGAGAGGAGCATGAAAGCTCCGCCGTCGCGTCGCTGCCCCCGCTCGAAGCCGGCGAGGCGCTCGACGCCTCCTCTCCGGACGGCCGCCGCAAGGAGACGAAGCCGCGCCCGCGCTTCAACGAGGCGTCGCTCGTGCGCGAACTCGAGCGCAACGGCATCGGCCGCCCCTCGACGTTCGCCGCCACGATCGCCACGCTCAAGAACCGCCGCTACGTCGAAAGCCGCTCGCGCGTCCTCACGCCGACCGAACTCGGATTCGCCGTTTCCGACTACCTCGTCGCCCGCTTCCCGGAGCTGCTCGACGTCGCCTTCACCGCGAAGATGGAAACGCGGCTCGACGAGGTGGAGGACCCCGAAAAGGCCCTCGACTGGCAGGCGATGCTCGCCGATTTCAACGATCGGCTGAAGCGCTGGCTCAAGGAGGCGCGCGGCCCCGCCGTCGCCCCGGAAACCCTCCGCGCCGTCCTTTCCGAATTCGGCAAGGTGACGAAGTGGGCCGAGCCCCGCAAGGCCGGGAAGCGTGTCTACGACGACCGCGAGTTCGTCCAGGACATCGCCAACGATTTCATGGGCGTGCCGCGCCGGCGCGCCTCTTCCCGCAAGGCCAAGGCGGCCGCCGCCGCGCCCGCCGAAGCCCCCGCCGCGCCCGCCCCCAACGCCGCGGGCTACGCCTTCGACCCTTCCCGCCCGGCCTGCGGCGAAATCACCGAGCGCCAGCTGGACGCGCTGCTGCGCGTCCTCGCCGGCTACCGCGCGCAGATTCCCGACCTCGACGCCTTCCTCGCTTCCATCGGCCGCAAGGACGCTTCCGCCGGCGCCCCGGGCGCGTCCGCGCCCGGCGATCCGCGCGTCGCGAAGATCTTCGAGACCGTGACGCGCGCCGGCGTCCCCGAGCGCGCGAAGCCGTTTTTCGAATCGCTGCGTTCGCAGTTCGAGGCCGGACGAGCCCTTTCGCCGCGCCAGATCCGCGCGCTGGAGGACATCCTGCGCGAGGCCGCGCCGGCGCTCCCCGGCTGGTCGCGCGAAATGTGCGAGGAGCTCGGCGTCGAATGGGAGGATCCCGAAGAGCGGGACCCGGAGCTCGCCGGCGACCTCGTCTCCGCCCTCGGCCGCGTCACGCAGTGGGCCGAGCCCGTGAAGCGCGGCGCGCGGACCTATGACGACCGCGCCTTCTACGTCTCCGTCGCCGCGCAGTTCGGCACGCGCAAGACCCTCAGTTCCAAGCAGGTCTCCGCCCTGCGCAGGATGTTCCTCCGCTACTTCGACCAGATCCCCGACGCCCCCGCCATCGCCGCCCGGCATGGCATCGAGCGAACAACGAAAAAGAGCCGCACATGAACCGCATCGTCCGCAAAAAGCAACTTTCCGCCGACGTCTTCGAATTCGAGTTCGAGGCGCCCGAAATCGCGCGCGAGCGCAAGGCCGGCCAGTTCCTCGTCGTCCTCGCCGGCGGCGAGTACGGCGAGCGCATCCCGCTCACGATCGCCGACGCCGACGAAAAGGCCGGCACCGTCACCGTCGTCATGCAGGCCGTCGGCGCCTCCACGATGAAGCTCGCGCGCCTCTCCGAAGGCGACGCGTTCGACGGCGTGCTCGGCCCGCTTGGCGAGCCGAGCGAAATCCGCAAGTTCGGCCGCGTCGTGCTCTGCGGCGGAGGCATCGGCGTCGCTCCGATCCACCCGATCGCCCAGGCGCTCAAGGCCGCGGGCAACCACGTGACGAGCATTCTCGCCGCGCGCACGAAGGAGCTCGTGATCTTCGAGGACCGCATGCGCGCCGCCTCGGACGAGGTCGTCATCTGCACGGACGACGGCTCCTACGGCCGCAAGGGCCTCGTCACGGAGCCCCTGAAGGAGCTCTGCGAAGGGCCCGAGCCGCCGGACCGCGTGATCGCGATCGGCCCGCCCGTGATGATGAAATTCTGCGCCGCGACGACGAAGCCGTTCGGTATCCCCACGATCGTGTCGCTCAACACGATCATGATCGACGGCACCGGGATGTGCGGCGGCTGCCGCGTCGTCGTGGACGGCAAAATGCGCTTCGTCTGCGTCGAGGGCCCCGATTTCGACGGCCACAAGGTCGACTGGGACAACATGCTGAAGCGCATGAAGTCGTTCCGCTCGTTCGAGCTCTCCGCCAAGGAGCGAGAGGCGGACCACGCCTGCCGCCTCGCCGCCGCA
>Ga0310691_10004491_pt1 | contig 15680 bp, 18 predicted proteins | sample 176DNAGHGlowgp2_FD_203887 | JGI IMG/M metagenome (GOLD analysis project Ga0310691, IMG submission 203887) | Sheep rumen microbial communities from Palmerston North, Manawatu-Wanganui, New Zealand - 1766 DNA GHGlow gp2 (v2) (version 2) | ecosystem: Host-associated > Mammals > Digestive system >...
GAAAAGGTCCTCCCGCATGGCAGCGCGCTCCTTGGCGGCAATAATAAGCTCCTGGGCAAGGCGAACATCCTTAATGTCTTTGGCATTGACGCCCTCGCCATCATGTTTCAACACCAGCAGAGCCTTTTTCCCGTCCACGCTCAGAAGCCGCATGCCCCGGATTTCCTGGTGTCCGGGAATCGGGCGAACAAAGTCCAACTCCCGGCTTGCCTTATTTTTTTCGTCCAGGGGCTTGCCATATTTCTCCACCACCTGGTACAACTCTTTGTAATTGATTTCTCTCATGGCTATAGGGGTATTGTGTATTCATTTCCATTCTCCCAGCCGTCCATAGTGGCATTAAAGCCGATGGACTCATGACTGAGCATCATCACCGACTCTACGCCTTCCTGCTGCAGCTCGCCCTCAATCCTGAAGTTCCACCAAAGCGTCTCCTCACGGCTGTTATCATCCAGCAGCTCATCGATAATGATGTAGGGGTCACTCAGCGTAATGATGTAATTGAGCCTCGCCTCATGAATATTGAACCAGGCCTTGTTCGAACCAGTCCCTACGGTCATATTCTGTATTTCCTTCTGGATGGCCTCCGTATCGGCCAGCACAACAGGGGCCTGGTCTTCCTGGTATGTGAAATCCACCTGCCCGTTGTACACGGGGAGATCCTTCACGGCCTTGTTATTCACATCATTCCAAGGCCATCCGGTAAGTGTCCCGGCCATATACACCTGGCCGGTGAGTTTAGAATATGAGTGTTCGGAGATGGATATTCCAGCCTCCGCCATCAGCGGGTCGTACTCCGCTGTCATGGTCACGTGGCCGTATGAGTAGAGTAGAAAGTAGTAGTCAAAGGCATTGCCAAGTGCATCCGTCACCGTCAGCTTCAGGAAGTCCCTTCCAGGCTTCTTCGTTTTCAGCATCCAGCTCTGCGCGCCGGTTCTCTCCACATTGAAGACTTCATTGTCCAGGCTCTTCATGGAATAAGTGGCCCGCTCGCTGTCACTAGTCACAGTCAGGACCATATCATCCTTATCGGCCAGCACGGAAGGCGTATCCTCTGCCAGTTCCTTTTTGTTGCCCATGTCGGTACTCACCGCCATTTGCAGCGTCACTACCGGCCGCTGCGGCTTCACCCGCGAATCCACCAGCTGAAACTCTTCCGTCGCCGTCTTCTCCACGGGCCAGTCACTCCCGGCTTGACCGGCAATCTCCCCATGACCAAAGGCCACCGCCGTCACAATCAGCTTTCCTTCACCGTTTGCCGTCACCTTGAACTGGTTCGGCAGCTCACCGGCTTTCAGCATCACCATCTCCGGATCGGAGAACCGCAGCTCAAACCGCTCGCAAATCGCCGTCTTAGGAGAGGGGACAATCGTGAACATCCGCTCCTCGCCAAACTCCCATCTCTGGCTCTCATTGCTCACCTCCACCGAGATACTTTTCAACTCGCTATTGTCCGTCACATCCAGTACCCTCGGGTCACAAGAACTTAGGGCTACCGCCGCCGTGGCCATCGCCACAGCTATAAATAACTGTCTCATATGATTTTACGTTTTAGAAGATGTATACGACTGATAGTATCACTTCATTGGGCAGGAAAAACCATTTATGCCCCTGCTTAATGAGTTTCCCATTCTCCGGATACTCGTATTTCCGGTACTTGGTCCATCCGCCCCAGACGCCCAAGCCGAAGTCCAGGTTCCAGTGCTCCTTCAGCATCAGGGAATAGCCTCCAGAAAGCGCCGCCCCAAAGGCGTCTCCTTCCTCGGCCGTCTTGGTGAAGACACCACCCCGGTTATATTCCTGGTATTGGGCTTTGCCTCCAACCCACCAGCCGGAATACACATTCCACGGCCACCAATGGGCGCCCACGGCATACACCTGCTTGCGGCTCTGCTTCTGGTCCGGGTCCGGTTCACTGAACAGCCCGTTCCACGTGTTGTGTCTGTTGAAGGTCCAGGGATTTACCTTTGCCCCGGCGTTGATACTCCAATGCTGGCTCACGGCTACAGAGCCCTCAAGGCTGATGGTTCCCAGGTCCAGCATATCGGCGGTGTTCACCGCCACAGCCCAGTTCTGGGCCATGGCGGCTACCGCACTCACGATGAAAAAGAAAAGTGTGATGGTTAATTTCTTCATATTCTGTATAGAGATTTGTATCGAAAAGGAATCCGCTTCCCGGAGCCTCATTCTCACAAAATCCAGCTCACGTCGCTCCGGGAAGTTTCATCCAAGGGTCAATAGTTCATAAGAACGACTTCTTTGCCGAGCGGAACGCTGTTCTTGACAGTCCCGTCCAGGATTACGGTCAGGATATCTTCAGCGGGGCAGATGACCATCCAGCGGGATTCGGTGCCTCTCTTCAGAAACTCTGCGAGGCGCTTACGACTTGCCTCCTTAAGCTCCTTTGGCACGTCAAGGAACAGGAAACTGTCGGAGGCCTTGGCAAATGGGAAGCCAAGCGAGCGGAAAATGTCTTGACAATAAGTCCTGGTAACGGCCATCTTATCGGCCAGGGACTCAGCCTCTGCTGTCATCATCCTCTCGATAATGGAGTGATTATTAGCCCTGCGGCCACTATATTCCGGACGGAACTGTCCGGCGTCCTGCACAAACTTATCGGCTCGTGCATATTCCATAAGAAATATGAGAAGCGCAGACCGAAGGGTATTTTTGCTCTCCGGCTTGTTGTAAACCTCCACCAGATACTGGAAGACTGCGGCTTTAAAGGCTGTGAAGAACAGTACCTCTGCCAACTCTTCATCTGTGTCAGCATTCATCTGCTCCAAGGCTATCAACGTCTGATGACGAAGCTCCATGTGGAATTCGAGGGGCTCGGTGAAAGCCGTGTCGAATAAATCCTTATAAGAGACTTTATCCACGATACGCTTTATAGCATTCACTTTTGATGGATAGTCCGCGAAGAGGCCACTGTCCACGCTGTGCCTCAGTCCCAGAAGGCCGCTTTTGATGCTTTCAAAAGCAGAGTCGCAGCTGTTCCAGGTTTCTCTTAAGCTTTTGAGAAGTGTCCGGAAACGTGGCCCGCTAATCTGAACGGTCCTCCAGCAGTCAATAAGGTCTTGATTCCTATCGGCTACTGCATAGTTGTGTGCCTGAGCGGCAAGATAGCAGGCGCCATCACCGACAAACGGATCCACGAAGGTCTCGATATCCTTCGGAATCAACGGACCAATGACGCTGAGGTCATTTTTACGGCTTCCTGCCCAGTTGATAAAAGTTGTCATCATATCTTTATGGATTTAGTCCAACATGAATTTGAAACCCAGTCCGGCCTGCCAGTGTATATTGCCTGTAATAGCGGAAAAGTTGACCGGTACTGCGCCCTGCAGCACAATGGCAAAGCGGGGAGCGGGGAAGAGTTCCAGCAGCGTCTTGGCATATACACCGTAAAGGAACCGAATGTCGGCTACGCCCAAATCAATGTAAGAAGGGAGCTCTCGCATTGGATCCAACCATTCAATACCCATGAACGCGCCCGCGCCTGCATACCAGTTAACGTTCCTGCTGCGGGTAGCGGCAAGACGCCACTGATATCCGCCCGAACCTGCTATATAGAGATTTAAAAGGCGGTCTCCGGAAGACAACAGGTGCAGGTTAGGGGTGGTGAAGATCCCGCTTTCCCAGAAACCGCCAAGGGTGTATTGCTGATAGAAAGCCTCAGCCCCAACGGACGTGCCAGTGTAGTACGCAGACAACGTAAGTGTAGATTGGCCAGAAATTGTCCGCTGGGCAGAGGCTGGAATGTACGCAAAGACAAGGACCGCTCCAATGAGGACCAGTTTGATAGCTTCGCGTATAACTTCTCTTTTTGTCATTTCTCGCTTGTCGATTGGTGTGTTTTGTTTTGCATTGTCATACACAATCTGACGGCAAAGGAAATGCAAATTTTTGTTCTTTCAAAATATTTCAGATATTTTTGCGGCAAAATCCAGCTTACTTTGTGAGTAAAAAACTGACATACGCAGACAATAAACGACATCCTGACGCTATCAGACGGGGGGATGAACTGCTTCATGTCAACGGAGTCACATACATAGAAGCTGATTTGAAATTGAATCATCTTCGCATCATCATGGCCATAGTTTCCCAGCTCCAACGGGCACTTCGGCTAAGGATCACACGAGGAAACGAAAGGAAGGGAGTGCCGGATGTTTTTCTGCCACCGAAAAATGAACAAGGCCTACGGGTGATGACCATTCCGGTCAGCGCTTTCCACCTAGGAGTGAGCAATGGTCAAAGGCTCCGTGAATGCCTGGATGAATTATCCCGCATTAGCGTACGCTTCCCGGAAAGCACTTTAGTCAACGAACACCGGGGAATGATTGCCGGATACGACTTTGTCGCCTATAGCCGTTCAGTGTCTGTTCTACTGCGGGAGCAGATGATTTCGCGCTTGCTGCTGGTTGAAGAAGGATACACCAGCTATTCCTATACATCGGCATTGTCCCTCAGCAACAAATACACCGTGCGTCTGTACTGGCTGGTCTGCTCGTGGCGGAATCGGGGAGGGTTTGTGCTTAGCGTAGAAGAATTCCGGCGGATGATGAATCTCGGACATTCATACGACCGCGTTGACAACATAGTCACGCATATCTTGAAACCCTCATCGGCCGAACTTAAGGCCCATTTTCCCATTTGGTTCATCTTTCGGATAATGCAGCGCGGAGAGCACAACTACATCTGTTTCAAAATAGGCTATACGGTGGATGAAACGTCTAAGACAAAAGCTATTCAGGAAGGATGGGAGTTTTGCAGGGGCCTTATGAGTGCTGCGGGTGGCCATGTTCAGGCCATAGCCGACATCTGGGTCCAGGTTGATTTCGAAGATCTTCGTTCCTTTATGGACAAACTCTCAACCCTCACAGCCGAAATCCGCATCCGGAGAAACATTGGCAACGTGGATGCCTATGTCCACGCCGCCATGTCAGTATGGCTGGCCGACTGGCTCCTGCGCTACTCGGACATCTGATTTTTCTTCTCATCTCCTCGCGCGCGTTGTTGATATATTTATTTATGCTTGTTATTGATTCTATTTGTACGGCCGAATTGACCAGTTGCGAGTAGATGATTATCAGTTACTTGTAGAGAGAATCTTGTAAAAGGCTCCTAAGCTTTGAGTAACTTTTTGCCCCGGCTCCCTAAGTTTTGAGTAGATTCCTCCTAAGTTTTGAGTAACTTCCTCCAAAGAAATGAGTAGTTTTCGAAGAAGCTCCTAAGTTTTGAGTAACTTTCTTCGAGTTCTCCATCAATCAGAGGGTTTACGAATTCCCCGCAAAGATAATCAATGCTGACGTCCCCTTCAGGGCCGTCTTTGAGCTGCAAGGTCAAGGGCCTTCGGCCTTTTGACGAAAATCTCCACCCCTGCGAGGTAGTATTTTCATCAAAAACCTTGCATCTCAAACCGCATTGATTGCCTACGCTCAAAATTCGTTAAACCCTCTAATTGATTGTATTATGAACCTTTCAGAACAAAGAAATCTCACGAAGAAGCAGATGCTTCAGGAGATGGCATCTCAGATGAGCGCTTCCGCCAGGGCAGAGATCAGAAACTTCATTGATGAGTTGGGGTTATCCCTTGTCAATGTATCCCGTTCAACCATTAACACCGCTGCCTTATGAGATGCGAACAACTCAACAAACTGGGTCTTGGACTCTCCGAAGACTGGAATGTATCCGACCTTATCCTTGCCAGCCGCAACGGTTATCTGGAAGGTTTCTCAGAAGAGCAGCTGGACAAACTGGGTGTCCTCAATGAAGCGATTACAGAGTACCTGGTATCAATCCCTGTGAGTCAGAACGTGGCTATCACCAATGCCGATCTGGCGACTTTCTATCTCTATCCGCTGATGAAGAACCTGGATCACGAAGAGAGTTACATCCTGTACCTTTCCCGCAAGAACACTATCATCAAAAGAATGAGACTGTCTGTAGGCGGCTTTACGCAGACTACCATCGACAACAAGCAGATCCTTCGTAATGCAATCCTCCTTGGAGCACAGGGTATCATCATCGCCCACAACCATCCCACCGATGACCCCAGACCCAGTAAGTCCGACGTTTTATCAACCAAGTCTTTGGAAAGGAGTTGTGCAGCCTTGGAACTGACGCTCCTTGACCACATCATCATTGCCAATTCCTCATACTATTCCTTCCAAGAAGAGAAGGTGAGCAAGTACAACAAAGAAGTCCTTAACGCCCTCGCTGCCGCTTAGCGGGGGCTTTCATATACGAAAAAGGCAGGTCATCGGGATGGATGCCTGTCCTCTTCAAGCGCTTGCGGTCATAGACCTTCTTGGATTTGTGGAGCGCCGACCTCATTGAAACCGGCCTCCCGTGCTCAGCAATCTCTTCGAGCCTTGCTGCCCTGCGGTTCGCAAGCATAAAGTCCGCCTCCGTAATCCGCAACTCCTTCTGTTTCCTATTCGGTTTCATTGTGAATGAGTTTTGTTTCACCCTATAGATGCAAAAACCATGTCGGATGTTACTGATAACGTTTAAAATGGAACCGGAGCCCCGCGTGAAAGAGGACTCCGGCCACACCTGAACGGTGTCACACCCAGGACAGTGCCAAACTGGCCTATTAGCATAAGAAATCCCGGAGCGTCGATTGTTCGCTTATACCCATTCAAAGTTCTCCTTTCCTGCACCAACCTCGAAGTGGTATTTGACGATTCCCTGGTCTATATTGGTGTAGCCGGCCATTGAGAACAAGGTTTTGGCCTCTACCTTGTTGCCGTCGTGCAGGATGAACTTGAACTTCTGCTGATTGACTGCCGTAGGAGCCAGCAAGGCCGCTTCCATCCCGGCCTTGAACCACTCGGGAGGAACGCCGTTGGATTCATAGAAATTTTCAACCGGTTTCTGGGGATGCTGCACGCCGGGGATGGTGCCATAGCCCAGGGAAATCACGCAGTGAACAACGTCACCATCGCGCAGGGTGAACGTACCGGGAATCTTCTTGTAAGTAAGCCCCACCCAGCAGGTATTCAGGCCCAGTGTCTGTGCATGCAGGACCAGCTTTTCTCCGTAGTAGCCAATCTGCTCTTCGGCGTCCTGCCCTTTGGGTCCGGCCATCACAAAGTAGTTCTTCACTCCGGAAAACTGGCCATATTTCCACATACCGGTGGAGAAGGCCTTCGGCTCATCCAGGACCAGTTGGATATTCAGACCGGCGGTAGCGTTGACTCGCTCGATTTCGGCTTTGAGTGTGGCAATCTTCGCCACTTCAATGGGCCTGTCGGTATATTTCCGCACGGAATGTCGTGCTTTTATGGCTTCCAGTTCTGTCATATTGGGTCTTATCGCTAATATGCAAATATAGTCATTTCGCTCCACAACATCAACCGAGGTCGCTCCAGTCGGGTTGTCAGCGAGCTGCCAACCCCACTTCCGCTTCACGGCGCTTGAGACCTCGACGCCGGTGAACCGTCGCCGAAGTCTCACGGGCTCCACAGACTCCGGGAGTTGGCCCGCCCGACCTTCGGCCGTTCTGTCCAGCTCCCGGAGACTGTTCCGACGCAGCGCCTCACACCGCCCTCCAGCCCGGACAAGCCGGGCAGGAAGGCTATACTGCCGGTATCAATCGACATTTCCCGACATCTTTAGACAAAGAATCGACATTCTCCGACAAGAATCGGCTACAAATCGACATGTTTCTTGGCCTTGGGATACTTGGTATCTATCAGGACGTCCAAGGCATCAGCCATCAAGTCACCGATGGAACCGGGGCATTCCAGCCCTTCGGCATCCAGCCATAGCATCAGCAGCTTGGCCTTCCGCTGGGCATCCTTGGGCAGCCAGACGGAAGCGTGCCCGGAGCTGACATCCTTTTTTCTTCTCACCTTCTTCGGGGCAAGGGATGTACGGACCTCCTCCTTCGGTTGTTCTTTCTCTTCTTCTACAGGTCTCGCGTTTCTCAGCTGCTCCCTGAAATCATCCAACTGGCTCATACTCGTAATCTCTATATTTATAGTTTTCGTATTCTGGTGTTCTCGCAATCTGGGGATTGCTAGTTCTGGTAATCTCGTAATCACAAGTTCTGAAGATTTGTAATTCTGGTAATCTTGTAATTTGGCGTTCTGTTGTTCTTGTAATCACGAGTTCTGGTAATCTCCAGTTTACCAGTTCTCGTGTTCTCGTAATCTGTAGTTCTGTTGATTACCAGAGAAAACTCCGACACAAATGTATAAGTTTTGCCTTACTTTGTCAAATTTGATTTGTCAATTTGCTGCAAAATCCCTATGTTTGCCGCACGACTTCGGGAAGGCGTGCGAGATTTGGGCGTTAGTCCAAATTGCGAGATGGGCGTTCGTGTCACGAACGCTGCCCCTCACAGGCCATCTCGTGCGCCTGACGGCGGGCATTGAAGGCTCCGAAGTCGCCTTCTGCGGGCCTTGCGGCCCGTTTGGAAGAAAATGAGTGTTTGATAGAGGAGTATGGATTGTGAGAGAGATTAGAAAACACTATGTCAATGTACGTTTTTCGGATAAGGAGTTCGAGAAACTGAACACTCTGATGCATCTGTCAGGGTTCAATAACCGCTCAAGATTTATCCGTTATTCTATCCTACAAAGGAGGGACAGGAGGCGTTTTCTCAGCCGGAACGAGGCCAATGTGGCTAAGCAGATTGAGCTGCTTCGCCTGGATCTCAAGCGTATCGGCGTGAACTATAATCAGCGTGTGAAAACGCTAAATCGCCTAGCCAATATAAAGGACAGGCAGGGAAATTCCATTGTCAATGCCCGGGACATTGAGCATGATATGTCCGAGATGAAGCGCATGATGGACGGGATGGTAAAGACCGTTGCCGATATCCGGGCATTGGTGCAGGATTCAGTAGAAGGAGATGGTGAAAAGGAAGAGGGAGATGAGAGAGAAAATGAAGATGATGCCGATTGCCCGTAAGACGGGCATCGACCAAAGTTCAACATTTAACCCAAATGCATTATGCAAACGATTTTGATTTCCGGAAACCTTGCCAAGGATTGCGAGGTTATCCAGGGGAAGGAAGCTACCGAACTGCTTCGCTTCGATGTGGCTGTCAAAGATGGCCATGACAAGGACGAAAAGCCCACCTATTACACCTGCAGGATGAAGAAGACCGGCATCGCCGAGTATCTTAAGAAGGGACGATTTGTCTCCATCCTCGGGAGCTTAAAGGTAAATGTCGTTGAAAAAGAGGACAGGACCTTTGTGAACCTGGATGTCTGGGTGAACAGCCTTGACCTGGCACCGCTCCCGAAGGAGAACTGACTGGTCAGCATCTATTCCGTCAATCTGGACCTGCTGTAATTATGGTTGTGAAAATCAATGCACCTACTCCGCACTGCTCGACCTGTCTCCAATATAATGAGAATAAGGTGGCGGAAGGAAAGGCTACAGTGGTTTACTGGCAGGGGCTCGACAACCCTGCCAAACCGCTGGAGACTTTTGATCGCTATGAGCGCGGCAGTAGGCGCTGTGAGAAACCGTCCTTCCATATGTCCATCAATCCGTCTGCGACGGACGGGATGACACAGGAGCAGGTAACGGAATTTGTCAAGGAGTTGATGAAGGGTCTGGGCTATGGAAACCAGCCCTTCATCATCTACCGGCATAACGATATCGACCGCGAGCACTACCATATCGTTTCCGTACGTGTGGATAAGGAAGGCCGGAAAATCAACGACCATCAGGAACACGCCAGATGCCAGAAGCTGCTGAAGGAACTCGCACCCAAGTACGGCTTCACCATCGGCAAAGGTGAAAAGCAAGAGGAAGGTGAGAAGAAAAAGAAGTCCGAAAAAGTGAACTACCGGCGATTCGACCCTGCCAAAGGCAACTATATGAAGCAGATTGAGGAGTTGGTAGAACAGGCAATGAAGTATCACTTTACGACCGGCGAGCAGTTCAAGATGTTGATGCGTCAGTTCGGAGTGGAAATGGATTATCAGGGCAAAGGGTGCAAGACCATAATGACTTTTGCCGGCATCAATCCCAAGGACGGAAAGAAATGCACGGCTCCTCTTCCTGCCAGGGACTTGAAGGTGCCGTCCATCGAGGAGATTCAGAAGTACATCGATGAGGCGAAGAAAGAAAAGAGGGACAAAGAGAAGCAACGTGTAGCCAACTTGGCAAGGATAGCCTTGAAACATGGCACATCAGAGTTGCACACCCGCCGCATTCTGCGAAAGCAAAACATCGGTATCGTATTCTCCCGTACAAAGGACGGGAAAATCTTCGGCGTCACTTTCATTGACCATCAGACGCGCTGCGTCTTCAAAAGCAGCGAGATCAAGGGGATTTCAGCCGGCCAGTTTGAGGAAGCCCGGATGACAAAGTGGCCGCCGGAGGACCGTGATTGGAAGGTTTACGAAGAACCGAAGGAGAAGTCGGTCTCAGAGGAGGCGGCGGAGACGCTATTGGCAGCCATGGCGGCGGAGCGCAGTCGTCGCGGCGAAGACGAAGTTATAATGCGCAGAGGAAGGCACAGATAAAGATTGAGGCGTATGGATTCAAGAACAAAACCCATGTTCTCGGCGTTCCTGATATTTGCAGGAGCGCTGACTCTGTTTATGACTTATTATGAGGCGTATCCGTTCTGGTCCGTTGTAGGATTGAGCGGCAAACTTACCGACACATTGATGCTGGGCATCTACCGGTCGGGAATCCTCCACAACTGGTGGGTTGTCCGCACTGTATGTTTGGGCTTTTGCACATTGTCCGTGATTGTACGAAGCGGCAGTTCCAAGGAAGCTCAGTGGCAGGAGATTGCCCTTCTTGTCGGGATAGGCCTTGGATTATTCTTCGGGGGAAAGTTTGCCGGAAACGGACTCCTCTATGTACTGATGACATTGTTTGGATTCGGATTGTACCTGATGGGGGCCATTTCCCTGGGCCGGGCCATTCACGCCATCGGAGCAGGTTCATTGGCCGAGGAGAATGATACTTTCCCTCAGTGCGAGAAACTTATCCAAAACCGATTCAGCATCAATATCCCTACATCCTTCCAATATGAAGGGAAGTTGCGTAAAGGCTGGATAAATGTCGTGAATCCATTCCGGGGAACGATGGTCATCGGTACGCCCGGCTCCGGAAAGACGAAATCTGTTTATGGGCCTTATATCCGGCAGATGATACAGAAAGGCTATTCGCTCTTTGTCTATGATTACAAGTTTCCGGACCTTACGAACAGTGTGATGAACGAACTACTGGATAACTACAAGGCATATGGGGATAAGAAGCCGAGGATGTATGTTGTGAACTTCGACGACCCTTTGTATTCACATCGGTTCAATCCTATCCATCCGCGCTATCTCCAGGACCCTATTGATGCAACGGAGATTGCGGAGGTGATTATGAAAAACGCCAACAAGGACAACGGAAAGGGGGATGACTTTTTCTCATTGTCGGCACGCTGCTACGTGGATATGCTCATCTGGTTTCTACGTATCTATGAGGGAGGCCGATACTGCACCTTTCCGCATCTGATTGAGTTGATGGGACAGAACTACAAGCACGTTCTGTTATTGATGGAGCAGTTTCCGGAACTGGATATCAAGCGAAACACCTTCCAGGATGCCATTACAGACCGGGCTTTTGAACAGCTGCAGGGCCAGATTGCATCGGCCCGTGTTCCGCTGAACCGCTTTGCCTCAGAAACGCTCTACTGGACGCTCTCAGGTGACGATTTCTCCCTCCAGATTAACGACCCTGACCATCCGGCCATCGTCTGCGTGGGAAATAATCCGGCACGGCAGCAAGTCTATGGGACTACTCTGGCAATGCTGATGAGTCAGCTTTTCAAGATTATCAACAGACCCGGACAAATACGCTGCGGTGTCCTTATCGATGAACTGCCCACCATCTATCTGAAGGGTCTGGACCACCTTATCAATACAGCCCGAAGCAACCACGTTGCCGTTGTTATCGGCGCCCAGGATAAGAGCCAACTGGTGAAGGACTACGACAAGAAGGAGTCTGATGTTATCTTCAATACGGTGGGAAACGTCTTTGCCGGCGCCGTCAAGGGCGATACGGCCGAAAGCCTCTCAAGATCCTTCGGCAAGACGGAGCGGGAGACCCGTTCCTATCAGGAGAGTGATACCTCAGAGCATATCACCGTCTCCTTCCAGCAGAGGGAGGTGTTACCGGCAAGTAGCATCGAGGCGCTGTCACAGGGCTCTTTCTGCGGCTACGTGGCCGATGAATTCCGCCAGAAAATCAATCCGAAGATTTTCTGTGGAGAAATCAACGCCGGAAAAGAAACAACCCACAAGGAAGAAGTCCCGCAGGTCGTTGATGCATCTGAAGAGTTTGTCAGACAGCAGGTCAGGCTGAATTACGAGCGTATTAAGGTCGAAGTCTATAACCTGTTGTATCAGGAACTGAATAAGCCAAAGGAAGCTACTGCTCCTTCTTCTTAAAGGTCCATTCAAACTCGTATCCAAGGGCAGAGGCCATCTTCTCCATATCGGAGACTTTGCAGTCATCCACGGCAAAGCGTGTGCTCATGCTTTGCCGGGAAATCCCTACGCGGCGGGCTAGTTCAGCAAGGGAGACGTTTTCATCCATCAGGTAGTCAAACACCGGACGCAGACGGAAGCCTTTCTTCGTTCCGGGAGAAAAGGGCAATCTGGTTCTTGAATTCGCAGGTACAGGGGTCTCTGCGGCATTTTTTACCGCTTCATTTTTTGCTTGGTTTTCCATCACTTTTCTTTTTCAAATTTTGGCGTTTCGGGCGCAATGCTTTCCTTTGCAATGTCAAAGCAAAACATCCGTTGTCAAAATTAACTTGACAAAGGTAAACAGAAACTTTGGTAAAACAAGCGAAAAAATGAATTAATTTCAAGCCATGTTTGAAAACCCGCTATACAACATACCACTGGAGAAGGTGCTGGAAGCTCTCGGCTCACGGAGAGGGAGGGAGAAGAACATGTGGACATCACCTATGAGGGAGGAGACAAAAGCGTCGCTTCATGTGGATCCTGTCAAGAACGTCTGGTATGACTTCGGTATCACAAGAGGCGGGACCAATGTGGACCTTGTGATGATGGTCAAGCGCTGCACCAAGCGGGAAGCATACCGCTTCCTAGGCAGACTGGTTCCGGAGCACCAACGAACAAATGCGGTGGCTAAACCGGAGGATCAAAGACCTTCCTGTTATATCAAAATTGTTCGTGATATTCAGAGCAGCTACTTGCTGCAATACCTGGAGAGCAGGAAGATTCCAGCAGAACTTGCCCGTCGCTACCTGAAGGAGATTATTATTTTCGACCCGAGCAAAAACGTACATTACACGCTGCTCGGGATTCCCAATAACGCTGGAGGATACGCAATGCGTTCACCAAGCGGAATCAAATCCACTAATAAGGCTGGTGTTACTACTATAAATAAGGAAGGGAAACTATCGAGCAAACCTTCCTCCAGCAAAGTGGCTGTTTTTGAGGGAATTTTTGACTTCCTATCCTGGAGAGTGATGCAAAGCAGCGAACTACCCAGTTGCGATGTCGTTATCTTGAACTCTGTCAACAATCTGAAAAAGGCTGCCGAATACCTGAACCAGCACGATGGGGCGACTTGCTTCCTGGACAACGATGCCGCTGGTGAGCGCTGCTATCAGAGTATTCACGATTTGATGAAAGGTAAGGACGTTATTGATATGTCCGACCTCTATGGCGATTACAAAGACATCAGTGAAATGCTGGAGCGGTCTCGGGGATACTCAGCAAATATGACAATGACACCACGCTTATGAAAGATCATAATGAAACACAGGAGTCTAATCTTTCTGTGCTGATTAAGGCTCTTACATCGGCATTCAACCTCACGCTCAGGGTATACACAGTAGAAAAACTCGCCAACCTTTTGGGGGTCAGCGAGCGTACTATTCGCCGTTATAGGGAGGATGGTTATTTGTCTTATACCAAAGTTGGGGATAAGTACTATTTCTCAGATGATGATGTGAGGGAATTCTTGATGAACAATCACTTCGAGTCTTTCAAGAAACAACGGGGCCATCGTTGACGCAGCCTGGTTTGGAAGAAAAATTAAATGGCATCTTCTCCATCACGGCGTTGTCCAGCGTCTGGTCCAGGAACTGGGCATAGACCCTCTCAGTAATAGAAGATGTCGAATGGCCAAGCAGCGTGCTAATCATGTGAACATCCATTCCATTGTTCAGGGCCTGAACGGCAAAAGAATGCCTAGCTACGTGCATGGTCAGTGTAAAAGGCAACTTCATTTTCTCACCCCATGCCCGCAAGCTTGTTTGAAAATTACGGTTCTTGGCTTTCAGCGTCATGTCAAGCTTTGCCGCGTCTGCAAGATTGAAATCTTCCGGAAGGCAATTGAATACAAATCTGGGATTTTTGTCCAGTTTCTTGTATTTTTCCAAAATCTCTATTGCTTCGTCACACAAAGGTACGCGGAGACGTTTCTTTGTCTTGACAATCTTTTTGACTAGTTCGCGCGTTTCCATGTCTATTTGCGACCATTCGAGCGTTACAAGATCTGAAACGCGCAAACCGCATGCGTAATAAGAAAACAAAAAAATGTCCATGATACGATGGCGACGGACATCTGTGGTCTCTTTGTAAAAAGAGCGGAACTGTTGAATCTGCTCTTCTGTAAGATAACGGACAACCCTTTCGTGGTCTCCTTCATTCTCGTATTGACGTGAATTGATATCGAAATACGCCTGGCCAATTGCCGTTGAGATTCTGGCATCCAAGAGTCCATTATCAGAAGCATAACGAGAAGCAAGGATGATGGGAGCTATTTTTTTATTAATAGCATCTTTGGATGTCATATGCTTTTCATTAAGATTGTACTCCTTATATTTCTCAATGAGAGCTACAGTTACGTTACTGACACGGGGTTCAGGGATTCTTTTCTCAGCAAGGAATTTCCGGAAATTGCGGATACTAAGCTGGGCGTTGTAGTAAGTGGAATAGCTCAATTTCCCATTCTCATAACGCATTTCATTATACTTATCGGCAAAGTCAACGAAATTGGCATCCTTACCCATATTATTGTAGTCACCTTTGACAATAGACCTAAGAACTTCAACTGTAATGATGTCATCACATGCTTGTAATTCACTGTCGATCTTTGATTTGAAAGCGGCGAGCTTCTTATTGAGCCTCGTGGCATCCGGGCATTTTGCCCTTACTTCCTGCTTAGCTGCGTTCCAATTGTCGGGGTGAAGGAAAATGCCGGTGGACCGATAAACGGGTACGGAGTCCAAGACGTACTGGATATTCAATGCTCGTTCACCACTTGGATTTGGACCGTTCCTAAAGACAAATCGGCCTCGTGGAGTATCTGACTTAACTTTTCCCATAGCATATACTTTTTGCAAATATACTTCTTTTATACATTTTTTCCAAACTTACTAGTCAAGTTTTTAGTAAGTTTATTTGTCCACATGCGGCCGTAGAATACCGTAGGAGGCCGATGGCGAAAATGTCAAAAACAATGCTAATAAGCGAAAAAAAGCGCCCTAAAACAGGGCGCTCAATTCGTTAAATCGCTTATTTTCAATTATTTCGCCAAATTACTAAAGCATGGCAAAATAGCAGAAAACGTCTTAATATTCTTCCTCGTTCCACATGAAGTCCTCTTTGGTGGGATAGTCCGGCCAGATGTCTTCGATGGATTCGTAGATTTCTGCGTTGTCGTCG
>Ga0310691_10004492_pt1 | contig 15680 bp, 18 predicted proteins | sample 176DNAGHGlowgp2_FD_203887 | JGI IMG/M metagenome (GOLD analysis project Ga0310691, IMG submission 203887) | Sheep rumen microbial communities from Palmerston North, Manawatu-Wanganui, New Zealand - 1766 DNA GHGlow gp2 (v2) (version 2) | ecosystem: Host-associated > Mammals > Digestive system >...
TTCTATGGAGATGAATCGAATAGACTCTCTAATAGCAAATCGCGGTGTTTTTTATGACGATCAAGCATGCAACGGCTTTTTCAGCTATTGCGAAAATGAACTAACTCTTACTGATGGAACTCCATTAAATCTTCTCGATACATTTAAATTGTGGGCCGAGCAGATATTTGGCTGGTATTACTTCGTCGAAAGAAGTGTATGGGAACCGGATGCCGATGGTCATGGTGGGCACTATGTTAGGAAGATGATTAAAAAGCGTTTGGTGAACAAGCAGTATTTGATTGTTGGACGAGGCGCTGCGAAATCTATGTATGGATCATGTATTCAAAGTTACTTTTTAAACGTAGACACATCAACGACACACCAAGTAACAACTGCTCCAACAATGAGACAAGCTGACGAGATCTTGTCTCCGATCCGTACTTCGATCACTAGAGCCAGAGGTCCTTTGTTTCAATTTCTAACGGAAGGATCTCTTCAAAACACAACTGGATCCAGAGCCAATCGTCAGAAATTAGCGTCAACAAAAAAGGGAATCGAGAACTTTCTTACGGGATCTCTTTTAGAGATTCGTCCTATGAGTATCGATAAACTTCAGGGTCTACGATGCAAAGTTGCAACGATAGACGAATGGCTTTCGGGTGACATAAGAGAAGATGTGATGGGTCCTCTTGAGCAAAGCGCTTCTAAGCAGGACGACTGGCTTATCGTTGCCATGAGCTCTGAGGGAACGGTTCGTAACTCTGTAGGTGACACGATCAAAATGGAATTAGAGAGTATTCTTCGAGGAGAGTATGTGAATCCTCACGTGTCGATTTGGTATTACAAACTTGACAGTGTTGATGAGGTTGCTGATCCGTCCATGTGGATCAAAGCTAATCCAAATCTTGGCAAAACTGTAACGTATGAGACGTACCAATTGGATGTCGAGAGGGCAGAGCAGGCACCAGCAACCAGAAACGATATACTCGCTAAAAGATTTGGCATTCCCATGGAAGGTTATACGTATTACTTTACATACGCTGAGACTATTCCCCATAGTCACAGAGATTATTGGGAAATGCCATGTGCTCTTGGGTGTGACCTTTCTCAGGGTGATGACTTTTGCGCATTTACGTTCTTGTTTCCTTTATCGGACGGAAGATTCGGAGTTAAAACTAGAAACTATATTTCAGAGCTAACTTTGATGAAACTTCCAGCTGCAGCAAGACAAAAGTATGACGAATTTATGGACGAAGGAAGTCTTATAGTCTTAAACGGAACTATCTTAGACATGATGGAAGTATACGAGGACTTAGATCATCATATTTCAGAAGTTGGATATGACGTCAGGTGCTTTGGTTACGACCCATATAATGCGAAGGGTTTTGTTGAACGATGGGAAGGAGAAAATGGACCTTTCGGCATTGTCAAAGTAATTCAGGGCGCAAGAACTGAGTCTGTTCCATTAGGAGAATTAAAGAAACTATCAGAAGAACGAATGTTGTTATTTGACGAGAAGTTAATGTCTTTTGCTATGGGCAATTGTATTACTCTCGAAGATACTAATGGTAATCGCAAGTTGTATAAGAAACGTAGAGAAGAAAAGATTGATGCTGTGGCAGCCATGATGGACGCTTTCGTGGCATATAAGTTAAATAGGGAGGCTTTTGAATGAATAGCTATTTGTATCACCATGGAATTCTTGGCCAGAAATGGGGCGTAAGACGATTCCAGAACAAAGATGGATCTTACACTTCTGCTGGAAAAAAAAGATATTCGAGCGGATTTGACGCTAAAAAGTATAAAGAAGAGAGAAAAAAGTATTTAATTACAGAAGAGAACAAGAATAAGCTCGGAGCTTCATTAAGGGCTAGGAATGATGCATGGATCATTAAACGTGATTTGCGGCGAGTGGATCGTGCTGCTAATAGGCAAGATAAGATCGAATTGAAGATGAAAGAAAGCAAAGTGGCTGGCAATGCTGCTAAATCGGCCAAGCTTGCTGAAAAATGGATGAACGAACAACGGAAAATCAATGTCGTGGATATTGTATTTAAAAATTTCGACTATGTTTCCGATAAAGCATACAACCGTGATTTATTTGTTGGTGGAACTACTTCTTTATTCGGACTTCCGGGAGCTATTATAGGATCTCTTGCCTACGATGCTTTAGACAAGGCTATTACCGGGGAAAATATGTACACCATTAGTGCTAAGTATGACGTAGAAGCTAGAGAACAAGCTGCGAAGGACTACGAAGAAAAATTCAAGAATAAATAAAGGAGGATGGATCGGATTAGAGAGCTTTATCACCATGGAGTTCTTGGCCAGAAATGGGACGATCCTCATGGCGGTCGTGATGTCGAAATGAATGGGACCACGCAAGTTACAGGGCTTAGAGTAAGGACGATTTACGGCTCTGGCCCTGCAAAGTGGCTGGAAGTCGGTTACACATATGTCGCCCAATGGTATGAATAAGAAGCATAGGAGGACTTATATTTATGGCAGATAACAAATATGGACTTGAGCCCGAAGAATGGGCGGATCTCAAAACGAATTTCCCGGAATACTACAAAAACATTGTCATCGAGAATCAGCAGAGCGGAGGTTCTAACGGACAGTTTGCCAAAGTAAAAGATTTAAATTTTAAAGGTGCAGTAACAAGAGAAGATAGTAATTATTTAATTCCCTTCGATGTTGATTTAGAAGTCGGCAGACGATACGTAATTAAAGATTTAAAAATACACACCAAATACCATCTATTAGACCAACAGGCCAACCCAACAGAAACGCTTGAAGATACGTTTGAATTAAAGGCTTTTGATTTTGTTATGCCTGATGATGATAAATATATTCAAATTTACGAAGACCAGTCTCACGATGGCATTAGAATAGTTTCCCTTAATATAGTGGAAGGCGAATTAGAATTAAGTGTGTTCTGCTATCCGACCCCTTCCAATACGGAAGAAGTTCCCTTTGATATAAGCGCAGAAATTATCACAGGACAGGGGAACGGCTTCTTTCAGCCTGCTACAATCGTCCCTTCTGTTTCGTGGGCTGGCACTTATACCGATAACAACAATGGCGAATATTTTTATAAAGTTCCGTTATTTAAATGGATGTGGGATGACTATTCTCGGTGTCCGATTTGTTTTGATTCTTTAAAGATTAGAAAGACTGTGGAGCAAGAGGAAACTGTAGAGTATACAATTCCAATTAATAGAGTTCTTGATGGTAGCGAAAGTATAGACAGTACACGATGCATTATGTGCGAAGATGCCGACGATGGTTCTATTTACTATTTCACGGAGCGCACCGATAATTCGGGTGCGGAAGCCCATTATGAAATTGATGGATTTGTTCTTTATGTTCCATCCGATGCGTTCACTATGGCTACTCGTGCACTCGATTAATTAGATTGTTCGAAGGAGAACTTATATTATGGCAGAAAATGAAAATGTTTTAACTGAAGAACATCCTTTCGGTATCGAACCTGAAACATATTCTGAACTGGAAACAAACCATCCTAAACTGTATAAAAACACAGAAAGCGGTACTTCAACCGTTCCAACTGGAAATCCGTTTGATGGAGAAACTGGTGGCGGTGTTGAATACGAAACCCGTGAGCTGATAGTTACGAACAGCACAAGTGCGTTTATTGGCTTAGGTTTCACAAGCAATGCGAATGGGAAAATTAGATTTTCAATGGTTAATACACTTTCAAAAAACAAAACAAAGATATTTAAACCCATCGCATCACAAAAAACAACTACGCAATACACTGCACAATATATTGTATTGAGTGCAGATACCGGATCAATTTCCACAATTACGAGCAATATAGATGGTGTGGAGTTCTACGAAATGCCTTTTAGCGACACGAAAAGTTATTATCTTTTAAAAATTCCTGCAACAGAGGTTAAAGACATTACAATCACAATTAATTAAAAAAGGATAACTGATATTTATGGATGTAAATGAAGTTTTAACCGAAGAACATCCTTTCGGTATTGAACCTGAAACATATTCTGAACTGGAAGAAAACCATCCTAAACTGTATAAAAACACAGAAAGCGGAACGTCTACGGTACCAACTTGGAATCCGTTTGACGGAGAAAGTGGCGGTGTTGAATATACGTTGCGAAAGATAACGTTCGTAAACAATAGAGGCGCTGGCACTTTAAAAAACGCAGTCAAAATCTACAAAAACGTTTTGATAGTAGCCGTAGCAATAATAACTGGCGGTGGTAGAACGGTTGAATGCGAGATACTTGCATCGAACCGGAGCGCATCATCAGGCAAATATGCAAAACAGTATCTCGTTTTTAATGGATACGATGCGGACTTAACATTTACCGGCGATTATGTCAGGCTTGCAGGACACGACAACAAAAATTACATCGTTGCAATCGATACATGCCCAGATAAAGACATTACAATCACAATTAATTAAAAAAAGAGGACTGATATTTATGGCAGAAAATACATACAGCTTTAAGCCTGAAGACTATGATGATATTAAAACGAATCATCCGCAGTTGTATAAAAACCGATCTTCCGGAAAAGCTCCTAACTTAGAGTTGGTCAATAAAGAGACTGAAGGTGGCGGTTCTTCTAGTGGTGGTGAACTGGTTTTGATCGCGCCAGAACAGACAGTTACTCCTGTGTATGATGAAGAAGCCGACGAATATGTTGCAAAACTAAATGCGGATGTATCCAAGCTGACTTTTTTACCTCACGAAACATTGCGTGTAACGCTTGATGGCGAAGTACATGGTAACGTGGTGCTTTATTCCCAAATTGATGGATGCGAGATTTCTGATAGCGTCGAAACATGGTGGTATGGCAACATCATTACGTATAAGTCGAATGAATTATATCTCTATGGCTTTGAGGGAACGACAACTGTAAAAATCGAAAGACTTCCTGTCAAATACATGAATGTGTTTGAAATGAGTATTGTTACAAGTGGGAGAGAGCCTACATTCAACCGTAGTCTTGAAGATTTTGATCAGTATTATAGAAACAATGTAAATAATGGCGTGGCAATTCTGCTTGAAACTATTGACGATGATTATACTGCAAAAACGTACTACGACGTTGATTTATATGCTGACAGCAACAACCACAACGGTTATATGCTTTACTTAAGATCACTTACATATTATGGACGAAATCAGCGGGGGAATTACGTTCGGATTGTCAAAACTGGTGCAATTGGTTGGACTACTAGCGTACCTGAACAATTAAACGATTATACATTGGTTTTAGTCCAGCCGACTACTCCGAATTGAAATTAGGTTATTCAGCCGATGGTTTAGATTATAGCATTTCGTAAAAGGAGGACTTATATTTATGGTCGATAACGAAGTTTTAACCGAAGAACATCCTTTCGGTATTGAACCCGAAACATATTCTGAACTGGAAACAAACCATCCTAAATTGTATAAAAACATCGAAAGTGGAACTTCGACAGTTCCGACCGGAAATCCGTTTGATGGAGGTAACTCCGGAGGTGACGGCAAAGGAGTAGAATTTGTAAGACTGACCATGGTCTTCGACGGACTTAGCGAACGACTTACAGAACAGTATCCAGCAGCTTCTGGTGGAGAAGTATACTTTGGAGGCTATACCCCAGGTAGTTTCTGGAGCCCAGAATTAGGTTCATATATGTGGGAGTCGCAATTTGTTTCATCAGATACTACTAATACTTTAGACATATATGTGCCAAAAGATTCATTCGGACAGTTTAGGGTTTATTGGAATGAGGAATCGGTTGACCTTGTTCCCATGTTCGTTATGAGTATTAGTGTTTACGGAAGTGGCGGAAGTAAGATCGAAACTTCATTTAAACTTAAGATTAAATCATGGGATAGTGGGCTAGAGGTATCTGATGTCGGCACTTCGGGATCGCGTTTAGCATTCATCCGATCAGATACAGAAATCCATTTCGAAATCGATATTGATATTTAAGGAGAAATAAATGGAACCGTTTTTCGCTCTTTTCTTAATCTCGATTACGATCGAGGGAACCGTGACTTATATTCGTACATGGTTCGTTGACAATCACTTCCAGTGGCAGCAGGCAGCTGCTTGCGTACTGGGTATCCTCTTAGCAATTGTATACAAGCTTGATTATATTTCCTTGTTCGATGTCACAACGACTGTTCCGTACGTAGGAAACATTCTCACTGGTATCGCAATTTCCAGAGGTTCAAACTATCTCTTTGACTTACTTAAGCGCATCATGAACTACAAGAGTGAGCTTACGGTCGCTGATATTCAAGAAGAAGAGATGAAGGGGTAATCCCTATGAAAAAATTTAGAGAGTACAATACTGATATTTATGTACAAGAGCAAGGCGGGTCTAGTATCCGCCTTTTACAATCCAATGCTAGGACGGCGCTCTCTACTCTCTATTCTAATGAAGGTCTTGTTCGTACCTTAATGAACTGCTCATATTTTACTTCCACATACGTTCTAGGTCGAAACCAAGGTGACATGTATAATGCCACACATTCTGATGACGAAGTATATTGCGATGTAGCCATTAAAAAGGACGGGACCTTTAAAGCCGGTCAGTTGCACTCCTGGGATTTCCAGAATGATGTTGTTTGTGGATTCTCGCCGTGTGCCATCCTTGTTAACGAGGGGAAGGATGTCCAACTTATTTCCGAAGCATTCTACGCGTCTTCCAAACTTGACGTAAAAGAGCCACTTTCAGCATTCGCGATCCTCGATACGGGCGAATGCGTAATGATGGTGTGCCATGGTAGAACCACAAACAACGCCGGCCTTACTCCATTAGAGTTCAGAGAATTCGCCAGGAAGCATTACGACAACCTTAACGTGTTTGCCATCCTTGATGGCGGTGGATCAGCTGAACTGATCGTTGATGGTGATATTCAGTTTACTCCTACTGATGGTAAAGAGCGACCGATGTTTAATGGCATTGCGTTTGTCGAAGAATACAAGCAGAGACCGTTCATGTCGAGAAGAGCACGTGCAGGTGTCGACAAGAACCCGTTGTTCTATGGCTCCAAGTTTCAGCCATATCAGAAGAATCCTCTCCCAAACTGTGTTGCAATGGCAGCTGGTAGATCTACAGAGATCGCAGGTAATACGATCCTAAGAGAACTCCCATCCGGCAATGCAGTTGACTGGTTCACAGATTCAAAATGGGAGAAAGGAACTAAGCCAAAACCAGGTGCTGTCCTTGTTTGGTCAGGAACACTTGGCCATGTAGCAGTAGTAGAAGTTGACACAGGCACTTCGCTGATAATTTCGCAGTCTAATTACACTCGTAAGGACCCTGCAACAATAGATGCCAACATCTACCAGTCGATTGAGATCCCGTATCCTGTAGTTGGCAAGATCACACCGAAGATTGGTCTTAAATTCTTAGGCTATCTTTACAATCCGCATGTCGCTGATATTCGTAAAGCAAGAGACCCTAAAGTCGACCAGGTTGAAGTTCTTTCCGGAAGTCTGAGAGCAAGAGATGCTGCAGACGGTAACTGGTATAGAGGTCGTTTCGTTGCGCCGGGTGTCTACAATGTATTAGACAAAGTTGAGACAGCAGGATATTTGTGGCTTAAGCTTTGGGACGGCTTCTGGATCGCGTCGAACGATGCAGAAGGTTGGACCAAAATTTACCCCGGGGAAGAAATTCCGGAACCAATTCCAGAACCCGAGCCGTTACCGGATGGTAAGGACGAACGAATCAAAGAATTGGAAGCTGATATTCAGAGGTTACAAGGTGAAATTGCTGTTCGAGATGGAAAGATCGAAGAAGCAAATAGTCTTATCACATTGCTGAATAAAAAACTTACTGATATTCGCGAAATTGTAAAGGAGGTATAGCCATGAACCCATATGATTTGCCGTTAAGCACATTTGCGGCATGGGGCGCTGCCTTCTTTGGCTTTGGTGCAATTGCGTGGAAAGTGATTATATTTTTCTACAACAAAGTATTCAAACCCAAAGACGATGCAGAGGCTAGGTTCAAAGCCATCGAGGATCAGCTTAAGAACATGAATAAGAAATTAAGCGACGACCTTGAAACATTAAAGAGCCACGAGCATCGTATCAATGATCTTGAAGGGCGTATGCATGACTCCGAAAGTGACAGGGATGATATTCATGAGGCCAATCGTGTAATAATCACAGCCCTTCAAGGTATTCTCGATGGCTCCGATGAAGCCAAAGCAAATGCGAAGACAGAAGTTAATAATTTCTTAAAAAGTAAGATTTAGGAGGATATTTTAAATAATTATGGTTAAAAAACTGTACGACGCTGACCCTGAACCCGGGGCAGGAGAAGAAGAAACAGTAGTAACCAACAAATGGGTTCCGCATAACGAACGCGAACAGCAGCTCTATGAGTATCAGGAAAATGTCAAAACAGCTGATCAGGAAGCTGAAGCATGGGGCAATAAGAGCACCAAAGAGTTCCTTGAAGAGCATTCCAATCTTCTTGGCTCTCCGATGCTTGATGATGACCATAAGCAGTTTGTTCCGGAAACTGGTGGTGGTTCTAGCGAAACTTATGACGATGTTCTCAACCTTGCAAAAATCGAGGGAACAAGTCAATACACCACCGACATTACATGGAGTCAGTTTAAAGAAAGATTTTTTTCGGAGTATGGTGATATAGACCGTGATAAAAAGTTTGGTGTCAAAGTCGATGGCAAAACGTACTCTATTCAGTTTCTTTACTACGACAATCCTTATCTTTATATTGGTTGGAATATGCCTACTTACGCATATGGTGGTGATAACGTCCTAACTGTCTATTATGATGTTAAAAAGTCGGTTAGCCTAGTGGATAATGAAGTGATCAAATTCAATTATCACACATACTATGTTGATGCCCAGCTGGGAGATTAAACAATGGAACAGTTCTTTGCTCTTTTTAAATGAGTTCACATACATCGAATAAGGAGGACTTATATTTATGGATGTAGACAACGTCAATCAGAATGAAGAAGAAACAGTAGTAACCAACAAATGGGTTCCGCATAACGAACGCGAACAGCAGCTCTATGAGTATCAGGAAAATGTCAAAACAGCTGAGCAGGAAGCAGCAATTTGGTCAGGATTTCAGGGTCCAACGGAAATGACAAAAGAGTTCTTAAATGAACATGTTAACATCCTCGGTAGCCCTATGCTCGACGACGATCATAAGAACTATGTTCCGGACAGAACTTCTGGTGGTGGAAGTGGAGTAGATATTTTTGAACTGTACGCTTTACCGTATTTCGAAGGAGGAGCACCAAATTCGGAAGGCAAATTCTTCATTACGACGGTTTATCCGTATTCTAGAGCAACTACTTATGAAGAAGTATTGGCCGGAGCAAAAACGGGCCAAGAGATTTATGAAATTGTTAAACAGCCGCAGGAGTACAGCGTGCCGCTTAACAAGCCAGTCATGTTGCATAATGGTTCGCAAAACCTATTTGTGGATGTTGGCATGGATAGATCCGGAATTTATTATATTGTTGGGCATACGCTTCAGGTTACCGCAGCCGGAATTAGTTTCACTGACTCAAACTCTATTAATGCCACGGTCGATCCTGTGTACACGATTTTCGCATTTGATGAAGAAAGAGGTTTCTGGTACACGGGAATTTCAACTGGCACCAGATAATGGCTAGTAATAAAAAGAAAGGACCCTTCGGGGTCCTTTCTTTCTAATGTTTACACGGCTTATATTTTTTCCGAAGATGAAATCACTCAAACTTATATTCTCGATAAAACATGGAGAGAAATCACGGATATGTTGCCAAATGGTTTGGTAGCAATTAGAGCAAGTGTAGAAGATGGGCAGACACAATCTTATCTTTTAGGTGGAACAAATGTATATATGACGTAGAAGCTAGAGAACAAGCTGTGAAGGACTACGAGGAAAAATTCGAGAATAAATAAAGGAGGATGGATCGGATGAGAGAGCTTTATCACCATGGAATTCTCGGAATGAAATGGGGTATAAGACGTTACCAGAACCCAGACGGTACTTTGACCGAAAAAGGGAGAAAACGTTATGACAAAGTTGCGAACTCCAGTATTGCTAGATTTAGGCAAAAGCGCCAAGCTATACGCTTAACAAAGCAAGATAGAAACATGTCGAAAGCTGCCGCAAAGAGATATTCAAAAAACGCTGATGAAGCTTATGACGCCATGAAAGCCGGTGGCAAAAAACTTTTTTCAAGGAAATGGAAAGACGTTGATGCCCACATTTCATACGAGCAAAATAGAGCGCTTGCTGATAAGTATTTGGATAGATCAAACGCTATGAAAAAACGGCTTTCGGATCTGAGGAGCAATCAGTTGCAAGCAGGAAGAGACTTTATTATCCAAACTGATATCAATATTGGCGGAGGTCCTTTTATTGAAAGACGGTATGTCGGCAAGAAACCTATAACTGTTGATCCTAGCGCAGTTACTGGGAATCGCATTACTTTGCATTACCAAGGCAAGCATTAATTTTTTAAAGGAGAGAAATTCAAAATGGGTTTTGTTGACAGACTTCAGCATGCCTGGAATGTCTTTCTCAATCGGGATTTGGAAGATGAATACGATGTAATTCCAAGGCATTTGGAGTATGGTGGATATTCTTATCGTCCAGATCGAATGCGTTTTTCTAGAGGTAATGAGAAAACCATCGTTACCTCTGTTTACAATCGTATCTCTACGGATGCATCTGCGATTATGATTCAGCACGTTAGGCTTGATGATAACGGGCGTTTTAAAGAGATCATCGATTCTGGATTGAACAATTGCTTGACTCTTTCTGCCAATACTGATCAGACAGGGAGAGCTTTTATTCAAGACGTAGTTCAATCCATGCTAGATGAAGGATGTGTGGCAATTATTCCGACTGACACATCCGTGTATCCAAAAACAGGATCCTATGAGATAAATGAACTCCGAACGGGAAAGATCATTCAGTGGTATCCACAGAGTGTTAGAGTCGAGATTTATAACGAAAATTCTGGAAAAAAACAAGAGGTAGTTGTGCCCAAATCGTTGGCCGCTATTATTGAAAATCCATTTTACTCCGTTATGAACGAGCCAAACTCAACATTTAAAAGATTAATACATAAACTTAATCTTTTAGACTCTGTGGACGAAATCGCTAGTTCAGGGAAGTTGGATCTGATCATACAGCTTCCCTATGTTATTAAAACTCAGTCGAGGCGGGAACAAGCAGAGAATCGCCGAAAAGACATTGAGACTCAGTTGTCCAGTTCCAAATACGGTATTGCTTATACAGATGGGACTGAACATATCACGCAGTTGAATCGACCTGTAGAGAACAACCTTATGACTCAGATTGAATACCTGACGAGTATGCTGTACAGCCAGTTAGGGATCACTCAAGCCATTATGGATGGGACTGCAGACGAAACAATTATGCTAAACTACTACAACCGTACAGTCGAACCAATTATCTCAGCGATTGTAGATGAGATGAAACGTAAGTTTCTTACGAAGACTGCTCGCTCGCAAAAGCAATCCATCTTGTTCTTCAGAGATCCGTTCCGACTTGTCCCGATTTCGAATCTTGCTGACATTGCCGACAAGTTTACTCGAAACGAGATTATGTCCTCTAACGAAATTAGACAAATTGTCGGTATGAAACCGTCAGAAGATCCGAAAGCGGACGAACTTAGGAACAAGAACATTAGCCAGTCTAAGGAAGAGATTAAAGCGAAACTAGGCGGTGAAACCGAAGAACAAGAAGAGGAGGTAAAAATTCAAAATGGCTAAAAAATACGATTTTAGCGGATGGGCTACACGGAATGATTTACGTTGTTCTGACGGTCGTGTGATTCGTCAGGATGCTTTTAAAGACAATGATGGCCAAGTCGTGCCTCTTGTCTGGAATCACCAGCACACCGATCCGCTTAATGTTCTCGGGCATGCTTTACTCGAAAACAGGCCTGAGGGCGTTTATGCCTATGGTTGTTTCAACGACACCGAACAGGGTAAAAACGCACGTTCGCTTGTGCAGCATGGAGACATTACGGGGCTTTCTATCTATGCGAATAACCTTAAACAGCAGGGCAGTAATGTCATGCATGGATCTATTCGCGAAGTAAGTCTTGTTTTGGCAGGAGCAAATCCTGGCGCATTCATTGACTCGGTCATCGCCCATGGCGAGGATAACAGCGAAGAAGCAATTATTTACACCGGCGAAGAAATTACACTTTCCCATGCCGAAGAAGAACCGAAAAAGGAGGAAAAACCTGTGGCGGAAGAAAACAAAAAAGAAGAGAACGCTAAAGAAGAAACTGTCGCCGACGTATTTAATACGCTTAACGAAAAACAGAAGAAAGTAGTTTATGCGTTAATCGGCGAGGCATTACAGTCCAAAAAGACAGACGACAAAGATGACGACGATGAGGAGGAGGAAGAATCTGTGAAGCACAATGTATTTGAATCTGATATGACCAACGACAACGATGTCCTTAGCCATGCCGACCAGGAACTTATTATTAAAGACGCAAAGAGACTTGGTTCCTTAAAGGAATCTTTCCTCGAACACGCTGATGAATACGGTATCGAGAACATCGACTACCTGTTCCCGGAAGCAAAAGAAATTAACGGTGGTGCACCGGAATTTATCAAGCGTCCTAACACTTGGGTAACAAAGGTTATGGGCGCTGTCCATCACACACCGTTCAGCCGTATCAAATCTGTATTCGCTGATATTACTGCTGACCAAGCACGTGCTAAAGGTTATCTGAAGGGCAAACTCAAGAAGGAAGAAGTATTCTCTCTCTTAAAGAGAACAACTACTCCGCAGACTGTTTACAAGAAACAGCGTCTCGATCGTGATGATCAGATTGACATCACTGACTTCGATGTCGTTGCTTGGCTGAAGACTGAAATGCGTATGATGCTGGACGAGGAACTCGCTCGTGCATTCATGTTTGGTGATGGTCGTCTGTCTTCCGATGATGACAAGATCAACGAAACCAACATCCGTCCGATCATCAGCGATGCTGATCTGTACACGATCAAAGTTGATGTTGAAACTGGCGAAACTGAAGATGCTACTGCGAAGAACATCATCCGTGGTGCTATCAAGGCTCGTAAGGACTACCGCGGTTCCGGCAATCCGACTCTGTATGTTGGCGAAGAATGGCTGAGCAACATGCTTCTCCTGGAAGACAACCTCGGTCATGCAATGTACAAGACCGAAGCCGAACTCGCGACCAAGATGCGTGTTAAAGAAATCGTTGCAGTACCAGACGAAATCATTCCGGAAGGATTCTACGGTGTAATCGTCAACCTGACCGACTACAATGTTGGCGCTGATAAGGGCGGTTCAGTCAACATGTTCGATGACTTCGATATCGACTACAACCAGATGAAGTACCTCATCGAAACACGTTGCTCTGGCGCTCTGACAAAGCCGTATTCTGCTATTGCTCTTCGTGTATCGGAAGGCAGCAACTAAGAAATTCAAAATGGGGGTAAATCATAGTGGCTAAGTGGGCTGGAAAGATAGGGTTTGTTCATACAGAAGAAACATTTCCCGGAGTTTGGGCGGAAATAGTTGAAGAACATCTCTATGGAGGCGATTTTTTAACTAATAAGACTGGCTGGCAGGCTGCTTCAGATCAGGTAAACGACAATGTTCGAATCAATCATCAAATCAGCATTATTGCCGATTCTTATGCCACTATGAACCTGTCCATGATCCGTTATGTCGAGTTCCTTGGGAATAAATGGAAAGTAACTGATATTTCCATCGAATACCCGAGACTCGTATTAAGCATTGGGGGTGTGTATTCTCATGGCCAGCAGACTGAATCTGCATGACGAGCTGAAAGAAGTGCTCGGATCTAATTACGTTTATTACCAACCCCCGGAAAGCTTTAAACTTAGGTATCCGTGTTTTGTCTACAAACGTGAACAAGTAGATCAGAAGTATGCAGACAATTATACGTATACGCATAAACATCGTTATACAGTTACTTATATCGATCTTGATCCCGATAATAACATCGTAGAACGTATGATCGATCATCACTTTATGTACTTGAGTGTTAGTAGAGGATTCGTTTCGGATGGACTCTACCATCAAGTCTTTGAAATTTATTATTAATTAGGAGGATATTTATGGCTAAATTAGTATGGGATGCTACCGCTCAGCATTTATATGAAACTGGTACTGACAGAGGCGTCCTTTATCCGACTCTTACCGATGGTACGTACACAACCGGTGTAGCTTGGAACGGTCTCACTGGTGTTGATGAATCTCCAGATGGTGGTGATGCCAACAACATCTACGCAGATAACATCAAGTACCTGTCTCTTCGTGGCACCGAAGAATTTAAGGGTTCTATCAAAGCATACACTTATCCGGACGAATTCGCCGAATGTGATGGTTCTAAAGCTATTGCTACTGGTGTATATGCTGCCGGTCAGACTCGTAAAGCATTTGGCTTCTCTTACCGCACTCTTGTCGGTAATGATGTAGCTGGCACCGACTATGGTTACAAGATCCATCTTGTATATGGTGCTACAGTTTCTCCGTCTCAGAAATCTTATCAGACCGTCAATGATTCCCCGGAAGCAATTGAATTCTCTTGGGATTTTGAGTCTACTCCGGTATCCGGAACTAACCTTCCGAAACCGACTTCTCATTTAACGATCGATTCCACAAAGGTTCCGGCCGCCGCTCTTACTGCCATCGAGAATGCTCTGTATGGCACTAGCGAAGCTGAACCGAGACTTCTTCTTCCGGATGAAGTAGTGGCGGAAGTAGCGAAGGTGGCTACTTCTGCTAATCCTGCTAATCCTGCTCAAGAGTAAATTATATTTTTAGAAAATAGTCGTTTAAAGGGGCTTGGGCTTATTTCCTAGCCCCTTTTACATTTATGTAAAGGAGAAAAACATGTACAAAAAGACAGTTACGTACACCGATTACAATGGCGTAGAAAGAACAGAAGACTTTTATTTCAACTTAACTAAGGCTGAACTTATGGAAATGCAGTTATCTACTTCCGGAGGCTTAGATGAAACGCTTAAAGCAATTATTAAAGCAAAAGATATTCCGGCATTAGTCAAGATCTTTAAAGAACTTGTCATTAAAGCTTACGGCGAGAAGAGTCCGGATGGTAAACGTTTTATCAAGAGCCCGGAGATCTCTGCCGCTTTCCAGCAGACTGAAGCTTACTCTGATATTTTCATGGAGTTAGCAACTAACGATAAAGCTGCCTCCGATTTTGTGAACGGCATCGTTCCTGCTGAATCTCGTAGAGAAATGAACAAGCAGGAAATGGAAGAATTCGTTAGAAACATGTAAGGAGGATTCTTGAATGCTTCAGATAACTATTCCTGGAGGAGAGCGATACGACGAGCAGAAAGAGGAGTTCGTTGTTATCAAACCCTGTTTGTTACAGTTGGAGCATTCTCTGGTTTCGGTTTCCAAGTGGGAATCGAAATGGCACAAAGCCTTCCTCGATAAAAAAGAAAAAAGCAATGAAGAGCTAATCGATTACATTCGTTGCATGTGTATAACACAGAATGTTGATCCTGAGGTTTTTCGTTTTATTCCCAGCAGTGAATTAGCAAAGATTAACGAATACATCAGCAATCCGATGACTGCCACATGGTTTTCCGAAGATCAGAAGAAGAGCGGGGGTCGTGGGATGAAAGAGGTTGTTACTTCAGAGCTAATT